>FTCZ01007827.1_pt1 | contig 57934 bp, 60 predicted proteins | sample 1658871 | NCBI WGS metagenome assembly FTCZ01 (sample SAMEA3914864, study PRJEB12502) | metagenome | biome: forest; material: soil | place: USA | collected 2012-03-12 | depth 0.3 m | reverse complement strand
TCGGCCTGGAGCGGCTCGAGCACGCCGCCGATCCCGGCTCCGCCCGAGATATGGACGTTCTTCCCGATCTGCGCGCAGCTGCCGACCGTCGCCCAGGTGTCGACCATCGTGCCTTCGCCGACATAGGCGCCGATATTGACGAAGCTGGGCATCAGCACCGCGTTCCTGCCGATGAACGACCCCCGCCGTACCACCGCGCCCGGCACCACCCGGAAGCCCGCGTCGCGGAAGCGGTTGGCGCCCCAGCCGGCGAATTTGGACGGTACCTTGTCGAACGCCGGGGCACCGGCCGCGCCGCCGTCGATCACCTCGTTATCGTTGAGCCGGAACGACAGCAGCACCGCTTTCTTGAGCCACTGGTTGACCACCCAGCCGCCGTCCCTGGGCTCGGCCACGCGCGCCTCGCCGGCATCGAGCATCGCCAGCGCGGCCTCGACGGCCTCGCGCACCGCCCCGGTCGTGCCGGTGTTGACGTTGGCGCGATCCTCCCACGCGGCGTCGATCGTCGCGGCCAGGTCGGTCATGCTTCCTCCAATATGTTGTGCAGCCAGTGCGTGATGTCGCGCGTGGTGAAATCCACATAGTCGCGATTGGCGTCCTCGCCCTGTTCGGACCCGTTGTCGACCCACAAGGTCGTCATGCCGATATCTTTTGCCGGCTTGAGATTGCGCGCCATGTCGTCGGCGAACAGGCTCTCGGCCGGATCGAGGCCATAGGTATCGCAGATATGGCGATAGGCCGAGGGCTCGGGCTTGGGCTTGTAGTCGAGCGCGTGGACGTCGTGGATCGCCTCGAAAGCGTCGCCGAGGCCGAGCCGCGCGAGGATTTTCCTCGCATAAGGCGCGTCGGCATTGGTGAAGACCAGCTTGCGTCCCGGCAGCCGCGCGATCGCTGCGGCGAGCGGGGCATTCTCCTCGAGCATGTCCATCTCGATATCGTGGACGTCGGCCAGATAGTCGTGCGGATCGACCCCGTGCTCGGCCATCAGCCCGGCGAGCGTGGTGCCGCGCGTATGGAAATAGCCCTTCTGGATGCGATACGCCTCGTCGCGATCGACCTGGAAGAAGCGCTCGACATAGGCGGTGATCCGGCGATCGACCTGTTCGAACAATCTTGCCCCGTGCGGGTACAAAGTATTGTCCAGATCGAAGATCCAGTTGCGGATGGGGTGGAGACGCGCGAGCATGCGGACGGTGGCTCTAGGCAGGATAATGCTCCGGGGCAAGGAGATCGCCCGCCGCGCGTGTTAAGTCTCGGTCAACCGGCGGCGTTCATGCCGGTCACACGAGTATCTGGGGGTGTGATGATGGCGAGGGTCGTGCGGCTGCGGCTGCTGCAATCGGTGGCGCTTGCTGGAACGCTGGTGACCGCGGCATGCGGTGGTGGTGGCGGGGTCAACAGCACACCGACACCGACCCCCGCGCCGGTCCCGACGCCAACGCCGACGCCGACGCCGGTGCCGACTCCTACCCCGACCCCGACACCGACCCCCACGCCCTCCGCCTTCGACACCACCGAATATCGCGCGACGATCGGCGCGGTGTCGATGAACGCGCTGACTGCCTATGATCACGGCGGCACCGGCGCCGGGATCAAGGTCGGCGTGGTCGATACGGGGCTCGACATCGCCAGCGACCAGTTCATCGGGCGCGTCGACCCCGCCTCGGCCAACGTCGCCGGCGGGACGACCTATGACGACGAGGACGGCCACGGTACCGCGGTTGCCTTCACCATCGCCGGGGTACGCAACGGCACGGGGACGCATGGCGTGGCGTTCGACGCGACGATCATTTCCGCGCGCGCCGATACACCGGGGACCTGCGCTTCCTCGACCGCGACCGACGACAAATGCGAGTTCGACGACGCCAATATCGCCAAGGGAATCGACCTCGCGGCCAATGCCGGCGCGCGGGTGATCAACCTGTCGCTGGGCGGCGACCCGCCCTCGCTGGCAGTGATCGCCGCGCTCAACCGCGCGACCGCGAAAGGCGTGATCGTCGTCGTCTCGGCGGGCAATGACGGCAAGGACGCGACCAAGGGCGTCACCCCGGATCCATTCGGGGCCGGGCTGGTCAATTCGGGTGCGTCGCGCAACCTGGTGATCATCGCCGGATCGGTCGGCGCCAATGACGGCCGCAACCCAGCCAATGACGCGATCTCCGATTTCTCCAACCGCGCCGGCAGCGGACCCGAAGCACAATTCTATCTGGCGGCGGTCGGCGCCCAGGTCCGCGCGCCGTGCGACGATACCTCGGTCTGCCTGTGGTCGGGCACGTCCTTCTCCGCACCGCAGATCGCCGGCGCGGCGGCCTTGCTCGCCCAGGCCTTCCCGACCCTGACCGGCGCGCAGATCGTCCAGATCCTGCTGACCAGCGCGCGCGATGCCGGGGCGACCGGCACCGACGCCGTCTACGGTCGCGGCGTGCTCGACCTGACCAAGGCCTTCGCGCCGCTCGGCAGCACCTCGACCCCGACCGGCGGAACAGTCTCGCTGAGCGCCAACGGGTCGCTGTCGGCACCGATGGGCGATGCCGCGACGGGATCGATGGGGGCGATCATCCTCGACGGATTCGATCGCGCCTTCGCCATGGATCTTGCTCGCACGATCAATCGCGCCGGGCCGCAACGCACGCTCGCCAACACCCTCACCAGCCGCTCGCAGAACCTGACCTTCGATCGCGGCACGACCAGCGTCGCGGTGACGATCGCCCCGGTCCGCGGCGTCGGCACGGTGATGAGCAGCTACAATCTCAGCCGCGGCGATGCCGAACAGGCGCGCGCGATCGCCGGCAGCATCGTGCAGCGGCTCGGCGACAGATTGAGCTTCGCGATCGGCTTTTCGGAAACCGCGCAGGGCTTGACCGCACGGCTGACCAGCCAGCCTACCCCTGCTTTCCTCGTCGCGCGCGATCCGCTGTCCAATCTCGGCTTCGACAGCCGGGTGTCGAGCTCGCTCGCGGTGCGCCGCCAGCTCGGGCGCTGGGGACTGACCGCCGCGGTCGAGAGCGGCGATGCCTTGGTCCGCGGCGACCGCGACACGCTCTACGGCGCCGAATGGCGCTACGACCGCACCGGCTATGGCCGCGCCGGCGTGACGTTCGATCGCCGCTTCGGTCCGCTCGGCCTGTGGTTCGGCGCGAGCCGGCTGGCCGAGCGCGACTCCCTGCTCGGCGCGCGGTTCAGCGGTGGCCTGGGCGATCCGCGCGCGACGAGCTGGTTCGTCGACACCGCCGCGCGGCTCGATGCCGGCCATGGCTGGTCGATCGGCGGGTCGATGCGCCAGGGCTGGACCTTTGCCGACATCCGCGCCGGCCTGACCGGCGGCGGCAAGATTCGTACCGGCGCGTTTGCCGCCGACGTCACCAAACAGGGCCTGTTCGGCAAGGCCGACGCGTTCGGCCTGCGCCTCGCCCAGCCATTGCGCGTGTCGAGCGGCGGGCTGACGCTCAACCTGCCGACCGACTGGAGCTATGATGGCGCCGGTTATGTCTCGGGCTGGACCACGCAACGGCTCAACCTGGCACCGACCGGGCGCGAGCTGGATGTCGAGGCGATGTACGCCTGGCGGGTCGGGCCGGGACAAGTGCAGACCAACCTCTTCTACCGCCGCGATCCGGGCAATTTCGCCGCGCTGCCGGACGACTATGGGATGGCGCTAAGGTACGGATTCCGTTTCTGATCCTTCGTCACCCCGGACTTGATCCGGGGTCCCGCTTTTAACGGAAAGAGGAAGAAGCGGGATGCCGGATCAAGTCCGGCATGACGGGGGGTAGTAGGACGCCAATGGCCTCCCTACTTCCCCACCCATGACCGCATTCTCGCTGCTCGATCTCGTTCCCGTCGTCGAAGACGGCTCCGTCGCCCAGGCCCTGACCAACGCCGCCGACATGGCGCGCCACGCCGAAGCGCATGGCTACAACCGCTATTGGGTCGCCGAGCATCACGGCATGGACGGCATCGCGTCCTCTGCCACCGCCGTCGTGATCGCGCATGTCGGCGCGGTCACATCCACGATCCGCATCGGCGCGGGCGGGATCATGCTGCCCAATCATGCGCCGCTGGTGATCGCCGAGCAATTCGGCACGCTCGACGCTTTGTTCCCCGGGCGCATCGATCTCGGCCTCGGCCGCGCGCCGGGCAGTGACCAGCGCGTCGCCCGGGCGATCCGCCGCACGCTGGAAAGCGATCCGCAGGCGTTCCCACGCGACGTGCTCGAACTGCAGAGCTATTTCGCCGATGACGGCCAGACCGGCATCCGTGCGACACCGGGCGCGGGCGCGAAACCCGATCTGTGGATCCTCGGATCGAGCACGTTCGGCGCCCAGCTCGCGGCGATGCTCGGCCTGCCTTACGCCTTCGCTTCGCATTTCGCGCCCGACGCGCTCGACCAGGCGCTCGACATCTATCGCCGCGACTTCCGCCCTTCGGCACAGCTCGACCGGCCGTACGCGATGGCCGGGTTCAACGTCTTCGCCGCCGATACCGACGAGGAAGCCGAATTCCTGTCGAGCTCGCAGCAACAGGCCTTCGTCGCACTCCGGACCGGCAACCCCGGCCGCATGCGCCCGCCGGTGGCGGGCTATCGCGACAGCCTGCCGCCGCAGCATGCCGCGATCCTCAACCACGTCCTGCAATGTTCGGCGGTCGGCACGCCGGAGAAGGTCGCGCGCGGGCTGGCCGCGTTCGTCGAGCGCACCGGGGTCGACGAAGTGATGATCACCAGTTCGATCTACGATCACGAGGCGCGCAAGAAGAGCGTCGCGCTGGCGGCAAAAGCGATGCAGGGGCTGAAGGTCCCGGCCTGACCCGTCAGATCACGTTGCCGGGGGAGCAGTAATCGTCAGGGTCGCGACGATATCCCTTGATCATCCGGGAAAACGCCGCCGCGGCCTTTCGCCGGAGGAATGACCAATCGGGGAGCTTATGGTCTTTACGATAATGGGCTTTGCCATCGGGCCCGACGATCACGAGGGATAGTATGCGATGGTTTTTGAGATCCGGGACCACGTCGGAATCTTCGAAAAGGAAGTTGGTCGACAATCCTTGGCCAGGCACCACCTTTAGCGCCTCGCGAGTGATCTCTTGCTCGTCGAGCAGCAGCACAGCGGACGAGCCCGGCGGCGGCACCGTGTCCCTATCGCAACCATATCTGACGTTGAGGTCCAGCGCCTGTCGAAGATAGGCGCCGTCCCATGCCCATCGCTGTGAATAGCCTTCGGACGTGCCGTCATATCGCGTCATGAACTCGAACGTGAGGTCACCCAGCGTTCGATCCTGCTGGATGATACTCCGCACCCTTGTCCCGGGGTCGCCTGGCAAGACGAACTCCTCGCAAAAATCACCGGGATAGTCGGACATGGGAGCCGTTACACCGATCGCAAGCAGGATGCCGAGCCACGCGATCACATCGTCCTCCTAGCGCCGCAGCGCGCGCTTCGCCGCTTTGGGCCGCGCGCCCGCCGCGACGGGTTTCGGCGTCAGCAGCGTCTTCACCTCGCGCCCGATCCCGGCGAAGCTCTGATGATTGAGCGGCAGTTCGAGCATCACGTGCAGCACGCTCAGCGAATACAGCACCACGAAACCGAGCACGTAGCTGTACGCGTAGATTCCGATCGCCACGATCCACAGCAGCAGGATCGCGACCGCCCGCCCCTTCGAGATGCGGTGCCAGCCGATCACCGAGGTCTTCGTGAACCAGTTGAGGTAATGATAGGTATAGGCGAACGCGATCAGCCGCATCACCGTCACCCCCGCCGATGAGGCATAGAGCGCCTCGGCCTGGGTCGAGCCCAGCCCGAAGCTGCGGATCAGCGCCTGGTTGAGCTGCTCGAACGGCGCATAATTCTGGCGGATGAACGCGCTTGTCGGGGTTACCCAATCGGGCGCGAGAACGAAGAAGCTGAGCGCACACAGCAGGAACACGGCCAGCGACAGCCCGCCCGAGACGCTGCGCCCCTTCAATGCCCCGAACGCGACGAATGCACCGGTGAAGACCAGCACATGGATGATGGTGATGATCAGGAACGCGATCAGCCCGTAAAGCGGCGACGCGCTGAACGCCCAGGCGCCCAGCCCCGTCAACACGATAGCGCCGGCGATCGCGATGCGGTTGCCGCCGAACGCGAACAGGGCCGCGGCGACGAACACCACGTAGAACAGCCCGATCTCCCACACCGGCGACGGCGTCGCGTGGAGCAGATGCTCGCGCACCAGCCCGACGATCATCACGCCCAGCGTGATCGCGACCAGGCCCAGCCAGACCAAGACCGGCTGCCAGCGCTCATCGCGCTTCAGGAAATAGCGGCGGTCGTGGAGCCACGAAATCTCGGTCAGATAGTGGAGCGGCCCGAGCACTGCATAAGCGATCAGGAACAGTTCGAACGGCAGCACGAAGGCGGCGACGCACGACAAGATCATCAGTCCGGCATTGAGCCAGTTGAGGCGATCGCTGTCGCTCATTTCGGATAGACCATCAGCACCATCGGCATCGACGGATAAGCCCAGGGCCAGGTCGGCAGCATCTTGGCATAACCCTGTTTGTCGATCTGCAGCTCCCATTTGCCGCATTGCGACCGGGCGTAGCCCGGCAAGGCGATCCCCTGGCACGCGACCGGCCCGCCATCCAGGTCGATCGCCCGCGTCAGCCCGAGCGGCGCCTGTTTGAGGAACGCCGCAAGCCGGTCGAGCGCGAAGAACCCGTCCTTCGTCGTGCCGACCAGGATCCGCCCCTGCGCGTCCTGCGCCAGGAAGCTGCGATTGGCGAGCCAGCCGGTATTGACCGGGGCCCGGCTTTTGCCGTCCTCACCGATCAGGATCGGATAGGACACCATCGCCGCGTGCGATCCGACCAGCACCTTGCGCCAGTCGCTTCTGGCGAGATCGACGATCGCCGCGCCCCTGGGCCCGGCCACGAACACGCCCTGGGTCGCCTCATACTCGGCCGGCCCGGCGCGCTTGCCGTCGATCACCACCGGCGTGGCGGGCTTGCCGTCATGTGCATAATAGCTGCCGTTGACGACGAGCGTCGCTCCGCTGTCGCGCATCCAGTCGGGCAGGGTCCGCTTGCCGCTCGGATCGTTGCGTATTTCGAAGCGGTAATGCTGGGGGTCGATCCGCGCGAACAGGATGCGATCGATCTCCTGCCCGTCGACCATCACCGGCAGCTCGCCGACCTCGAAGCCCGGGCGTGGCGTCCGCCATTCGATCGTCCCCGGCGTCGCCGCAGGCACCGGTCGAGTCAGGCCCAGCTTGACCGCCCTGGACAGCCACGGCGTGTTGCGGTCGACGGTGATCCAGATCGTGCTGCCCTGGCTGACCGTGATGCTGGTCCCGGTCGCCCATTCGTACAGGCGCACGCCGAGATAGAAAGCGAGAAGGATGACGGCGCATGCCGCGAGCCTCGGCCAGCGGCGTATCCGTGCCCCGATCGACGCCAACATGGTCCCTCCCCGTGGAATGTCCGCACCCTACCGCCGCAGCGGGGGTTGGCAATGTTCGATTCAACGCCGCGGCGGCGGGGGTTAAGAGCGATTCGCTCTTTGACATTGTTGAACCTGAAGAAGCCTCGCGCGCGTAGGGCTGGTACTTTAGCGACGCGATGAGCGCTCGATTGCGGCTATTCCCCCAAGTCGTCGTTCCGGCCTTGTGCCGGGATCCGCCGGGAGGCAGGCGTGGGACTGGAGGGCATGGGGCCGGGCAGAGAGGCCAGGCGGATCCCGGCACAAGGCCGGGATGACGAGGGAGTAGGGTGACGAGGAAGAATGACTCACGCGTAGAGGTGCGAAGTTAGCGACTCCAGGCCCGCGCCGGCGCCTATTCGCTGCCTAGAATCCCGCCGAGCAACCCGCCGAGCGCCGCGCCACCGACCAGCGTGCCGACCCCGCCGCTGCCCACGCTCGATTCCGAGCCCGGCAGATGCCGCGCGATTTCCTCGGCCAGGTTCAGGATCGGCATCGTCTGCAGCCAGATCCTGCCCGGGCCGGTCAGCGTCGCGAGGAACAGGCCTTCGCCGCCGAACAGCACGTTGCGGAAACCGCGGACCATCTGGATGTCGGTCGACACGGTCGGTTCCTGGATGCCGATATGGCCGGCATGGACGCGCAATCGCTCGCCCGGCGCCAGCACTTTCTCGATCACTTCGCCCGACAGGTCGAGGAACACGGTGCCCGGACCCGTGACACGCTGCAGGATGAAGCCCTCGCCCGCGAAGAATCCGGCGCCAAGCCGCTGCTGGAACGCGATGTCGAGCGAGATCGACTTCTCGGCGCACAAGAACGTCTCGCGGCGGCAGATCAGCGACTGGCCGGGCGCGAGTTGCATCGCGATGATCTTGCCCGGAAAGCGCGGCGCGAACGCCAGGCTGGCCCTCGCCTCGGCGCTATATTCGGTGATGAACAGGCTGCCGCCCGACATGGCGCGCTTGAGCCCGGCGAACAGCCCGCCGCCGGTATGCGTGTTCATCGCGATCGCATCGGTCATCCACGCCATCTGGTGGGTCTGGCTGACGATCGTCTCACCGCGCTCGAGCTCGATGCTGAGCGCCTGCATCACGGTTCCGGTGATCTCATATCGCATCGGCAATCTCCCGCTTCGGCGCGATCATAGACACGGGAAGCGCATGGCGGAATGCGCTTCGTGGATCGGATTCAGGTCGCGGCCGGCAGCCTGAGGCGTACCAGCAGCCCGCCGAGATCGTCGCTTTCCTCGAGGCTGACCGTGCCTTCGTAAATCTCGGCGACGTCGCGGACGATCGCGAGGCCGAGGCCGGTCCCCGGCTTGCCGGTGTCGAGCCGCACGCCGCGATCGAAGATGCGGACGCGTTCCTCCTCGGGAATGCCCATGCCGTCATCCTCGACCAGCATCTCGACGAAGCCGGCCTGCGCGCCGACCGTGACGAACACGCTGCCGCCGCCATATTTGGCCGCGTTCTCGATCAGATTGCCGAGCATCTCGTCGAGATCCTGGCGCTCGACATGGACCTTGAGGTCGTGCGGGCCATCGGCGTCGATCCGGACGTTCGGATAGAGCCGCGATACCGCGCGCTCGACCGATTCGAGGCTCGGCCAGACCTCGGCGCGACTGTGCGCGGAGCCGCGCCGTCCGACCGCGCGGGCGCGCGCGAGATGGTGGTCGACCTGGCGCCGCATGGTCCGCGCCTCGCGCACCACGGTCTCGCCGAGATCGTCGGCCTTGGCGGTCGCGGCGTTCATGATGACGGTCAGCGGGGTCTTGAGCGCATGGGCGAGATTGCCGGCATGGCGCCGCGCTTCCTCGGCCTGCTTGTCGTTATGCTCGATCAGCGCGTTCAGCTCTTCGACCATCGGCGCGACCTCAGCGGGCATCGCGCCTTCGATTGTCTTGGCCTGGCCGCCGCGCAGCCTGGCGATCTCGCGGCGCAGGCGGCGCAAGGGACGCAGGCCGTACCACGTCTGCAGGCCGGCGAGCACGATCAGCCCGAGCGCCAGCAGCAGGAAGCTGCGCACCAGGGTTCGCCTGAGCGCATTGATCTGTGCGTCGAGCTGGTCGCGGCTCTGCGCGACCTGGAAACGCCAGCGGATCGGCGATCCCGGCAGCTTCACGTCGCGTTCGAGGATACGCAGCTTCTCGCCCGAAAACTGGTCGCTGTCGTAGGTATGGACCTCGAGGTCGGTATGCTGGCTCCCATAAGCCAGCCGGCGATCCCAGAGCGAGCGCGACGGAAACGGCTCGCGGCCAGGCGCTGCGACTTGCCAGTAGAGTCCCGAATAGGGTTCGAGGAAGCGCTGGTCGGCGGCGGTGCGGTTGAAGATCACTTCGCCGTCCGGGCCGATCTCCGCCGAGGTGAAGAGCGAGGTCAGGACATAGTCGAGCTGGTCGTCGAAATTGCGCGTGACGGCATCGGTCAGCACGCGGTCGAGCGCATAGCCGCCGCCCGCGAGCAGCACGCCGATCCACAGCCCGGCGATGACGATCATGCGGCGCCCGAGCGAGCCGTTGACCGAGACGCGCGGGCCGACCGGCGTGTTGCGCCAGACCATCCACATCAACCGGATGAAGGCGATGGCGGCGATCGCGTAGAGCGCGCGCGGGACCCAGACATTGTCGGTGACGATCAGCAGTGCCGCGGCGATCCCCGCGACACCGATCGCCAGCAGCAAGGCGATCTCCCCCGGGCGGCGGATCGCGCGCAGCCACACTCGCCAGCGCGGGATGACCGGCGGGACCGGCGGGTCGATGGTCCCGATGACCGGATCTGACTCAGCCACCGGGCGTCACTTCAGTCGGTTGCGCGCGGCGGACCATCGGGATCGTCGAGGCTATAGCCCAGCCCGCGGATCGTGGTGATGACGTCCTGCCCCAGCTTCTTGCGGATGCGCGTCACGAACACCTCGATCGTGTTCGAATCGCGGTCGAAATCCTGGTCGTAGATATGCTCGATCAGCTCGGTGCGACTGACGATCTTGCCCTTGTGGTGGAGCAGATAGGACAGCAGCTTGTATTCCTGCGCGGTCAACTTCACCGGGTCGCCGGCGAGCGTGACCTTGCCCGAGCGGGTGTCGAGCCGGACATCGCCCGCGATCAGCTCGGACGAGGCATTGCCCGAGGCGCGGCGGATCAGCGCGCGCAGGCGAGCGATCAATTCCTCGGTCTGGAACGGCTTGGCGACATAATCGTCGGCACCCGCGTCGAGCCCGGCGACCTTGTCCGACCAGCTGTCGCGCGCGGTCAGGACGAGGACCGGCGTGGTCTTGCCCTGCTTGCGCCAGCGGTCGAGCACGGTCAGCCCGTCGATCTCGGGCAGGCCAAGGTCGAGCACGATCGCGTCATAGGCCTCGGTCTCGCCGAGGAAGAGGCCTTCCTCGCCGTCGCCCGCGGTGTCGACCGCATAGCCCGCGCCTTCCAGCGTGTTCTGCAGTTGCTGGCGGAGATTGGGTTCGTCCTCGACGATCAGAACGCGCATTGTCTTCCCCTTCGGCCCGCTCTCGGCGAGCGCTTGTTTTAGCTGGTGCGGCTGATGATCTGGCCGGTACGGCCGTCAACCCTCACCCAGATGACGGCGTTGTCATTGCGCAGGAACTTCAGCGTGTAAATGTTGCTGTCGGCATCCAGCTCGGGGCCAAGGTATTTGAGACCGCTCATCTGCGGCAGCACGCGCCGCTCGATTTCGGGAAGCGGGAGGATCCGCCCCTCACGCCGAGCGTCCCAGGCGCGCTGCTGATCGTTGCGTTGTTCGAGGCACACGGCATCGGCCGCCAGAACGGGGGCGGCAGACAAGGTCAGGGCAAGCAACGCGTACATCGACATGGCTGGTTGCATAGGGAGACGGTGTTGAACACCCTGTGAATGTGTTTGTCAGCTTGGGAACAGCTTGCGCCCCCGTTCCAAGCCCCTAAGTAGCCGCGCTCATGGCGGCACCAATCCTCTCTTACGAAGACCTCGGCCTCGTTCAAGGCGCGGGCTGGCTGTTCCGTCATCTCGACCTGCAGATCGGCGAGCGCGACCGATTAGCGCTGATCGGGCGCAACGGCGCAGGCAAGACCACGTTGCTCAAGCTGATCGCGGGCACGATCGATTCCGACGAGGGCCGCCGCACCATCGTACCGGGGACCCGCGTGATCCTGCTCGAACAGGACCCGAAGGTCGCGGGCTTCACCACGCTTGCCGATTTCGTGATGGCGGGCGCCGATGCCCCGGCGCGGCACGAGGCCGATGCGATTGCCGACCAGCTCGGCATCGACCTGTCGCGCGAGGCGGAGAGCGCGTCGGGCGGCGAGCGGCGACGCGCGGCGATCGTGCGCGCGCTGGCGCAGAATCCCGACGTGCTGCTGCTCGACGAGCCGACCAACCATCTCGACATCGCGGCGATCGAGTGGCTGGAAAACTGGCTCGACCGCTTCACCGGCGCCTTCATCGCGATCAGCCACGACCGCGCCTTCCTGACCCGGCTGACGCGCCAGACATTGTGGCTCGACCGCGGCAATCTGCGCCGCGCCGAGATCGGCTATGGCGGGTTCGAGGCGTGGACCGAACAGGTCTATGCCGAGGAACAGCGCGCCGCCGAGAAGCTCGACGCCAAGCTCAAGCTCGAGGAACATTGGCTGCAGCGCGGCGTCACCGGGCGCCGCCGCCGCAACATGGGCCGGCTCGCCAAATTGAAGGAAATGCGTGCCGAGCGCGCCGCGATGCTGGGGCCGCAGGGCGCCGCGGGGCTCGTCACCGCGAGCGACGACGTCAAGACCAAGGTGGTGATCGACGCCAAGCACGCGACCAAGGGCTTCGACGGGCGGATCATCATCCGCGACCTCAACCTGCGCGTCACCCGCGGCGACCGGATCGGCGTGGTCGGCCCCAATGGCGCGGGCAAGACCACCCTGCTCCGGCTGCTGACCGGCGAGCTCCAGCCCGACAGCGGCGAGATCAAGCTGGCCAAGACGCTCGACGGCGTGGTGATCGACCAGCAGCGCAAGCTGATGGCACCCGACAAGCGCGTCCGCGACGTGCTGGCCGATGGCGGCGACTGGATCGACGTGCTCGGCACCAAGAAGCACATCCACGGCTATCTCAAGGAATTCCTGTTCGACCCCAATATGGTCGAGGCGCGGATCGGCACGTTGTCGGGCGGCGAACGGTCGCGATTGCTGCTGGCGCGCGAGTTCGCGCGGCGCTCGAACCTGCTGGTGCTCGACGAGCCGACCAACGATCTCGACCTCGAGACGCTCGACCTGCTCCAGGAAGTGATCGCCGACTATGAGGGCACGGTGCTGATCGTCAGCCACGACCGCGACTTCCTCGATCGCACGGTGACGCTGACCCTGGGGCTCGACGGCTCGGGCAGCGTCGATGTCGTCGCCGGTGGCTATGCCGATTGGGAAGCCAAGCGCAGACCGAGAGTGGAGAAGAAGGCGCCGGCGAAGGCGGCTCCCGCACCGGCGGTCGAAAAGCCGAGGGCCGCCAAGCTCAGCTACAAGGACCAGCGCGACTACGACCTGCTGCCGAAGCGGATCGAAGAGATCGACGCCGCGATCGCCCGCGACGAGGAAACGCTCCACGACCCGTCGCTTTATGCACGCGACCCGGCGAAGTTCGCGGCGCTGACCGCGGCGATCGAGAAGGCACGCGCCGAAAAGGAAGCGGCCGAGGAACGCTGGCTCGACCTGGCCGAGCAGGTCGAGGCGTTGGGCTAGCCTATCGCCAGCCCAGCGCCGGCGCGACGTGCGTCAGGATGCTCTCGATGACGTGCGCATTATAGTCGACGCCAAGCTGATTGGGCACGGTCAGCAACAGCGTGTCCGCCTCGGCGATCGCTTCATCCGCGCGCAATTCCTCGATCAGCCTGTCGGGCTCGGCAGCGTAGGAGCGGCCGAAGATCGCGCGCATATTGTCGATCACGCCGATCTGGTCGCTGTCATCGCCGCGCCCGAAATAGGCACGGTCGCGATCGTCGGTCAGCGCGAAGATCGAGCGCGAGACCGACACGCGCGGTTCGCGCTCGTGCCCGGCCGCTGCCCAGGCCTCGCGATAGGCGCGGATCTGCCTGGCCTGCTGGACATGGAAGGGCTCGCCGGTCTCGTCGGCCTTCAGAGTCGAGCTTTGCAGGTTCATGCCCATCTGCGCCGCCCATATCGCCGTCGCGTTCGAGGCCGAGCCCCACCAGATTCGCTCGCGCAACCCAGGCGAATGCGGCTCGAGCCGCAGCAGGCCCGGCGGATTGGGGAACATCGGTCGCGGATTGGGCTGGGCGAACCCCTCACCCTTGAGCAAGTCGAGGAAGACCTCGGCATGGCGGCGGCCCATGTCGGCGTCGCTTTCCCCTTCCGCGGGCGCGAAGCCGAAATGGCGCCAGCCGTCGATCACCTGCTCGGGCGAGCCGCGGCTGATGCCGAGCTGGAGGCGTCCGCCGCCGATCAGATCGGCCGAACCGGCATCCTCGGCCATGTAGAACGGGTTCTCGTAGCGCATGTCGATCACGCCGGTGCCGATCTCGATCCGCTTGGTCCGCGCGCCGACCGCCGCCAGCAGCGGGAATGGCGAAGCGAGTTGCTGCGCGAAATGATGGACGCGGAAATAGGCGCCGTCCGCGCCCAGTTCCTCGGCGGCGACCGCGAGGTCGATCGACTGGAGCAGCACGTCGCTGGCCGAGCGCGTTGCCGAATGTTGCGACTGGGACCAATGCCCGAAGGACAGGAAACCGATCTTCTTCATGGGGGTGGACTTGGTCGCGACCGGCCAATGCCGCAAGCCGGGTGATCAGAACCGCAGCGTTTCCGATCGCGCTTGCACGGGCCGCCAAGTCTCTGTATCGGCGCTGGCCTGCCCCGGGCGGGTATGGTGAAATGGTATCACAGTAGCTTCCCAAGCTTCTAGCACGGGTTCGATTCCCGTTACCCGCTCCAACTTTCGCAGCGATTTAGCTGCGCTAAATCGTGAAAAGCGAAAGTTCGGCCGGCGTGGCGCAGCCACGACCGACGGCGCGGCTTTGCCGCGCCGCTACTCCACGCCGCCCAGCCTTATTTCATCAGTTTCTTCAACGCCTCCGGCGTCGAGGTCGCCTTGGGGAAATGCGGCCGCGTCTGCGGCGGCGGCGGGACGCCGACCACGTTGAACGTACCGCCAGGCATCAGGATCACCTGGAACACACCATCGTCGCCGCAATCGACCTGCCACACCGGATGGTCGTCGACGCGGGGCTTGTCGGCAATCGACTGGATCTTCTTGCACTTGAATTCGGCATCGTAGATCGCGCGGAAGAAGGTCGTGCGCCTGGCCGGCTCGTCGAGCGCGCGGATCTTGGCCTCCATCGGGTCGGCACGGGTCGGCATCGGCGCCGGTGCCTGGCTGTTGCCGCCCGATCCGCCGCCGCACGCTGCCAGCATCCCGCCCAGCATCGCGATCGCCACCACGCTCTTCATGCTTCGCCTCCTTCACTATCCGCTACAACACCCGCCAGCGCCAATTGACCCCCGGCGAAGACCGGATTGTCGGTCACCTCGGTGACGCACCAATCCGGCGGGTCGATCGCTGCCAGCGCGGCATCACTGTCTCCCGAAATCTCCGCGAGCGCCAGCCCCGCCAGCGCGCCGTCGAACAGGTCGATGACGAAACCGTCGCCCGCATCGTGCCGCCGCTTGATCAACAATGCGGCAGGCAGAGCGGCGAGCGCCTCATATTCCGCGGAATCGAGGTAGATGTTGGTCATCGGCCGCGTCGACAGGCCGGCACCGGGATATTTCTTGCCGATCTTGTAGACCGGGTCGGCCCCGGGCGCCGACACCTTGCGCAGCCTGAGCCCGGTGCCGGGCAGATAGCGATCCTCGATCAGCCGCGCGGTCGCCGCATCGAGTGCCGGCATCCGCGCGACGTCGACCAGGAAGCGCCGCTCGCGCTCGATCAGGCTATATTTCGGATCGCTCAAATGCCGTCCGCGACGACCTCGCGGCCCACCGCCTCCAGCCGCGCGGTGAGGTCGGCGATGGTCGCGTCGACCAATGCCTGGTCGGGACTGCGCGCGACGAAATTCGCCCCGACCCGGCCGTCGCGGAAGAACGGATAACTGCCGATCGCCACGCCCTCATGCGCCTTTTCGGTCTCGCGCAGGATGTCGGCGACCTCGCTCTCGGGTACCCAGCAGCCGATCGTCCGGCTGATCACCGGCCGTCCGCCCTCGAGCGTGCCGGTCAGCCCGTCGAGCATTCCCGCGGTGATGTGCGGCACGCCGGCCATGATGAAGAGGTTGCCGACGCGAATACCGGGCGCGCCCGACAGCCGGTTCTCGATCAGCTCCGCGCCTTCGGGCACGCGCGCCATCCGCATCCGCGCCTCGGTCAGCCCGCCGCGGCTGGCATAATAACGTTCGAGCGTCGCCAGCGCCTTGGGGTGATAGGTGACGCCGACACCCAAAGCCGTGGCGATCGCATCGACGGTGATGTCGTCATGCGTCGGCCCGATCCCGCCGGTGGTGAAGAGGTAGTCGTTGCGCGCCCGCAATTCGTTGACTGCCTCGACGATGGCGCTGGTCACGTCGCCGACCACGCGGACCTCGGCGAGGCGGATGCCCTGGACGTTGAGCCAGGCGGCGACCTGCGCGACATTCTTGTCCTGCGTGCGCCCCGACAGGATCTCGTCGCCAATCACCACCAAAGCGGCGGTCCAGATCCTCTCGCTCTCGCTCATGGCATCCGCATAGCCTCGCAAAATCGGCGCGTCACCGCTATATGATCACCATGACCGAATACGTTACCGTCACCAGCGACATGGATTTCGCGCGCAACGGCGCGATCAAGCTTTACGGCCGCGATGCCTTCGACGGCATGCACAAGGCCGGTCGCCTTGCGGCCGAGACGCTCGACATGATCGTCCCGCACGTCGTCCCGGGTGTCACCACCGCCGAACTCGACGACCTGATCCGCACGTTCATGGTGGCGGGCGGCGCGGTGCCCGCCACGCTCGGCTATCGCGGCTACACCCATTCGTGCTGCATCTCGATCAACCATGTCGTCTGCCACGGCATTCCGGGCGACCGCCAACTCAAGGACGGCGACATCGTCAATATCGACGTGACCCCGCTGCTCGACGGCTGGCACGGCGACACCAGCCGGATGTACCTGGTCGGCGACGTGCCGATCAAGGCACGGCGACTGGTCGACGTGACCTATGAATGCCTGATGCTCGGGATCGAGCAGGCGAAGCCGGGCAACACGATGGGCGACGTCGCGCACGCCATCCAGACGCATGCCGAGCGTCATCGCTACGGCGTGGTCCGCGATTTCTGCGGCCATGGCGTCGGCCGCCTGTTCCACGATGCGCCCGAGGTGGTCCATGTCGGCCGCCCCGGCACCGGTCCCGAGCTCAAACCCGGCATGATCTTCACGATCGAGCCGATGATCAACATCGGCAAGCCCGACGTGAAACTGCTCGACGACGGCTGGACCGCGGTGACCCGCGACCGCTCGCTGTCGGCGCAGTTCGAACATTCGATCGGCATCACCGAGACCGGCTGCGAGATCTTCACCTCCTCGCCCGCGGGCTTCGACCAGCCGCCTTACTGATCCCGTGGCCAGCGACGTCGAGATTTCCAAGACGCTGTCCTATTGGCTGCGTCACAAGCCCGACGCGGCAGGCCTGACGCTCGACGCGCAGGGATGGACCGATGTCGACGCGGTGCTGGCGCAGCTGGGCGCGAAGCATCGCTGCGACTGGGACCGGCTGGTCCAGGTCGTCGAGTTCAATGACAAGCAGCGCTTCGAATTGTCCGCGGACGGCGAGCGCATCCGCGCGCGGCAGGGACATTCGGTCGAGGTCGAGCTCGACTGGCCGCAAGCGACGCCGCCCGATCTGCTCTATCACGGCACGGTCGAGCGCTTCCTTCCGGCGATCCGTGCCGAGGGCCTCAAGCCGATGCGACGCCATCACGTCCATCTCTCGCCCGATCGCGAGACCGCGACGAAAGTCGGCAACCGGCGTGGCGCGGCGTTGATCCTGACGGTCCGCGCGGGCGCCATGCAGGCCGCTGGACATGCCTTCTATCTCACCGGCAACGGCGTCTGGCTGACCGACGCGGTGGCGCCGGAATTCATCACCTTTCCTTGAGGCGCGGCGCGACCGCTGCTCAAAAAAAGGCCGCGCGACCCGGGGGTCGGGTCGCGCGGCAGCCGGAGCGGCGCGTCGTGCTCCGGATAAGGTCGGGGCCGCCCCGTCGACGTCATTCGTCGATGATCAAGACCCCAAGGATGAAATCGATCACGTCGACCAGCAGGCGGCCGAGCAACTGGATCAGGATCGCCAGCAGACAGAACAGCATCGACGTCACCGCGATGACGCTGGCCGCCAGGATCACGTTTCCGGCATAGAGCAGAAGGTCGTGCATCGTTCGGGACGCCCTGTGCTGCTGGCTTGAATGCGGCTCAGAAGCGAAACCCGAGCCCGGCCACGGTCTGGTGGCGGCTGAAGCTGTATTCATAATTGGAATAGCGATATTCGGCCTTGAGGATCAGCCTGTCGCCAAGCCGCTGCTCGACGCCCACCCCGACGCGATAGCCGCTGCTGATGCTGCGGCCGAGATCGGTGACCTGCCCGGTCTGGCCGATCCGGTAATCGAAGTTGAGCAGCGTGTTGGTGTAGCCGGCCTTGGCGTAGAGCAACGTCGACCTCCCCAACACGGTGCCAATGCGGCCGCCGGCATAGAAATCGCGGCCGCTCCGCATGCAGCTGCGGTCGGCGCCCCCGCCGGTCTGGTAGATGGTGAAGCACTGACTGCCGGTCGCGCCGGTCACCTCGCCTTCGATGCCGAACACGGTCTTGCCGGATTGCCAATCATAGCCGCCCTGGCCGCCATAGAGCGCGCCGGCTTTCCGGTCGCCAGGGCCCTGGCTGACATCCACGCCCCCGATCGCGGTGAGGCTCGGCCCTTCGAACTGCTTGTCGGGCGTTTCCTGCGCCAACGCGGGAGCCGTGCCGAACGCGGACAAGATGATGGCGGCGGTAATCAGTCGCATGGATTCTCCTGCAGTCATTGGGGGTCGCATCGCCGCATTGACGTGCTCGCCCGACGAAACCGCAGTCGGCCGCGAAACTTTTTTAGAAACGCCGCGACATCGAGAAGGAAAAGCTGCGCGGGCGGTAAGGCGTGTATTGGCGGCTGGTCCAGACCGAGAAGGGATTGCCGAACGAGAAGGTATCGGCAGTCGTGCCGAACAGGTTGTCGATCGCCAGGCCGAGCGTCAGCCGGCCGCGATCGGCCGCGACACCGACTCGGCCCACGACATAAGCGGGCATCCGGCGGTCGAGCCGGGGATCGATGCTGAGCCGTGCGGCACCGACGACATTGGCGGCCAGGCTCGGGGTGATGGTCCAGCCGCGCACGTCCATGTCGCGCGCCAGTGTCAGCCGAGCGGAGATGTCCGGGACCACGGGCAGCTGGACACCCTCCGCCAGATTGGTCCCGTCCGCCGCGCGGGCCAGGCGCGGACGCTGCCAGATCGCCCCCGCTTCCACCCGCCATCCGTTGCCGGGCCGCCAATTGGCCGACAGCTCGGTCCCGAAAATCGTCGCCCGGCCGGCATTGCGCGTGGCGATCAGGCCGTTTTCCTGCAGATAGTCGGCCTGCATGTTGCGCCAGTCGGTCAGGAACAGGCTGCCGTTGAGCTTGAGGCCGCCGCCCAACCGGATCCGGCCGCCGAGATCGACGGTACTTACCTCATCGGCGTCGTAGCGCCGGGTTACGGCATTGTCGGGATCGATACCCCCTGGCCGGAACGCGGTCGCGAACCGCGCATAGATCAATTGATCGGGCGATATCTGGTAGGACAGCGACGCATTGGGCGTGATGCCGAGCAACGTCCGGGCGCGCGTCGTGGTGAACAGCGACACGAACCTTTGGTCCTCGGTCCCGGCCCGGAAACCGCGCACACCGATGCCCAGCCGCAACCGGCTGCTCAGCGGGACCGATCCATCGGCGTAAATCGCCGCTTCGGAGACCCGCCGCAGCGCCACCAACAGGGTCTCGAGCCGCGGGAATGTTCCATCCCCCGAAAATGGACCCGCCAGGATGAGCGCGTCGCGCGACGTGCTCGACCTCAGGTACGAAATACCGGCTACCCAGGTGATGCGGCTGCCCAGCGGCGAACCGATCCGGATTTCCTGATCGAAGACGTGATATTCCCACGAACCGAAATAACGGACCGGCGTCGGAAGCCCCAGTACCACCGCCGAGGCGGTGGCGTCGAAATTCTCGTTCTGCCGCTGCACGGTCAGCCCGGCGGAGATCGTCAGTCGCAGTCCGCCGATCGAGCCCGCAATACCGCCCTGGACGACGACGATATGGTTGAAGCGCGGTTCGCGCTCGGTGAGGTCGCGCAGTTGGCCCTGGTCGGGGCTGTCGACATATTGGCTGTCCTTCGCGTCGATCGATTGCACCAGGCCGCTCAAATCGACCGTCCAGCCGTCGAATGGTGCGGCGCGCAACGCGACCCGGACGCCACGCGTCAGCGACCGGTTGAGATTGCGGCCGCCCTTCACATCGTCGATCCAGCCGGGATCGTCGGCGGTGTAGCCGGCGACGCGCACCGCCAGTCGATCGCGGATCACCGGCAGGTTGATCATGCCATCCGCTTGCACCCCGCTACCACCGCCCGATACCGACGACGCCCCGACATTCGCCGCTCCTTCGATGCGGCCGAGCAGCGGGCGGTTGGTGACGATGCGATAGACACCGCCCAGCGCCCCGGTGCCGTAGAGCGGTCCCTGGGGCCCTTTCAGCACCTCGACCCGGGCAATGTCGACCAGGCGCAGCGCCGGCTCGGGCGCGTCGAAGGTGACGCGGGTATCGTCCAATTGAACGCTGACCGTCGACTGGCTGAAGCTGTTGAACGGGCTGTCGGCGACGCCGCGGATGAACAATCGGCCATAGCCGGGGCCGCCATTGGTCAGCGTCAACCCGTCGCTGTTATCCGCCACGTCGCGCGTGGTCGCAGCAGCGCCGGAGCGCCGCACCGCGTCCGGGACATAGACCGCGACCGTGGCCGCCACGTCCGACACCATTTCCGGTCGCTTGCGTCCGGTGATGATGATGTCTTCGGCCGGCGGCGGCGGCGGGGAATACGCGACCGGCACTCGCGCGGCTTCCCCCTCCCCCGTGCGCCGGACGATGCGATAGGCGCGCGCGCCGACGCGCTCGGCGCGAAGGTCGAGCCCGGCGAGGATCCGGTCGAGCGCCTCGTCGACCGTCATTTTGCCGCGCACCGGCCGGACCGCACGCCGCGGCAACGGTCCGTCGGACGCGAAGGATATGCCGGTCTGCGCCGACAGCATGGCCAGGGCGGCGGTCGCGTCGACCGCGCCGATCTCGATTCGATAATTCGTGTCGCGCGCCAGCGCCGGGCCGGCACAGAGCGCGGCGCTAACGCCCAGCGCTGTCGCCAAGACGTATCGCATCACCCTCCGTTCGTGCTTTCAATCCGGCCAAGGCACCGATCGCGGCCACCATCGCCGCGCGATCGCCCGGTGCGATCACTCCAGAAAAGCGGCGCCTGGCAATGGATGGATCGACCGTCACCAATTGACCGGTCGACCGGCTGATATCCGCAGCGACCATCGCCAGCGGCACATCGGCATAGACCAATGGCCCGTTGCGCCAGGCACCGACCGATTGCGCCGCGATCGGCCGGATATCGGCGGCACCGTTACCGTCGGTCAGCGTCAACACCTTGCCCGCCTCCAGGTCGACTGCATCCGCCAATCCGGCGGACCTGACCGATACGCGCCCTTCGGCCACGGCGACCCGGACCATGCCGCCGCCGGCCGAAATGTCGAAGCGGGTACCGATGTCGTGAATCTCATACCCGCCGGCACGCACCACCAGCGGACGCGCGGCGTCGTGATGCACGTCGAAATAGGCATTGCCGTCGAGCATCATCGGGACGTCGGGTGACGCGGCGACGCGCAGAACGCTGCCAGGCGCCAATGTCGCGGTGGAACCGCCGGCGAGGCCGACCTGCAGCGACCGGCCCGGCGGAGCACGATAGACGACGGTTTCTGCGTTGGTCGCGAATGGCATGCGGGTGATGCCGACGATCAGCGCCACGACGAGAACCGCCGCGACGGCCGCCCATATCGCCAGACGCGGAAAACGGCGGACCACCGGCCCAGGCTCGAGCTCGGGAGGCAGTAATGGCGCCACCAGCGGTCGCGCGGCGTCGATCCGCGCGTCGAGCAAGGCGATCGCGTCATAAGCCTCGCGATGACGCGGATCGGCCTCCAGCCAGGCGGCGAAGGCCGCCCAGTCCATGTCGTCATTGCCCTGCGCCAAATGCCAGCGCGCAGCCGCTTCATCCATCTCCGCGTTCATTCGGTTCCCATCGATGCGGTCTTGCGACCGCACCGCCCTGTCAGTTTCTTGAGACGCCGCCGATCCGTCATACCTCAGTCCTTCATCGCGCGACGCAGATGGGCCATCGCCACTGCGATATGTTTCTCGACCCCGCTGCGGCTGATCCCCAGCCGCGCGGCCACCTCGGCATGACTCAGGCCATCGAACTTGTGCAGCCGGAATGCCCGCCCCGCGGCCTCGGGCAAGGCGGCGATGGCCGAGGCCAGAGCAGCGGCTTCCTCGCGCGCCAGCATCGCCGCTTCGGCATCGGGCGACAGGTCGACCGGTTCGGCACCGGAACCGCCATGCGCGGCTGCCCATTGCCCGTCGCGGGCAATGCCGCGCTGCCGCGTCCGCACGATGTCCAGGGCAACGTTCTGCGCGGCACGATAGAGATAGGCGCGCGCATTGGCGACCGGTCCGCTATCCATCGCCTGAAGCCGCAGCCACAATTCCTGCAACGCGTCCTCGGCCGAGCCCGCATCGCCGAGGCGCGCGGTCAGGAACCGCAGCAATTCGCCGCGGAGCTCCACATAGACCTGGGCGATGCCAGATGAAGGGCCGGTTGATGGGGAGGACGCGGACACGACTTTCTTTCGTCTGATCCGCCTGTCTGTCGCTCCCGGGGCCGGTGGGCAAGACCCGGACGAGCAAATCCCGGCAAAGACCGGCCGCGGCCGCCATCTTCTTGACTTGGCCGGAGCAAAAGCGGAGCGCTTGGCCATGCACGCGCTTACCGAATGCCAGTCGCCCGACAGCGCCGCCTTCGCAGCGATCCGGGAAGCGGCCGAGCCCGTCGTCCTGCGCGGACTCGTTTCGCAATGGCCGGTCGTGGCCGCGGCGATGCGCGGGGACCTGGGCGGCTATATGTCCGCCATGGCCACCGACGAGTCCGTCGCCATGGTGCGCGCGCCGGCCGGCGAGCAGGGCCGGCTGCATTATGCCGCGACGATCGAGCGCCCCAATTTCGATCGCGAGCCGGTCTCGATCGCCGGCTTCTTCGCCGAGCTCGGGCGCCAGGCAGGCAGCGCGTCGCCCGATACGCTCGCGATCCAGGGCCTGGCCGCCGACCGCGTCATGCCCGGTTTCGCTGCCGCCAATGCGATGCCGCTACTGCCCGCGGAAGTCGAACCGCGAATCTGGCTCGGCACCGCCGCGATCGTCGCCACGCATCACGACCAGGTCGAGAATATCGCCTGCGTCGCGGCCGGCCGCCGCCGCTTCACCTTGTTCGCGCCCGAACAGGTCGCCAATCTTTACATGGGGCCGTTCCATGTCACGCCGGCGGGCACGGCGGTCAGCATGGCGCATGTCACCGACCCCGATCTCGAGCGTTTCCCGCGTTTCGCCGACGCGCTCGCCGATGCCCGCACCGCCGAGCTCGAGCCCGGCGACGCGATCTACATTCCCTATGGCTGGTACCATCATGTCGAGGCGCTCTCGCCGCTCAACCTGCTGGTCAATTACTGGTGGAATGAAGCACGCCGCGACGTTGGATCGCCCTGGGACGCATTGATGCACGGCATGGTCGCGCTGCGCCAATTGCCCGCCGACCAGCGGCGCGCGTGGCGGGCGATGTTCGACCATTATGTCTTCATGACCGACGCCGATCCCGCGGCGCATCTGCCCGAAAAGGTGCGCGGCATCCTGGGCGCGGATTCGCCGGCGGACCTGGCGACGATGCGCCGTTCGATCATCGCCGCGCTTCAGCGGCAGGAACAGGGCTGAGCTTTACTCCGCCTTCGCCGCGTCGATCGCCTTCTGGCTGCGGACGAACGGGTAAGCGAGCTGCTTCAGATATCCCTTGGGCATGCGCTCGGCGATGCCGTAGCCGGCCGGCCATTTGCCCGGCGGCATGTAGAAGGTGCCGAACAATTTGTCCCAGAAGGGAAAGTGGATCGCGAAATTGACGTCGATCGCTTCCTTCTCGATGCCGTGGTGCCAATGGTGGAAGCGCGGCGTCACCATGACGTGGCCGAAGCGATCGAAATCGCCCTTCAGATTGGCGTGAACCAGTCCGGCATAGATATAGACCATCGTCACATAGGCCTGCATCACTGACGGCTCGAAGCCGAAGGTGAGGAGCGGCAGCGAGGTCACCCCGCGCAGCAACACGACCTCGACCAGGTGCATCCGCGCGCCCGCCAGCCAGTCCATCGCCTCGGCCGAATGATGGACCGCATGGAAACCCCACAGGAACGGCACGCGGTGGAAGGCGCGGTGGAACCAATATTGGCAGAAGTCGGTGATGATCATCGCTTCGATGAACTGGACGATCCACGGCTGCCCGCCGACGAGATCGCGGAACGCCTGCCACGAGCCGGTATGCGCGTTGACGAAGCTCGATGGCGCAAGCGCGAGATAGGTCGCGATCTGCACCAGCATCGAGCTGATCAGATAATAAAACAGATCCTCGCGCCATTCGAAACGGAACAGGCGCTGCTTGTCGTTATGCGGCCAGAAGCGTTCGATCGGCGCGAACATCAGACCGGTCGCGGCCAGGTTCACGACGAAAAAGTCGACCCCGAAAAAGATGCCCCAGTCATGCGTCTCACGCGGCGTGACATTGGCGCCGCCGAGCAACGCCGCGGTGATGCCGATCGCCAGCGCGGTGAAACCGATCGCCTTTTTCGTGCGCAGCATCAGGCTGAGCAAGGCCAGCGCATAGCTGGTGATCAGCACGCCATGGACGGCCGGACGGAACCACCCCGCTTTCTCCGCCGCCTCGAGCTCGGGCGTGGCGAACCAGCCGGGCCAGCGCAACGCGACGACGAGCCCGAGCCCGGCAATCGCCAGCACGAGCGCAAAGAAGCCCGAATACCAGCCGGAACCGAATTTGCGGACCGCGATCGGTGCTTCGAGATCGTCGCGGAGGTGATCGAGAGGATTTGCCATGGGACGCCCCTATCCCGCTGGTGGTTAAGCCCGCTCTACCACGCGACGCCCAAGCGCGCTATCGATCGGACCGACTCTTCGAAGAAAGAGTATGGCGATGGAGAGCAGGATGCGGGGATGGTTCGCCCTGATGGGCGCGGCGGCACTGGCGGCATGCGTGCCGTCGAGCGACAATTCCCCGGCTCCCGCGGGCGCGACCGGCGCGGCCAAGATCGATTCCGCCTATCTCACCAGCGGCGGCAGCGGCGCCGACTGGGCGATGACCGGGTTTAACTATAACGAGCAGCGCTACAGCCCGCTCAGCCAGATCAATGCCGACAATGTCGACAAGCTCGGCCTCGCCTGGTTCGCGGACCTGCCCGATGCGCGCGGGCAGGAATCGACGCCTGTCGTGATCGATGGTGTCATCTACGTCACCGGCCCGTGGTCGAAGCTGTTCGCCTATGATGCGCTCAGCGGCAGGAAACTGTGGGAATATGATCCGGGCATCGACAAGTCGAAGGGCGTCCAGGCGTGTTGCGACGTAGTCAATCGCGGCGTCGCGGCGTGGAAGGGCAAGCTCTTCCTCGGCACGATCGACGGCCGCCTGATCGCGATCGACGCGCCGACCGGCAAGCCGCTGTGGACGGTCCAGACCACCGACAATGCCAAGCCTTATACGATCACCGGCGCGCCGCGCGTGGTGAAGGGAATGGTGATCATCGGCAATGGCGGCGCCGAGTTCGGCGTGCGCGGCTATGTCACCGCTTATGACGCCGATACCGGCGCCAAGCGCTGGCGTTTCTATACCGTGCCCAATCCCGATCTCACCGCCGATGGCGAGGCGTCCGACGCCGTGCTGTCCAAGGCGGCCAATGCGACCTGGTCGGCCAACGGCCAATGGAAGCAATCGGGCGGCGGCGGCACGGTGTGGGACGCGATCGTCTACGATCCCGAGCTCGACCAGCTCTATCTCGGCGTCGGCAACGGCTCGCCCTGGAACCATGGCGTGCGATCGGAGGGCCAGGGCGACAATCTGTTCCTGTCGTCGATCGTCGCGCTCAAGCCCGATACCGGCGAATATCTCTGGCACTATCAGGAAACGCCGGGTGAAAGCTGGGACTTCACCGCGACCCAGCCGATCATCCTCGCCGACCTCAGCATTGGTGGGCAGAAGCGCAAGGTGCTGATGCAGGCACCGAAGAACGGCTTTTTCTTCGTGGTCGACCGCACCAACGGCAAATTGATCAACGCCGGCCAGTTCATCAAGACGGTGAACTGGGCGAGCGGCTACGACCTCAAGACCGGCCGTCCGATCGAGAATCCCGACGCGCGCTTCTACAAGACGGGCAAGCCGTTCCTCGCGGTGCCGTCGGCGCTGGCGGCGCATAACTGGCAGCCGATGAGCTTCAATCCGAGCGCCGGGCTGGTTTACGTCCCCGCGCAGGAGCAGGTCGGGCTGGCCTATATTCCCGAAAGCGCCGATGCCGCGAAGCCGCAACCGCTCGGCTTCAACACCGGCACCGACATGGTCAACGGCATGTATCCGCGCGATCCCAAGATGATCGCCGCGATCACCGCGGGCGCGACCGGCGCGCTCGTCGCCTGGGACCCGGTCGCCAACAAGGAACGCTGGCGCGTCGATTACCCGACGCCGTGGAACGGCGGCACGATGACCACCGCGGGCAATCTCGTCTTCCAGGGGACCGCGCTCGGCGAGTTCCGCGCCTATGCCGCCGATACCGGCAAGCAGCTCTGGGCCTATCCGGTGCAATCGGGGATCATGGCGGGCGCAGCCACCTTCACGGTCAAGGGCGAGCAATATGTCGCGGTGCTGAGCGGCCGCGGCGGCGCTTTGCCCTTGTCGATCGGCTATGCGATCGGCGCAGCGAAGAACGTGCCGAACCTCCCGCGCCTGCTGGTGTTCAAGATCGGCGGCAAGGCAGCCCTGCCCTCGCTCGCCCCACCCTCGACCGCGCCGTTCAACCCGCCGCCAGCGACCGGCACGCCCGACCAGATCGCGGCGGGCAAGGCGCTGTTCGGCCGCTTCTGCCAGGTCTGCCACGGCGCCAGCGCCGGGGGTGCCGGGGTGTTGCCCGATCTGCAGCGCTCGGGCGTGCTGGCCGATGCCGATACGTGGAAGTCGATCCTGATCGACGGCGCGCTGTCGAAGGACGGGATGGTCAGCTTCGCCAAGGTGATGTCACCGGAGCAGGCGCAACTGGTGCGGATGTACGTGATCGACGAGGCAAACTGGGCGAAGAAGAATTTGCCGCAGGGGGCAGCGAAGGCGGGGAAGCCTTGAACATTCCCCTCCCTTGCAGGGAGGGGAGTTTCTAGGCCGGACACAATTCCCGCATCGCCGCCGCCGTCTCGGCATCGGCCGGCAGGAACGTCTCCAGCGCCAGATCATCCAGCGCGAGGTCGATGGGTGAACCGAAGGCGGTGCGCGCGCTGTAGAAGGACAGGATGCGGTCGCCATGCTGCAGCCGGAACGGCACCGCGATCCCGGCGAAATCGCGCGGGCGGACATCCGATGCGGGAACCCTCGGATAGGTGTCGAACTCCTCGCGCATCGCCGCCAATGTCCGGTCGCCGGTCTGCGCGATCTCGCGATCGAGCGCACGGAGCAGGAAGCCGCGCCATTCAGCGAGGTTGACGATCCGCCCCGAGATGCCGTCCGGATGCAGCGCCAGCCGCAGCACGTTGACCGGCCCTGCCAGCAAGGCCGGATCGGCGCCCTCCAGCAACGGCTCCATCGCGCGATTGGCCGACACCATGTTCCAGTGACGGTCGACGATCAGCGCCGGGAACGGTTCGTGCGCGGTCAGGATCGTGTCGAGCGCGGCGCGCACCACGTCGAGCGCGGGATCGGCGGGATCGCGATCGGGAAAGGCCGGCGCGAACCCGGCGGCGAGCAGCAAGGCGTTCTGGTCGCGCCGCGGCACGTCGAGCTGCTCGGCGAGGCGCAGCAGCAGGTCACGGCTGGGCCGGGCGCGCCCGGTCTCGACAAAACTCAGGTGGCGCGCCGACACCTCGGCGTCGAGCGCGAGGTCGAGCTGGCTCACCCGCCGCCGCGTGCGCCATCCGCGCAACATGTCGCCGACATCGCTTTCCTGCGTCACCACGATCTCCTTCGCGCCCGACGATAGAAGCAAAGCGGCGCCGCGCCATTACCTGCCAGGTAATTGGATCGCTTCCGCGGATCGCCGACCATGGCTCCACCAATCGAGGAGACCGACCATGTACGCCCCCCACGACATTGCCCCCGTCGCGATCACCGCGCATCGCTCGCGCCCCAGCCAGGGATTCGTCACGACCGCGGATGGCGAGCAGCTCTATTACCAGGACGCCGGCGAGGGACCGGCCCTGCTGTTCGTCCATGGCTGGTCGATGAGCACCGATTTCTGGGAACGCCAGGTCGCCGATCTCGCGCGGCAGGGGCATCGCTGCATCGCCTATGACAATCGCGGCTGCGGCCGCTCGTCGCCGGCGATGCGCGGCTATGATCTCGACGGGCTGGCCGACGACCTTGCGGCGGTGATCGAGGGTCTGGGCCTCCGCAGCGTCACCCTGATCGCGCACTCGATGGCGGCGGTCGAGGTCGCCCGCTATCTGTCGCGCCATGGCAGCGCGCGCGTGGCGGGAGTCGTGCTGGCCTCCGGCACGGCGCCGGGCCTCTATCCCGAGCCCGAGGAACGGATGGAAGCGCTTGCCGCTCAGGTCACCGCGCTGATGGCCGACCGTCCCGCGTTCGTCGGTGCGATGGCACAGCCCTTCTTTGCTCCCGAGCAGGTGTCGCCCGACACCGTCGCCTGGGGCTGCGGGCTGGCATTGCGGGCGACCCTGCACGCCGCGATCGAATATACCCGGACCAACATCAACGCCGATGTCCGCGGCGACATGACGGCGTTCACCGTGCCGACCCTGATCATCCACGGCAGCGCCGACGCGAGCTGTCCGATCGAGGCGAGCGGCGGGCTGGCGCATGCGATGATCCCGGGTAGCGAGCTGATCGTCTATGAGGGGGCGTCGCATGCCCTGCCGCTGACCCGTGGCGAGCGGTTCACGGCGGATATCGCGGCGTTCGTGGGACGGTAGGCTTTTCCTCGATCGTCATCCCGGGCCCGTCCCGGGATCCGCCGGGAGGCAGGCCCCAGGGCTGGAGACTCAAAGGCCATGACTAGCGGCCCGGCGGATCCCGGCACAAGGCCGGGATGACGACATGTGATCAGGTAATCGCGCCCGCTCGACTCAGCGCTTCCTCCAGCGCCTGGGCTGGCGGGACCTCGACGTCCGGCGCGATCCCCGTCCCTTCCCAGTCCTTGCCCGTATCGGGATCGATCGTCCGTCCGACCGGCAGGAACACGACAAGCCCCCCGCCGATCGGCTCGAACCCGCCGAAATGATTGGCGCCCGCGGTGGTCTCGCCGATCTGGACCGCGCGCTTGGTATGGCGGAACGCCAGCGTGAGGTGCTCGGCCGCCGAGGCGGTGCGGTTCGACGTGAGGTAGAACACCTTGGCCCCGAACAGCCGCGTCTCGGTCGTGCTCGGCACCACATAATGCTCGCGCGCGACGATCCCGGCGGGCGCCTTGGCGATGGGTCGAATGAAGCGGTCCTCGTCGAACGGCGTGCCGCCGCGCGCCTTGGCGACCGATTCGGCCATCTGCATCTGCACGAGGACCGTTTCCTTGGCATACAGATAGGGCAGCATCTCGTTCATCTCGCTGACTCCGCCGCCGCCATTGTAGCGGCAATCGATGATCAGCGCCCTGGCGGTGGCATGCGCCTTCATGAACGCGGCGGTGGCGGCGACCGCATCGGGCTCGCCGGTGAAGCCGATGAAGCGGATATAGGCGACGTCCTTCGCCAGCCATCCGGCATCCTCGACCGAGCGGCGCGGCGCCGGGCCAATGCGCGGTCCCGCGGGCGCCGGCCCGGTGCCGGATCCGGGACGGGGGCGAGGACCGCCGCCACCCGCCATCGCTTCGGGCACGACGCGCAGATGGCGATCGGGCGACACGGCATTGAGGTCGGCGCTGAGCTGCTGGCCGAGCGCGACGGGATCCGTGAAGCTGGCGTAACCGCCGGCCGCGAGCTTCTGGCGGAGCATCGCGGCGTACTTCTTGCCGATATCGGGGAAGACATAGCCGCCCTCGAGCAGGTCGGCGAGCTTGGTCACCGCGCCGGTAAGCGGGGCGCCGGCACCCTCCTGCGCCAGCACCCCGCCGCTGCCGAGCGCGGCGATCGCCGCCGCCGACAGTCCCAGAAACGCGCGTCGCTCCATGCATCCCGCTCCCGACTACACTTGTAAGCGTAAGCGCTTATACGTTTTGCACCCTGGCTGTAAAGCGGTTAGTCATCGCGCGATGACGACCCAGCACACCGCCGCCAGCTTCGGTGCCGCGCTCCGGCGCCTGATCGACCAGCTCGATGGCGCGCTCGAACAGGCCTATCGCGACGACGGGCTCGATTTCCGCCCGCGCTACACGCCGGTGATGCGCGCCTTGGTCGCCGACGGCCCGCAATCGATCCGCGCACTGGCCGAGCGGCTCGGCGTGTCGCATTCGGCGATCAGCCAGACGGTGTCGCAAATGGCCGCAGCCGGTCTGGTTGCGGTGACGCGCGGCGAGGACGATGCTCGCCAGCGCATCGTCGCGCTGAGCCGCGCCGGGCATGCGATGCTGCCGCGGCTGGAGGATCACTGGCGCGCCGCGCGGATCGCCACCGCGACGCTCGATACCGAGACCGGCGGGGTGCTGGTCGAGGTGATCAACCGCGCCAATGCCGCGCTCGCCGAGCGTCCTTTCGCCGATCGGCTGGCCAGCGTGCGTACGGGGCGTGCCGCCGCAACGGGCAACCGAAACGGGGCTGCCTAATTTCGAGGCATCTGTTAGACCGATTGGCGACCGCCTCGCGTGCCTTGCCCTTCGCGCGGCGGACTGGCACGCTTCATGTAAGGCGCATGCCCGAAGAACCCATCAGGGCGGTACCGGGGGCGTTTGCGTGAAGAAGATCGAGGCGATCATCAAGCCGTTCAAGCTGGACGAGGTGAAGGAGGCGCTGCACGAAGTCGGCGTGTCCGGCATCACCGTGACCGAGGCCAAGGGCTTCGGCCGCCAGAAGGGCCATACCGAGCTCTATCGCGGCGCCGAATATGTCGTCGACTTCCTGCCCAAGGTGAAACTCGAAGTGGTGGTCGAGGATTCGCTCGCCGACCGCGTGGTCGAGGCAATCGCGCAGGCCGCACAGACCGGCCGGATCGGCGATGGCAAGATCTTCGTCATCCCGGTCGAGACGGTATTGCGCATCCGCACCGGCGAACGCGACGAGGCGGCGATTTGAATGATCTCCCCTCCCGATTGCGGGAGGGGTCGGGGGAGGGCCTGTCTCGGGGCGGCAACCTTCCTCGCTTAAAAAGCAACACGCCCTCCCCTAGCCCCTCCCGCAAGCGGGCGGGGAATTGAAGAAGGAATGACAATGGCGACGTCCGCGAACGACATCCTGAAGAAGATCAAGGACGAGGAGATCGAGTGGGTCGATCTTCGCTTCACCGACCCCAAGGGCAAGTGGCAGCATCTGACCATGGTCTCGTCGGTAGTCGGCGAGGACGAGCTGACCGACGGCTTCATGTTCGACGGGTCGTCGATCGAAGGCTGGAAGGCGATCAACGAGTCGGACATGATCCTCAAGCCCGATCTCGACGCGGTCTATGTCGATCCGTTCTCGGCGACGCCGATGCTGATCCTGGTCTGCGACATCGTCGAGCCATCGACCGGCGAGCTCTATGCCCGCGACCCGCGCTCGACCGCCAAGCGCGCCGAGGCGTACCTCAAGACCACGGGCATCGGCGACACCGTCTATGTCGGTCCCGAGGCCGAGTTCTTCATGTTCGACAACGTCCAGTTCGATACCAGCTATTCGCAGTCCTTCTACAAGATCGACGATATCGAGCTGCCGACCAATTCGGGCACGGCCTATGACGGCGGCAACCTGGGCCACCGCCCGCGCGCCAAGGGCGGCTATTTCCCCGTTGCCCCGGTCGATTCGGCGGTCGATATCCGCGGCGAGATGGTCTCGACGATGATCGAGATGGGCCTGCCGTGCGACAAGCACCACCACGAAGTGGCGGCCGCGCAGCACGAGCTCGGCCTGACCTTCGGCACGCTGACCCAGACCGCCGACCGCATGCAGATCTACAAGTATGTCGTGCACCAGGTCGCGCATGCGTACGGCAAGTCGGCAACCTTCATGCCCAAGCCGATCAAGGAAGATAACGGATCGGGCATGCACACCCATCTGTCGATCTGGAACGGCAAGGAGCCGCTGTTCGCCGGCAATGGCTATGCTGGTCTCAGCGACATGTGCCTCTATTTCATCGGCGGCATCATCAAGCACGCCAAGGCGCTCAATGCCTTCACCAACCCGACCACCAACAGCTACAAGCGGCTGGTGCCGGGGTACGAAGCGCCGGTGCTGCTGGCCTATTCGTCGCGCAACCGCTCGGCCTCGTGCCGCATCCCGTACGGCACCGGCGCCAAGGCCAAGCGCGTCGAGGTCCGTTTCCCCGACGCGATGGCCAATCCGTACCTCGCTTATGCGGCGCTGTTCATGGCCGGCCTCGACGGCATCCAGAACCGGCTCCACCCGGGCGAGGCGATGGACAAGAACCTCTATGACCTGCCCCCGGCCGAGCTGGCCGAGGTGCCGACCGTGTGCGGGTCGCTGCGCGAGGCACTCGACAGCCTGGAAGCCGATCACGACTTCCTGCTCAAGGGCGACGTGTTCTCGAAAGACCAGATCGACGCCTATATCGAGATCAAGCGCGCCGACGTGGCGCGGTTCGAGATGACGCCGTCGCCGGTCGAGTTCGACATGTATTATTCGGCCTGATCGTCCGCGATCAGCCGGAACAGCAAGGGCGCCCGGAGACGATCCGGGCGCCCTTTCCTTTTGCCCGTCCGCCGGATCAGATCCGGTAGCGGAACGCCAATTTATACCCTTCGAACACCGCGATCCCGAGGAACAATATGTCCATCGGATCGGCAGCGGTCATGAACAGCGACACGGTGCCGTTCGCGCCGAGCTGGCCGAACGCGGTCATGAACGGCAAATTCTCGAGCTGCGCGAGCATCGCCACGTCGGCGAATGCGGTGCCCAATGCCCAGCCGAGCGCGGCGCAGACCGCCCCCAGGATGCCGAATTTCTGGTCGACACCCTTGCCGGTCACGCGCACCGCATAGCCGACCAACGCGCCGACCGCGATCGCCATCAACCCCAGCGCATAGCCGCTGACATAGACGACCACCGCCCACAGCACTGCGCCGGCGATCGCCGCGGCGATACCCGCAGGCACGGCCAGCGCGAAATTCTGCTGACCGCGCAGCTGCGCGATCGCCGCGTCGTGGTTCATCTCCTCGAACTCGGGCGGTTCGACGGTTGCTTCACTCATGATATTGCCCCCTTTTTTTGGCGTCCCGCCGCCGACCATAAGCGGCCTTGCTCCGGATGGGAAACGGGCTGGACGATCGACGCGGTCACTGCCGACACGGTCTTGTCCCGGACCGGCGCCGACCGATCCGCAACCTATTCCAGGATCGGCGATTTAACAGCCAAATGGAAAAGGGGTTTGGTCCGATGCGTAGCCTGTACCGGATGCCATTGCCGATGCTGATCGTGATCGGTGGGTGCGGCGGATCAGGCGGCGGCGGCACGCCGACCCCGACACCCCCTCCGACCAACCAGGCGCCCGTTTTTACCTCGGCGGCAACCGCCAGCGTGGTCGAGAATGCCGCGCTCAATTACCAGGCGACCGCCAGCGACGCCGACGGCAATCCGCTCGCTTTTGCCATCGCCGGCGGTGCCGATGCCGGAAAGTTCACCCTCACCACCAATGGCGCGCTGTCCTTCAACAGTCCGCCCAATTTCGACCTGCCCGGCGATGCCGATGGCAACAATGTCTATGAGGTCCAGCTGCGCGTCAGCGACAACAGCGCCTCGGCGACGCTCGACCTCAAGGTCACCGTGACCAACAGCCGCGAGGGCATCGCGGTCAAACGCATCGCGACCGGGCTCAGCCAGCCGATGATGCTGGCCCCGATCCCCGGCGACAGCGCCAACATGTTCCTGATCGAGCGCGGCGGCGCGATATACCGTTTCGCCACCGCGAACGGCGCGAAGACGCTGCTGACCAACGTCGCGGGCGTCACTACCGATGGCGAGCGCGGGCTGCTGGGGATCGCCGCGCAGCCCGATTTCGCGACCAGCCATTCGTTCGTCGTCTATGCAACCGATGCCGGCGGCACGATCCGCATCATCCAGTATCGGCTCGATGCATCGAACGCGACCGTCGCGGGGTCGACCGTCCTGCTCACCATTCCGCACCCGACCAACAGCAACCACAATGGCGGCTGGCTGGCGTTCGGGCCCGACGGTCTGCTCTATATCGCGACCGGCGACGGCGGCGGCGCCGGCGATCCGCCGGGGAACGCGCAGAACGTCAATTCACGGCTGGGCAAGATCCTGCGCGTACAGGTCAATGCCGGCAGCGTGTCGGTGCCGGCCGGCAATCCGTTCGCCGGCGGTGGCGGCGACGCCTATATTTACGCACTCGGTCTGCGCAATCCGTTCCGCAACGCGTTCGACGGCAACCGGTTGATCATCGCCGATGTCGGACAGGACAAGACCGAGGAGATCGACCTGCTCGGCACGACCGATCCCGGGCGCAATTTCGGCTGGAATTTCAAGGAAGGCACCGGCACCTATCAGGGCACGCCACCCGGCGGGCTGACCGACCCGGTCAGCCAGTACGCCCATGGCAACGGGCCGCGCCAGGGCAATGCGATCATCGGCGGTACAGTCTATAACGGGCCGATCACCGCGCTGAAGGGATCCTACGTCTTCGCCGACGAAGTCAGCGGGAACCTGTGGACAGTCCCCGCCGCCTCGCTCGCCAGCGGCTCGGTGCTCGCCTCGTCGAGCTACGAGCGCCGCAACGAGGATTTCCAGCCCGACGCCGGGGCGATCAACATGATCGTCGACTTCGCGCTCGACACTGCCGGCAATCTCTACATCGTCGACCTCGACGGCGATATTTTCGAGGTGGTGCCGGGTTAGGGCCTAGGCGCAGGTTACCGCCAGGCTGGTAACCACCTCGCTCGGCCCGCCGCTCGCGCGCGGCACCGTCTGCACCGTCCCGCTGAACGCGACGATCGACTGGCCGGCTGGTGCCGATAGCGTGAACGGCGTCTGCGAGGTCGCATTGGCCATCGTGCCGAACGGCCCATGGCTCTGCCCGCCATGCGTCGTGATGGTCAGCTGGAGCACGACCTGCCAGCCGAACCAAATGCCCGTATAGCCCGAGATCGACGCGATACTGTCGCCCGCCGGGATGGTGACGTTCGACGCCTGGCCGCCATTGCCGCCATGCTGGAGCAGGTCGTACGCGATCGGCGTGCTCTCGAAGCTGCCGGTGTTGGTCGCCTGGATCGCGTCGAGCACATCGCCATGGCGCACCGTCATCGCGGTGATCGGGGGATTGCCCGCCGTCGCGACGATCGCGCTGTCGTCAAAGGTCGGACCCGTGCCCTTGATCATCTGGTAGAGGATCATCTGATAGGCCTGCTCGGCCTGGAAATTGCCCGAGTTGAGCCGCCACTGCAGCAACTTGTCGTAGCTGCCCTGGGTGTAGCCGTCATAGGCCTGCTCGGGCGTCTGGTCGGGCGCCGGCATGCCGGGACCTTCGCTTTCGAACTTCGCGCCATAGGCAAGCAGCGAGGCCTGCACCCCGGCCTGGATGAAGGATGATTTGCTCGCCCCGCCATAGACCTGCAGCGTGACCATGTCGAAATAGGCATTGGTTGTCGGCGCATCGAGATTGCCGGTCTGGGACGGGCACATGGTGAGGAGCAGACCGGTGCCGGCAAATGCCTTGCCGATCGCGGTGAAGACCTGCGCGAACTGGGTCTGCGACGTGTCCCAGCAGAAATCCGGCTCCCAATCGACGTCGAGGCCGTCGAGCCCCCATTTGGTCAGATAGGCGACGACATTCTGCGCAAACTGGTCGATCACCGTCTGCGAACCATTATAGGGCGCGGCATACATCTTGGTGATCTCGTCGCCGGCATAGCCCATCGTTACCAGCACCTTGATCGCCGGATTGGCCGCGCGCGCGTCGGCGATGATCCATTGCATATACTGGTCGTTGGGGATGTTGCCGGGCTGGTGCACCGCCGGCACGAGCTTGAGCGTGAACCCGTTGCTCGCCGGATCGTAGATCGTATCGACAAAGCAGATGTTGAGCATGTCGACGCTCTTGTAGACGCCGTTCACTTTCAATGATTGGTAGGAACTGGTCGGGTCCTGATAGGTAGTTCCCGCCGGATCATCTTCAGACGCAAGAATCCATGCCCCGACAAGGGGAGTCGCGAGAGTCATCGGCCCGGTCCTTCTTACTGGATGGTCGGCCGGTTCATTACGCCACCGACTCGGACGTCAAAAGGACAATTGGATCGCTTTTGGCCGCACTTTGCCGGTTCTTTGCCGATGCGATCCCCGCCCATTTCACCTGCGTATCATTCGTGATACCCTCCGGGTGCAAAGAGAGCCGATCGGGGGGAGAGGCGATCCACATGTTGCGCATCCTGATACTCGCCGGGCTGGTCGTCGGACCAGTGGCCGCGCATGCGCAGGTTGCCGCGGACGGATCGATCATTCCCGGCTCCACGCCCGGGCGGCCGGCACCGCGCGAAAGCCCCAATCCGGAGCAACCGCGTCCCCGCACGATCGTCTCGATCGGCGATGCCGGCGGCGGCGAAGGCGGGACCCTGGTCTTCACCATCACGCGATCGGGCAACACCGCCGGCACGCTGATGCTGATGGCACGGACGTCGGACGGCAGCGCGCGGGCGCGGCAGGATTACCAGCCGGTGACCAAGCCGATCATCCTCGCACCGGGGGCGACCAGTGCAACGATATCGGTCCCGACGATCGCCGGCGGCGACGTGCGACCACTGCGGAGCTTTACGATATCGCTGGCGTCGCTCGCCTCGTCGGTCACGTTCCGCCGCAATGCGGCCACCGGGACGATTGAGGCCGATGTCCCGCCGCCGCCGGTGAAACCAACCCCGACGCCTCAACCACCCCAGCCGAGTCCGACCGCGACCAAGGCGCCGAGACCGACTCCAACGCCGGCGCCGACGCCGGCCCCTACGCCAACGCCGCCTCCCGTCGCATCGCCGACGTCCGCACCGACGCCCACACCGAGCCCAAGCGCCTCACCCACGCCGGAGGCATCGCCATCGACCGAAGCCACTCCCGGCGGCGAGGTGACGCCGACTCCGACCGATACGACGACGATGGGGCCCGCCGACGATGGCACGGACGGGCCCGGAAACAGGGACAACGGCCTGTCGACCGGCACGATCGCCTGGATCGTCGCCTTGCTGGCGGCCATCGCCGCGGCCGCTGCCTTCCCCCTGCGCAAGATGTTCGCCGCGCCGACACCGACCGTCACCGCCACGCTCGATCCGCCCCAACCCGGACGCGTCGCCGGCGACATACCGCTCTCGCTGCCCGAGGTTCGGGTCGAGGCGGAAACGGCAATCGGCGAGGCCAGTGCCTCCGGACTGGCAATCGATCACGAGGAGATTCGCGATGAGTGACGACGTCCGCCTCGATCTGGTCGCGCTCGCCGAGGGCGACAATGCGGTCGAGCTCGGTGATGCGCTCAAGCAGGCGCTGGCCGAACAGAGTCCGGTGGACGGTGTCGCCAGGATGTCGGGTGCGTGGCTCGGCGAGAAAGCGGCCGATGCGGTCAACGACGCGATGGCCAAGCTCGATCTGATGGACCTGTTCGGCCAGGCCTGGGCCAAGGCCAAGGAAATCCGCGCTTATGCCGACCCCGCGCAACATCCGCAGGACAAGGTCGCCTATGTCAAACTCGGCAAGCACAATGTCGATTTCGACCTCAAGCCGCAGGTCACCATTGCCTGCGGTCCATGGACCAGCAAGCCGATCGAGCTAGCGCTCAATTGCTCGGCAGCGATCGAGGCCGTCGAGCTGCGCATCCTCGGCGGCCGCCTGGCCGCGATCGGCGGCGGGAGCTGCGATGTCGGCGCCGAAATCACTCTGCTCGGCAAATCGGTAATGCCACGCCGCACGCTCAAGAAATTCGCCTTGCCCGGCCGCCACAATTTCGATCCCGGCATCGCGCTGCGATCGGAGGATTAGGCCCAGTCGTTCAGGTCGACGTTCGCGATTGTGGTGGGGAGATCGGGGTGCAGGCGATCGAGCGGCCAGACCTCGAGCCCCGCTAGAAGACCCCCGCTAGAAGACCCCCGCTAGAAGACCAATGTCCGGCCCGGCTGTCCGGCCTGGTCCCTGGTATAGGACACGCCGTCGACCTTCAGCCCGGCCGGATTGATCAGGCTGATCAGCCCGCCCTTGTTCGACAGGGTCATCGGCGCCTTGACCATGACCCGCACCGAATCGCCGGGCGCAAGCGTGCCGGCCAATGCGGTTGCGGCCTTCTGCTTGTCCTTGAGTTGCCACCCGGCGAGATCGACCGGCTGATGCGTGGTGTTGATCAACGTCACCGTCTCATGCTCGGGCGAGCTGGTGTCGTTGACGTACGCCGCGACGATCCGCAGCTGGCCATCGGGCTGATCGACGGTCGGCTGGTGCGCCGGCGGGATCACGCCGGGATCACCACTCGAACCGCCGCCGCCCGAGCCGCCATCGGCGATCGCGTTGCCAGTGCGATCGTCGGTATGCCAGCTCTGGGTCTGGAACTTCAGGAAGATTGCGACCCATTGCTGGTCGTCGGGGAAATGGAACAGCAGGCCGCCGTCCTGCCAGGGGCCATTGTCCTTCTGATACTGGCCCGGCGGGTTGCCCTGGTTCATGTGGATGTCGTGGATGCCGCGCCCGGGCAGGAAGTGGAAATACTGATCCTGCTTGGTTTCCGGCCCCCAGGCCTGGCCGAACGCGTAGATTTCGGCCGCTTCGTCGGCCATCGCGCGCTGGGCATATTGGTCGATTTTCTCGTTGAGGTCGTTGTCCGGGCCGGGCGCGGTGATCGGCAATTGGCGCATCGCGTCGGGCTGGAACAGATTGCCGCGGATGAAATCGAGCGCGAGACCGCCCGGCGCCGAGGCGACGGGAGTCAGCCCGCGCGGCGCGGCGAGCAACGCGTCGCAGATCGGATGCCGGAAATCGGGCAGGACGATGTAGAAGACCTCGCTGCCATCGGCCGACTGGACGTTGATCGCGATACGGTATTTGGCGGTGTCGTCGATCACCAGCACTTGATAGTGCGGGTTCCTGCCCGACCCCTGCTGCACGTCGACGGCACGGCCCTTCAGCAGCGAATAGTCCTTGATCGCCATCCCGTCCTCCTCTGGATTGGGCAGGCAGGCTGCACCCTCTTTGTGACAGACCGAGCGGTGGCGGCCGGTTTATTGCGTCCGATCCGGACCGCTTTGCCGCGCGACCGGCACCTATCCCGGGTAACCTGGATGCGACGAAGCGAGTGACGGGAGATTGCCGCGCGTCGCACGGGGCTCTACCCGGCGCGCCGATGCGTTTGCCGTTCGCCGTTCACTTGCCCGATCGCCGCCGCGCCGCGTCGTTCGTGCTGGCGCTCGTGGTCGAAGCGCTGTTGATCCTGTTGCTGCTGCTGTTCGGCCCGCATTTCACGCCGATACCCAAGCCCAAGCGCCTGCCCACCAGCTTCAGCCTGTCGCCCGACAATGCCGACCGCGCCGCGACCTCGCCCGAGCGGCACAAGGCACGTGCCGCGGCCAAGCCCGCCACCGGCAATCCGCCGCCACTGACCCCGCCGATCCCGCCCATTCCACCGCCGCCCAAGGCTCAGACCAACCCGATCCAGCTCAAGGGCGTGCTGCCGATCCAGCTCGGCGACATCAGCAAGATCAAGTCGAGCGCACCCGCCGACAGCGACGCCGGCGACAGCAGCGCCGACAGCAAGGCCGCTTATGGCCCCAGCGAAGGCCCGGGCGGAGTCGCGCTCTATCCGGCCGAATGGTACCGCCGCCCGACCGATGCCGAATTGGGCGGTTTCCTGACCAAACCGCCGCCATCGGGCAGCTGGGCGCTGATCGCGTGCCGGACGATCGCCAATTACCATGTCGACAATTGCCGCCAGCTCGGCGAGTCGCCGCTCGGATCGGGCCTCGCACGCTCGATGCGGCAGGCAGCGTGGCAGTTCCTCGTCCGTCCGCCGCGCAAGGGCGGCAAGCCGATGGTCGGCGCCTGGGTGAGCATCCGCATCGACTTCCACACCGTCTATATCAAGGGCAAGTCGCCCGACGGCGACGAATCCGACGACGACAAGCCGGCCGCGGACAAGTGAGCCCCCGCGCGGATCAGCCGCCGTTTCTGGCCGGTTTCCACAGCCTGAAATAACAGCCTTCGCCGCCCGGATAATACATCCTGATCTTGCCGGGCACGGCGTTCTGATCGAAAATCGCCGGGACTGGTCCGTGGTTGATATCGACGACGCCGCTCGAATTTACCGGATCGAAGACCAGGATATCGCTTCCGCTTCTCGGTCCGCCCGCGCCGGACAGGCACCCATAGTCAAGCATCCAGATGGCGCGTTCGCCCATCCTCGGCTTGTCGAAATCATAGATCGTTTGGCCTTTATTCTGGACGTAGACCGTATCTACATTCGGCGAGTTGGCCGGCAACGCCGGGCCAGCATCGCCTTTTTCTCCCTTACAGGCCGCGATGGTGGCCGACATCAACAAGACGAAGACGAGGCTGCGCATTTGCTCAACTCCGGAAACTGGCTTCTTCACTGCTTCGATACTCAGCCGGGAATCAGGATCGATGCGCCCTCGGTCTTGCCGGCCTCGAGCTGGCGATGCGCTTCGGCGGCGTCCTCGAGCGCGAAGGTCTGGCCGATCTCCGGCTTGATCGCGCCTTTGCGCAGCATCTCGAACACCCGCGCAAAGCCCGCCGCGCGCTCTTCGCCGTTGGCGTAATAGCTGAACATCGTCGGCCGCGTGACGAACAGCGAACCGTGCGCGGCAAGCTGGCCGAGCGCGACGCCGGTCACCGGGCCGCTGGCATTGCCGTAGCTGACGATCATCCCGCGCGGACGAACCGACTTGAGCGAGGCGTCCCAGGTCGCAGCACCGACGCCGTCGAGCGACACGTCGACGCCCTTGCCGCCGGTCAGCGCACGCACGGTCTCGACGATGTCCTGCTCGCGATACTGGATGACGTGATCGGCGCCCGCCCGGGTCGCACGGTCGGCCTTGTCGGCCGAGCCGACCGTGCCGATCACCGTCGCCCCGATCGCCTTGAGCCAGCCGACCGCGAGATGCCCCACCCCGCCCGCCGCGGCATGGACCAGAACGGTCCAGCCCGGCTGCACCCTGGCGCACCGTTCGACCAGGAACTCGGTGGTGCCGCCCTTGAGCAGGATCGCAGCGGCAGTATTGTCGTCCACATCGTCGGGCAGCTTGATGAGCTGCTCGGCGGGCAGGTTGCGGTGCGTCGCGTACGAGCCGATCGCCGGACCGAAGGTGCCGACGCGATCGCCCGGCGCCAGGCTGGTGACGCCCGGCCCGATCGCTTCGACCACGCCCACGCTTTCCCCGCCCAGCCCGCTCGGCAGCTTGAGTGGATAGAGGCCGGTGCGCTGGTAGATTTCGATGAAATTGAGCCCGACCGCGGTCGACCGGATTTGCACTTCGCCGGCGCCGGGATCGGGCAGGTCGACATCGACCCATTTGATCACCTCGGGTCCGCCATGCTCCTCGATCCGTGCGACGCGTGCCATGATGCGGTCCCTTTCGGCAATTGCTGTGCGCCGCAGATGGGGAGCGGCCGTCCGGTTGCAACTGCGATGCGTCGCGCCCGCGCTCGTTCCCGCCTTCACACCTCGTCCATGCGGAACCGTCGCAGCTTGCCGTCGGCTTATCGAGCGCGATACGTTTCCAGTTGCAACGCGTTTGCCCAGACGCCATCTAGTTTCGAAACCGTACCCGATATTCCAAAAGCGCGGAGGCGAGGATGAAGAGCTACCTGAAGCATTATATCGACGGCCAATGGGTCGATAGCGAAGGCGGCAAGCGCCACGAGGTGATCGATCCCTCGACCGAGCAGCCGGTCAGCGAGATTACGCTCGGCACCGCCGCCGATGTCGACAAGGCCGTCGCCGCCGCGAAAAAGGCATTCCGCAGCTACGGCCAGACCAGCGTCGCCGAGCGCGTCGCGCTGCTCGAGCGGATCATCGAGGAATATAAGGCGCGCATCCCCGATCTGGCGGCCGCGACCAGCGAGGAAATGGGCGCGCCGATCGGCTTCGCCAGCATGGCGCAGGCGCCGGCTGGGCTCGGCTATTTCATCGGCACGCTCGCCGCGCTCAAGGACTTCAAGTTCGACGAGCAGGTCGGCAAGAGCCGCGTCGTTCATGAGCCGGTCGGCGTGGTCGGCATGATCACCCCGTGGAACTGGCCGCTCAACCAGATTTGCGCGAAGGTCGCCCCCGCGCTCGCCGCCGGCAACACCATGATCCTCAAGCCGTCGGAAGAAGCGCCGGGCAACGCCGTGATCCTCGCCGAGATCCTCGAAAAGGCCGGGGTGCCGGCGGGCGTGTTCAACCTGGTCAATGGCGACGGCCCCGGCGTGGGTGCGGCGATCAGCAGCCACAGGGACGTCGACATGGTGAGCTTCACCGGCTCGACCCGCGCCGGCGTCGCGGTGGCGCAGGCGGCCGCCCCGACCGTCAAGCGCGTCCACCAGGAGCTCGGTGGCAAGGCACCGAACCTGGTACTCAAGGGCGCGAACCTGCCCGAAGTCCTGCCGCCGACGATCGCCGGCGTGCTGGCGAACAGCGGCCAGAGCTGCATCGCGCCGACGCGCCTGCTCGTCCATGACAGCCAGGTCGCCGACGCCACCGCGGTAGTGAAGTCGATCATGGAAGCGACCCCGGTCGATGCCGCGAGCGTGATGGGCGCGCATATCGGCCCGGTCGTCAACAAGGCGCAGTACGAGAAGATCCAGGGCCTGATCCAGTCGGCGATCGACGAAGGCGCGACGCTGGTCACCGGCGGCACCGGCCGGCCCGACGGGCGCAATGCCGGTTTCTTCGTCAAGCCGACCCTGCTCGCCGACGTGACTCCCGACATGCGTATCTATCGCGAGGAGACGTTCGGTCCGGTCGCGACGATCACCCGCTACACCGACAGTGACGATCCGATCGAGATGGCCAACGACACCGACTATGGCCTGTCGGCGACGATCTCGGGCGATCCCACGGAAGCCGCCAAGGTCGCACCGCATCTGCGCGCCGGCCTGGTCACGATCAATGCCTGGGGTCCGGCCGGCCCGACGCCGTTCGGCGGCTACAAGCAGTCGGGCAATGGCCGCGAGGGCGGCAAATACGGCATTGCCGACTTCATGGAGCTCAAGACCATTGTCGGCGAGCCCGCCTGACGCTGCCGCGCTGACGATCGCGTCCTACGTCCCCGGGGACGAGGACGCGATCATCGCATTGATCGTCCCGATCCAGGCCGAGGAATTCGGCGTCGCAATCACCGCCGCCGACCAGCCCGATCTGCGCGACATTCCCGGCTTCTATTTGCCGGGCGCGGGTGGGTTCTGGGTCGCGCGCGACGGCGGGCGCGTGGTCGGGACGATCTCGATCAAGGACATCGGCGACGGCGACGCTGCCTTGCGCAAGATGTTCGTCGCCCCCGATTATCGCGGCGCGCCGCACCGGGCGGGGCAGGCGCTGCTCGACATCCTGCTGACGCACGCCCGCGGCGCCGGGCTCCGCCGCGTCGTGCTCGGGACGACCGAGGCGTTCAAGGCAGCCCATCGCTTCTACGAGCGCAACGGCTTCGCGCCGATCGCCAAGGCCGACTTGCCGCCCGCATTTCCGTTGATGCCGCTCGATACGCGGTTTTACATACTCAAGCTCTAGCGGCCGGGATCAGGGAAGCGGCGTGATCGCCGCTCCGGGTGGCGCCGAAATGGCGATGTCGATGTTCATCGACGTCGTCTTGATCCGGCCCCTGACCGTGCCGCGATCGATCGTGGGGAAGCTGCTCTTGAGGAAGAAGCAGCGCGAAACCTGGTTGCCGCCGAGCCCGCCATTCGCAAACTGGAACGCGATCACGCGGCGCTGGAAGCCGCCGATCGTGGCGTGGACGCCCGCCACCGTCGCGGGCGCCACCGTCCCACCGCCGTCCATCCGCCAATTGGCTTCATAAGGCCGCTCGGGAAAGCCGATCACCTGGAAAGCGCGGATGTACTCGCTCGAACCGGCATCGTTCTTCACGCACCAATAATAATGCATGTTGCCGTCGGCGTTGCTCTTGATCACGCGCATCTGGACCTGACCGCTGACCACGCGCCCGTAACCGGGATCCGAGCGGAACGGGATGATCTTGTCGACGACGACGGGCCCCGCCAGGCTGCGGTCCATCGCGGCGGTGATGCCGGGCAGCGGGAACGAGAAATCGGCGCTGGCCGGCAAGGTCGCCGCCATGGCCGGCGCGGCGATCGCGGCCGCGGCGAGGATCGTGGTTTTCAGGCGCATATCGGCCTCCTCTATCGACCGATCAGGGCCGCGGCAGCGGGATGTTGAGGTCGCCGACCGTCACATTGCCGGTACCGCGCAGCCGCATCCAGGTGGTCGGATCGGGCACCCAGGCGCGATAGCCCGAGGAAAGGAAGAAGAAACGCGACGACTGGCCAGGAGCGACGCCGGTCCCGGTAAACTGGAATTGCAGGACCCAGACACCGGCGTTCAGCCCGCCCGCGATCGATTGCGGCGCCACCGCCCCCAGCCCGTCGCGGCGCCAGTTCGCATTGTAGCTGACTTTCGGGAAATTGCGCACCTGCGCCACCATGATCGGCCCGGTCGATGTCGCGTCGTTGAACACGCAATAATAGAAATCGAGCCGGCCCGACGCGGTCCTGAGGATGCGGACCTGGACGTGGCCATGGACACCGGCGGCGCCGCCCGACACCCCGAACGGCACGTTGCGATCATAGATCACGCTGCCGGCAAGATAGGGCTCCAGCGCGGCGGTGGTGCCGGGCAGTGGCGTGGCGGCGAAATCGGCGTCGGACGTGTTGACGGCAAAGGCGGGCGCGGCGAACGCGACGGCCAGCGCCAGGACCAGTCTACGCATGGATACCCTCCCAGAATCGACTCGGCGACATGCCGGGAACGGGAAAGGCTAAGTCGTTACGCAGGCAGCGTATTGGTCAGAAACGACGCTCTATGGCGATGGCAATGGGATTTGGGACACGCTATCCCGAAATCTCCGGCACGGCATCGATGAGATGCGTGAAATCAGTGATTCCCCATTGTGTGGGGACAACCAGCGGGGAAAGGGAATAGCGGATCACCGATCTCATCGATCTCATCGACTGACAGTGGCGACTCGCCCCTCGGCACGCCTTAGTGGATCGTCCCAACCGCGCGCCCGACCGACATCAGCACGATCAGCCGCTCGATCTGGCGCCAGCGGCAGAAATTGACGTGGTTGCCGAGGTCGCGGCTCTTGTCCGCGCGCGCGGCTGCTTCGAACCCGGCATCGTCGCCATGGGCCGCGATCAGCTCGTTGGCGGCGTCGACCGACGAACGATCGGCGAGATAGAGGTGCATGCGATACTCCAACAGGCCAGCACCCACCACCTGCACTGCCCGTGCCAGCGCGAGGCGATCGGCGGAAAGGCGCGGCTTTCGGTGGTAAACAGGCATGCACCATAAGGCTGGGGACTGCCCCACCTGCCCCGTGTCGGGACACTGGCGTCCCATCGCGGAACATGGCAGGCAGCCGGTATGAGACCCAATCCGCCCCAATCCAAAGCGCCCGCCGCCGGCGGCTGCCTGATCGCGCTCGGCCTGATCGGCGGCGCGGTCGCCGGGATGATCTATGGCCACCAGGCATCGGCCGGGTTGATCATCGGCGGAATCCTCGGCGCGATCGCCGCGACCATCATCTTCCTGATCGACCGGCGGAGCTAGGTTTTCAAACCAGCGCACGCGCCAGGCGCACGACCCGGCCGATCACCTGGACCCGGTCGGCGCGTTGCGGCGCGATCGCCGCCGCGTCGACATTGTCGCTCGCCACCCGGATCTCGAGCCCGACCCGCGCCACGCGCTTGACCAGCAATGCCCCGTCGAGCCGGATCACGAACACCCCGGCGCGCGAGGACAATTGCCGGTCCGAGGTATCGACATACAGCGCATCGCCATCGTGGATCAGCGGTTCCATCGAACTGCCATGTGCGGTGATCACGCTCAATGCCGCGGGCTTGACTCCCAGCCGCGCCACCACGCGCGGGTCGAGCCGCTCCTCGCCGGCATCGCGATCCTCCTCGACCAGCCCACCAGCCCCGGCATGCGCATCGGCATCGATCCGCCGCACCGCGACCATGTCGGGCGCGCGCGCCGCACCGCCCAGCGTGCTTTCGTCGACGTTGAAATAGGCAGCCAGCCAGCGGCGGTCGCCTTCCTCGAGCCGTCGCGGCGTCCCGCGCTTCACGAATTGCTGGAGGTACGCCTCGTTGCGCCTGATCGCGCGCGACAGAAAGGCGAGGCTCACTCCCGCCTCCCCTGCCAGACCCGCCAATGTAGTCCGTGCATCAACCATGATTGGCACCATAGTCGCAGGAAATTTCCTAGACAAGTTGGAAAATGGAACAGATCAAGAACATATCGAGCGACTCACAGGGTTCACGGATATGCACATCGGACGCGAGGTGGAGAAGTTTTTGCGGCGGTCGGATATGCCGCCGACCAAGTTCGGGCGGCTGGCGATCAACGATCCGCGGCTGGTCCAGGATTTGCGCAACGGCCGCCAGCCGGGGGTGCGTGTTGCCCGCCGCATCACAGCCTTCATTGCCGAACAGGATTCGCGGATATGAGCCGGATGGTTCGCGACCTGGCGCGCGTACTGGAGGCGTCGGCGGCGGGCCGGGGGGTGACGCTGACCGCCGAACTGCTGCAGAGCCGCGCCTGGTCGTCGGCCCTGTTCTCTGGCGAGCGGCTGACCTTCGACCTGGCAGCCGAAGACGACGAGGCCTTCGAGGCGTGGCTCGCGGCGCTGCCCGAGACGGAGCTTCCGTTGCACCGTTATTTCGTCGCCGACGCCGACATGACCGCGCGGAGCAAAGGTGCCGCGACGGTCGAGCTGCTGGTGATCGAGGAAGTTTAGAAAGGGCGCGCTCAGCCGACGCGCGAGGCGAGGCGGCGCAGCACGCCGAGCGTTTCCTCAAGCGAACCGGGCTCGGGCGATTCGGGATCGGCGGCTTCCGGTGCCGGGCTCGCCACCGTCTGGCGCTTCGCGACGCCGCGCTCTAGCCGTTCGAGCAGGTCGTGGATCGTCGCGGGCGCTAGCGGCGCGCTGGTTTCGCCGGCGGGCGGGCGGACCATCGGCGTCAGCTCGAACGTCTCGATCCGTTCATGGGCCGCAAAGCGCGGTTCGGGTGCCGGAGCGGGTTCGGGTTCGAACACCGGACGCGGATCGACCGCGACGACGGGCTCGGGAACCGGCGGCTCGGGTGCGATCGGCGGCGGCGCGACGGGATCGGGCGCGCGCAGGATCGGCAGCGGCTCGGGTGCCGGTGCCGGTTCGGGCGCCGGGAGCGGCGGGTCGAGCGGATGGAGATAAGTCGCAAGCGGGGTGTCGAGATTCTTGGGGATATCGCGCTCCTCGAACACCACCGGCGGCGCGAAGGCGATCGCATCCGCAACGGGCATCGGTGCGTCGAGCGGATCGGCCTTCACGTCGAGGAACGGCGTGCCGAGGTCGCGATGCGCGAACACCGGGCGACGCGCGGGGGCGTCGGGATGGGCATCGGCACGACGCAGGACGGGAACGCCGTCTTCACGCTTGCCGCGACTGACCACGATCGCACGCGTGCCGACCAGCAGGAACAGCCCGAACCAGCTCACCCCGCCGACCACCAGGGCGACGATGAAGACGATGGCGAGGCGGGCAGTGATGCCGAGCGGCGGCTCCGCGGCAGTGATCAGCGACGCGACGCCGCTGTCGACCGACAAATCCTCGAGCACGCCGGTCGGCATGATCAGGAACATGAGGCCGGCAAGTGCGGCGAGCAGGCCGGCGAAGGTCGGGGCAACGGGCAGCGCGAGCCGCCCGCCCTTGCCGCCGAGAAGCGCTGCAATCGGCAGGGAGAAATTCAGGCGCTGGCGACCGCGGGTGGCGTCCATTTGAGGTCCGTTTTCCGAGCTTCGACTAGTCTTTGGTAAACGGGGGCGTAACGCGAAATGTTTGACGACCAGTTACGATCGCGTTCGACGAAGGCGCGGCCGCGGTCGCGGCGCCCCTCCCAGCCGGTACGATCGGCGAACATTGTTGCCAGCGCCGCGGCGATCGCCGGCGGGCTGTCGGGCGCGAACAAGGTGCCGGTATCGCCATCGCGAATCAGCTCGCGATGCCCGCCGACGTCCGACGCCGCGACCAGGCGGCGCTGCGCCATCGCCTCGAGCGGTTTCAATGGAGTGACGAGATCGGTCAGGCGCATCTTCTTTCGCGGATAAGCAAGGATATCGACCAGGCTGTAATAACGCTCGACATCGGTATGCGGCACCCGTCCGACGAAACGGATCGCACCCGCCACCGGCGAGGCGGCCGCCTGAGCCCGCAACGCCTGCTCCATCGGCCCGCCGCCGACCAGCAGCAATTTGGCGTTCGACCGCGATGCGACCAGCGCGGGCATTGCCGCGATCAGATCGTCGAGCCCTTCATAATCGTAGAAACTGCCGATGAAGCCGACCACATCGTCGCCTTCACCCAGCCCCAGTTCGCCGGCCAGATCGGCATCGCGCGGAAGCGGCTCGCCGAACAAAGTGAGGTCGACGCCATTGGGCGACACCATGATCTTGGCAGGGTCGATACCGCGATCGATCAGGTCGCCCTTCAACCCTTCGCAGATCACCGCGACCGCATCGGCCTTGCGCACTGCCCAGCTTTCCAGCCAGCGTGTCGCCTTGTAGCGCCACGATCCTTCGGTCCCGGTGCCGTTGCCGACCGCGGCATCCTCCCAGAAGGCCCGGATTTCGTACATGACCGGAACACCCAGCCGCTTGCCCGCGCGCAACGCGGCGACCGCGTCGAGCACCGGCGAATGGGCGTGGATCACGTCGGGCCGGAAGCGTTCGCCAATCTCGGTCGCACGATCGGCCAGAGCGGCGATCTCGCGCCATTCGCGGATCGGGCTGCGGGCCGGCGCGGGCGGCTCGGTGCGGTAGAAATCGAGGCCGTCGATCACCTCGGCATTGACCTTGGCCACACCGTGGCGCGGCCCGGTCACCGCGGCGACTTTCCATCCCCGCGCGATCTGTGCCTTGAGGATGGCGCGCGTGCGGAAGGTATACCCGCTCTGCAGCGGCAGGCCGTGGTCGAGAACATGGAGGATACGCATCGTGCTTCCTTGCCACGCGACTGTTTAACGGCACGTCAACCCGGCGGCGCTAGTCAGGCACCCTGACACGGGAACAAGGCCGATGATCGACAATTTCGCGCTCGCCATCAGCCATGGCCTGATGATGCTCGGCATCTGGTTCCTGCTGCGCCGCCGCGACCTCGACGACGAGCGTCCGGAGCAGCCCAAGATCGCCCGCAAGAAGCAATAGGTGCTGCACGATCTCGCCTTTGTCGGCTTTCTCGGAGCCTTTTTCGCGCTGGCATTCCGCCGGCCGTTCCTGTTCATCCTGAGCTATTGCTATATCGACATCGTCTCGCCGCAGCGGCTGACCTACATGCTGCTCAACGCGGTGCCGATCTCGCTGATCGCCGTGGCGCTGGCAGTCGGATCCTGGGCGCTGATCGACGACAAGAAGGACAGCCGCGTCGCCCCCCGCCAGTTCATCATCGTCCTGCTGCTCGCCTGGTGCGCGATGACCACGACCCGGGCCGATTTCCCGGTCGAGGCGCTCGATAAATGGGACTGGGTCTGGAAGTGCCTGGCCTTCGCCGCCTTCCTGCCGCTGACCCTGCGCACGCGGCTCCGGATCGAGGCGCTGCTCACCTTTATGATCCTTTCCGCCTCGTCGATCATCATCGTCGGCGGGATCAAGACGCTGGCGGGCGGCGGCGGCTACGGCTCGCTCAACCTGATGGTGAACAACAATTCGGGCCTGTACGAAGGCTCGACCATCTCGACCGTCGCGATCGCGATCGTCCCGGCGATATTGTGGCTGGAGAAATACGGCACGATCTTCCCCGCCGGATGGCAGCGGAAGCTGTTCTGCTACGCGCTGACCTTCGCTTGCCTGCTGATCCCGATCGGCACCTCGACGCGAACCGGCCTGCTGTGCATCGGCCTGCTAGCCTTGCTCAAGCTGCGCGATTCGAAGCGCAAGTTCCTCTATCTCGGGCTGATCGCCGCGATGGGGCTGGTCGCCGTGCCGTTCCTGCCCAAGGCGTTCACCGAGCGCATGTCGACCATCCAGTCTTATCAGCAGGACGAGTCCGCGGCGACGCGCGTCGCGGTGTGGAAATGGACCTGGGAATACGTCAAGGCGCACCCGATGGGCGGCGGCTTCGAAATGTACCGTCAGAACCAGATCCGCTACGACATCGTAAAGGCCGAAGGGACCGCGGGCAACGCCAAGCTCGACACCTCGCTGACCGTCGACCGCGCCCGCGCCTATCACTCGGCCTATTTCGAGATGCTCGGCGAACAGGGCTGGCCAGGGCTTATCATGTGGTTGATGATCAGCATCGGCGGGCTGGTGCGGATGGAGGTGATCCGCCAGCGCTACAAAAAGGCCGATGGCGACTATGTCTGGGTGGCGCCGCTGGCCAGCGCGCTCCAGGCCGGGCATCTGCTCTACATGCTCGGCGCGTGCTTCATCGCGATTGCGTTCCAGCCGTTCATCTTCATGCTGATCGGCGCGCAGATCGGGCTCGACACCTATCTCAAGCGCCGCCGCGCCGAGGAAAGCTTCCGCCCGATGAAGCGGGCCAAGCCGGCAGCGGATGCGCCGCCGCAACCCGTCCTGGCATGAACAAGCCCGAGCTCCGCGCACTGACCAGCGTCCGCGGGATCGCGGCATGGATGGTCGTGCTCTACCATATCCGGCTGACGATCGACGGGCTGCCGCAGAGCTGGGTGCATGTCTTCGCCAAGGGCTATCTGGCGGTCGATTTCTTCTTCCTGCTGTCGGGCTTCGTGATCTGGTTGAGCTGGGGCGACCGGCTGCGCGCCGAAGGGTGGCGCGGCGTACCGGCTTTCCTGCACAAGCGCGTTGCGCGGATCTGGCCGCTGCACCTCGTCGTGCTCGGCGGCGCGGTCCTGCTGGCGCTGGCACTGACCGTCACCGGGCGCCACGACCCGGCCGAATTCCCGTTCCGCGAATTGCCGCTGCACATCTTCCTGCTGCAGAATTGGGGCTTCACCGACAAGCTCACCTGGAACGACCCGGCCTGGTCGATCAGCTGCGAGCTGGCCGCGTATCTCGCATTCCCGTTGCTGGTCCGCGCGGTCGACTGGCGGACGTTGCCGAGCTGGCTGGTGGTGCTGGCGGCGGCGGCCTTCCTGCTGATCCTGGCAACGGCGATGGCGGGCGTGCCGACGCTCGGCCACGACATCGCGAAATACGGCGTCATCCGCTGCCTGACCGAGTTTGCCGCAGGAAGCGCCTTGTGCGCCTTGTGGCTTCGATGGAAGGCGCGCCCTGCCTTGCCCGCAATCCTCGCCTTCGCGCTTGCGGGCGGGATGGCGGCGGGCTGGTTCGCCGGATTGCCCGAGCAACTCGCCATTCCCTTCGCGTTTGCCGGCCTTCTGCTCGGCCTCGCGCTGACCTCGGGGCTGCGCGGCAACCCGTTCGACTGGGCGCCGCTGCATTATCTGGGCGAGATCAGCTACGCGACCTATCTGTCGCATTTCATGCTGTTCGTGGTGTTCAAGCTCGCCTTTGTCAGCGACGCGCATGCGGTGCATCCGCTGCTGATCGCCTTGTACCTGGCGATGGTGCTGGCGAGCTCGGTGGCGCTGTACCATCTGGTCGAGCGGCCGGCGCAAAAATGGGTGAATGGCCTGAAACTCCCCTCCCGCCCGCGGGAGGGGCCGGGGGAGGGCCTGTCGCAACCCGGCGGGAAGGGACACGCCCTCCCCTGACCCCGTTCCAGGTAAACAGTCCCCCGGACTGTCTAGGTTGCGCCGGGGGCGCAACCGGCCTGGAACGCGCAGGCGGGAGGGGAATTACGCTTCCGCCAGTTCCTCCTCGAGTGCCTCGATGATCGCCTTGTTGAACGCCGGGATGTCATCGGGCTTGCGGCTGGTGATCAATTTGCCGTCGACCACGACTTCCTCATCCACCACGTCCGCCCCGGCATTCTCCAGGTCGGTGCGGATCGATGGCCAGCCGGTCACGCGGCGCCCGTCGACCACATCGGCCTCGACCAGCAGCCAGGGCCCGTGACAGATCGCCGCGACGACTTTCTCGTCGTCCATGAATTCCTCGACGATCTGCACCGCGCGGCCCTGCAGCCGCATCTTGTCGGGATTGCCGACTCCCCCGGGAATGACGAGCGCATCGAATTCCTCGGTATCGATATCGCCCAGGGTCAAATCGGGCGTGATCGTGTCGGCCTTCTCGCCGCCTTTCTCGCCCTGGATCGGATCGGTCCGGATCGACGCCAGGATCACCTTTGCCCCGGCATCGAGCAACGCCTGGCGCGGCCTGAACAATTCGTCATTCTCGAACCCGTCGGTCGCGATCATCAGCACGCGCGCATCGGTCAAATCGGCCATGGCTAGTCTCCCGGAAAGCTGCCCCACCAACCCCCGCCCGGCCCGGCCGTTCCGGAACGAAGCGATGATCCGCGCATTTCCGAAGGCATCCAGAAGGAGTGCCAATGCCCCGGATCGTCTATTGCGATGACAGCCAGCCCGGCATCACCCGACGCAAGGTCCGCCACGGCTGGGGCTATTGGGACGCAGAGGGCAAGCGCATCACCGACCGCGACGAGATCGACCGGCTGAACGGCGTCGGCCTGCCGCCAGCCTATCGCGATGCCTGGTTCAGCCCCAGGGCGAACGGGCATATCCAGGCGATCGGCTGGGACGACAAGGGCCGCAAGCAATATCGCTATCACCCCGATTTCCGCGCCGCGCGCGAGGACGAGAAATACGAGCGCTGCGCGATCTTCGGCGAGGTGCTGCCCAAGCTGCGCGCACGGGTCGAGAAGGATCTGGAGACTCGCGCGCTGAGCAGGGAACGCGCCGTCGCCGCGGTGATCCGGCTGCTCGACATCGGCCATGTCCGCATCGGCAACGAGGGCTATGCGAAGGATAACAAGAGTTTCGGCGCGACCACGCTCAGGAAACGTCACGCCGAGGTGACGACTGGCAAGCTCCGCCTTCAATATCGCGCCAAGTCGGGCAAGATCTGCGTCCTCACCGTGACCGATCGCTCGCTGATCCGCTTCGTCCGCAAATGCCAGGACCTGCCGGGCCAGCATCTGTTCCGCTGGCTCGACGACCAGGGCGAGCCGCATCCGGTCACCTCGTCCGACGTCAACGACTATATCCGTGAGACCACCGGCGAGGACTTCACCGCCAAGCATTTCCGCACCTGGGGAGCGAGCGTGATCGCGTTCGAAGCGCTCGCCACTGCCGACCACGATATCGGCCTCAATGTGATGCTCGAGCCGGTCACCGCGGCACTCGGCAACACGCCGGCGATCGCGCGCAAATCCTATGTCCACCCCGCCCTGATCGACCTGGCCAAGAGCAACCAGGAGGCGTTTCGCGCCAATCTCGATCTTCCTCGCGCGACCCGCTATCTCGATCGTTACGAACGCGGTCTCATTGCTTTCCTCGAAGGCGAATGCGGGCCACAGCGCAAGGCGGCCTGACGATCCTCATGATTCTTCTTCAGCATCCCAAACCGAACGCGTTCACGGCGAGCGATTTCCGGGAACAGATCGGCGATTTCTGGCGCGACGTGTCCGGCTGGCTGTCGGCGCATTGGCTGCAGGCGTTGATCGCCATCGCCATCGCCATGGTCATCTACGTGACATTGCGGTTCGTGAAGTCGTTGGGCGAAAGGCTGTGCGCGCGCGATGCAACCGGCACCGGCTGGTACACCGTGTTCGGCCGGGCCGTCGCCAAGACGGGCAATTTCTTCATCGTCATGACCGCGGCAGAGCTGGTCGCCGGAATCGGCCATGCGCCCGACCAGGTCGCGCAGATCATCCGTTTCCTCTTCACCGTCGCCGCCGTGTTCCAGGGCGCGATCTGGGCGCGCGAGATCATCCTCGGCGCGATCGAGCATCGCACCGCGTCGAGCGACTATCATGGCGAGGCGCTGACCAATGCGATGGGCCTGATCCGCCTGTTCGTCAGCTTCGCCCTGTTCGCGATCGCCCTGGTGATGATCCTCGGCAATCTGGGCGTGAACATCACCGGTCTCGTCGCCGGCCTCGGCGTCGGCGGTATCGCGATCGGCCTCGCCGCGCAGAGCATCTTCGCCGACCTGTTCGCCGCGATCTCGATCATCTTCGACCGCCCGTTCCGCTCGGGCGACGCGATCACCTATGACAAGTCGTCGGGTACGGTGGAATCGATCGGCATGCGATCGACTCGCATCCGCGGCGCCAATGGCGAAGCGCGGGTGATCGGCAACAAGAAACTGCTCGACCAGGAGATCATCAACAATTCGCAGCGCGAATATCGCCGCGTGATCTTCTCGCTCGGCATCGTCCAGACAACGCCGATCGACGTGCTCAACGCCTTGCCGCATCTGCTCAAGGACGTGGTCGAGGATCATCACGGCAAGTTCGTCCGCGCCGGCTTCGTCGGCTTCGGCGCGCAGAGCTATGATTTCGAAGTGCAGTTCGATTCGCCGAGCGCCGCGCTGCAGGACATGTTCGACCTGCGCCATTCGATCGGGCTGGCGATCGTCCAGCGCTTCGACGAGGATGGTATCGTGCTGGCCTATCCGACCCAGACCGGCCTCACCGCCGAGGAAGCCGGCATGGTCCAGCCCAAGCGCCGGGCGAAGATCAAGGACAGCAACGAGACCATCGCCAGGCCGCCGTCATCGGGCGACCGCTCGGCCGCCGACCAGGAAGGCGGGGCGTGAGACCCCGCCGAGGTTTCCCGGTCAGCTGATCCCAGCGTCGTTGTCGCTCGCCGCCTTGCGGCCGAACAGCCCCTTGATCCACTTCCATCCCGCCGCGAACGCAAGCGGGATGACGATGAATCCCTTCTTGAAGACAAGCAACAGCACAGCGAGCAGCCCGAACTTCTTCGCCGCAGCCAGTGCCACGCCGCCGGCGACCAGACCGGCCAGGCCATAGCCGGCCGCCTTGTCGGTCGAGGAATTATATTCGGCATAGGTCGATCCGCTGGTGAACGATGCCACCCTGCCGAAATCGGCGGCAGCGGTGCGAACCTCGGCCAAATGATCCATGTCCCACAGCATGTTCATGCTGAGCACGCCTTTGCGGCCCAGCACGCGGACGTCGTAATTGAGCGTGTCGACCGGCTGGCCGTCGATCTTGAGCTCGCGCGCCCAGATCAGCGAGTGGTTGGCCTTGTCGTAGGAAGGCGGCTGCGCCCAGCCGACGAGGTGGATCGCCTTGTACCCGCCCTTGACGCGCTCGGCATTATTCTCTTCCTCGCCCGACCGCATGTCGGTGAGCACCTTGTCGTAATCGGCGCTGCCGGCATCGTCGTCGGTGACGTAGCCGCTGTCGCGGAACGTGATCACCGCGCCCCAGGCATTGTCGAACACCGTCTTGCCCGCGGGGACGACAAGGCCAAGGACGTCGGATGCCTCGCTCGGCGGGTTGCCCCAGACATCGACCAGCACTTTCCTCGCTTCGTCAGGCCCCAGGAAGTAATATTTATCGCCGAGGTGCAGGACCGCATTGGCTTGCGGAATCTGGATATCGCCGGTCTGCTTGTTGAGCCCCTTGTCGAACTTGACCTGGTCGGCGTTCATCTTCGCCGCGGCGGCCGGCGGCTCGGCGAACGCGAGCGGTGCCGGGACGGCGATGGCGGCCAGCGCAAGCGCGCTCGCCATGATCAGAGTCTTCTTCATCGTCAGCCCCCTGTCGATTCGCGGACGGACGGAGCAAATCGTCAAAAGCGCCGGAGCGTCAAGCGATCAGGCGCGGATCAGCCGACATTTGTCGTATCCGTCGAACGGCCATGGCGATGCGCGATATCGAGCATGGCAGCGAGCGTGCGGCGAGTCCGGCGCACGTCCTCCTCGCCGACACGCGCGAGCAGGTCGGCATCAATCGCTTCGCGCGCCGACGCCTGTGCCTGCGCGGCAGCGCGGCCGCGATCGGTCAGCGCGACGGTGAGCTTGCGGCGGTCGGCGGGATCGACCGCGCGTTCGAGATATCCCCGCGCGACCAGCGTATCGACCAGTTGCCCGGCAGCCTGTTTCGACACCCGCAGATCGCGGACCAGCTGGCCGAGTGGCAATTCCTCTGCGCCCGTCGCCAGCACGCCGATCACCCACAAGCCATTTTTGGGGACGTCGTCGAACCCGGCCTCTTCGAGCGCGCGGCGCATGGCCCCGCCATAGGTGGTGCGGGCATGGCGCAGCAAGGCGGGCATCACGATCTGTTCGTACCAGGGAGCGTCTTCCATGTTCACCGCATATAGTCCCGATCATTGATAGTCAATATAATTTACTATCAATGACCAGGACTATATCGCAAGATCCGAGTCGCCCTCTCAAGCAGCGTCACGGAAGCGGTTTTAGAACATCGGGTTCGGACAATCGACCTGGTTGAATTGCGGATTCGTCAGCGCGGAACGTAGCGTCACCAGCCATTTTCAAGTTCCCGGTCGGGGCGGGCTTGCCTCGCCTGCACGGGCATGCATAGAGGATGAATCAACTTCGAGGGACATGCCCGTGGCCACTACCGCCGACACGATCACCATCCAGGAATTCGCCCAGCAGATCGGCCGCGAGCGCGTGTCCGACTGGGTCGAGGTCAGCCAGGACATGATCGACAAGTTCGCCGACGCGACCGGCGACCATCAGTTCATCCACGTCAATCCGCAAATGGCGGCGATGACGCCGTTCGGCGGAACGATCGCGCACGGTTTTCTCACCTTGTCGCTGATGCCGCTCCTGTCCTCCAAGGTCGCCGACCAGCCCAAGATCGAGGGCGTCAAAATGGGGGTCAATTACGGCGGCAACAAAGTCCGCTTCATCACGCCCGTGCGATCGGGCAAGCGCGTGCGCGGCCGGTTCAAGCTGGTGGAGCTGGTCGAAAAGCGCCCCGGCCAATGGCAGCAGACCAACGAGTTCACCGTCGAGATCGAGGGCGAGGAAAAGCCCGCCCTGATCGCCGAATGGATCAGCCAGATTTTCGTTTGACCCCAGGAATTCCCCTCCCGCTTGCGGGAGGGGTCAGGGAGGGCTGTCGCCCGATCCTGAAGCCCTAGTGAGGAGGGACATGCCCTCCCCCAGCCCCTTCCGCCCATGGGAGGGGAGCCAGAAAGAAGGAAAACCGCATGCGCTCCGCCGTCATCGTCTCCACTGCCCGCACCCCGATCGGCCGCGCCTATCGCGGCGGGTTCAACAATACGCCGTCGCCGACGCTTGCCAGCCATTCGATCAAGGCAGCGGTCGAGCGCGCCAAGATCGACCCGGCGGAAGTGCAGGACGTCGTGTTCGGCGCCGCACTCCAGCAGGGCGTCCAGGCCGGCAACATCGCCCGCCTCGCCTTGCTCCGCGCCGGCCTGCCGGTGACCGTCGCGGGCATGTCGCTCGACCGCCAATGCGCCTCGGGCCTGATGGCGATCGCCACCGCGGCGAAGGAGATCATCGTCGATAATATGGACATCGCGGTCGGCGGTGGCGTCGAATCGATCTCGATGGTGCAGACCCCGCAGATGCGCGTCGGCCGCGACGACGAGCTGCTCGCGATGCACAAGGACGTCTACATGCCGATGCTGCAGACCGCCGAGGTCGTGGCGAAGCGCTACAATATCAGCCGCGAGGTGATGGACGAATATTCGCTCCAGTCGCAGCAGCGCACCGCCGCCGCGCAGCAGGCCGGTTACTTCGATGCCGAGATCGTGCCGGTGAAGGCGACGATGGCGATGACCAACAAGGAGACCAAGGAAGTCACCTTCCACGAGGTCGAGGTCACCAAGGACGAGGGCAATCGTCCCGAAACCTCGATCGAAGGGCTGCGCGGCCTGCAGCCGGTGCTC
>FTCZ01003491.1_pt1 | contig 58374 bp, 66 predicted proteins | sample 1658871 | NCBI WGS metagenome assembly FTCZ01 (sample SAMEA3914864, study PRJEB12502) | metagenome | biome: forest; material: soil | place: USA | collected 2012-03-12 | depth 0.3 m | reverse complement strand
GGTGCAGCCGGCTTCGCGGTCGCGTTCCGATAGACAACCACCGTGGCGGCCGTCGTGTCCACGTCTACGGTCTTTTCGGCCTTCGACAGCCCCTCGATCGTGAACGAACAGGCGGTGGTCCGTTCGGACAAGGTGGCGGTGAAGTCGCGGAAGAAGCCGTAGACGGTCAGGCTGTCGAAACCGGCCTGCGCGATCCACAGCGCTGGGCGTGCGCGCAGAGAGGCCATGTTGCGCGTCAGCGGATCAACCGACCTGGTCGCCACAAGCGAGCGAACGTCCATTCGCTTGGCCCAGGCGCGCTCGACCGCCACGGTATTGCCGAAGTCGTCGGTATTCTTGCGGCTGTAATCGGTGATGCCGACCGTGGGAGTGTTCTCGGTCACGCCCAGCGGCAGCACCTGGCCGAACAGCAGCGTTCCCACGGAGACGAGAGCGCCGGCAGTCGCCGCCGAAATGGTCACGGTGAACGCGGTGTCCGCTGGGATCGCAAGATCAAGGAAAGTCACAGCGCTGCCGGTGTCGGCCGCCGGCACTTCGATGGTTTGATCCAGCCCAGCCGCTTGCACGCGCACGCTGGCCGCGTTGCTGTCTAGAACCGCCAAACCCGTCACGGGCGATGGCGATTTCAGCATTACTACGATTGAGTTTGCTTGCTCGGTGACCGTGCCCAGCGCCTGGTCGAACATCGCCCAGCGGTTGGTAGGCCCGACATCCAGCCACGCGGAAACGTCGCTTGTGTCCTTGCCGACGTTGCCGGTGACCAGGCTCTCGTAGACCCTGTGCGTGTTGGGCCACACCACGCGATCGCCGAGCTCGTAAGTGGTGGCAGCGGACCACTGCGGATATTCGTTCTCGGCCACGTTGCTGGCCTGAAGAATGTCGTCGGTGGCATCGATCGGCGCGAGCACAAGCAAGTCGCTCTCGCCCTGCGTGGCCGGATCCAGCAGCGGAACGGCAACGTCCGCGCTGGGCATGCCCTCAATCGTCAGGGAGCAGGAGCTGGTGTCCCCCAGTTCGACATCGACGGAGAAGTCTTTGAAGAACCCGTAGAGGCTCAGCCCCTCGAAGCTCTCATCGCCGATCCACATCACGGGGACCGCGCGAATGCCTGCAACGTAACGCTGAACCGCGTCGACCTGGGCAGCGCTCAGCAGGGACCGCGTGGTCACCCGGCGCGCCCACGCACGCTGCACCACGGTCGTTACGCCGAAATCGTCCGTCTCGCGCTTGCTGAAGTCGGTAATTGAGGCAGTGGAGCCGTCCTCAGTGGGGCCGAGGTCGAACGCGTCCCCGATCACCAGCTTGCCCACGGTGGCATTCGCGCCAGGCGCAGCGGTGATCGTCACTGTGATCTGCTGGCCGGTGACGGCCGGAAGATCAAGGAATGTCAGGTTCGTGGCGCCGTCGAACGCTATGTCGTCGTAGATGGTCACTCCCGCCGCCGACACCTGGACGCGGACAGTCGCCGCGCCGACATCGAGCATGCCCAGCGAGGACACCGGAGCTTCCGGCGCCAGCTTTACGACGATCGGCCCCGCGTCCACCGTCCGGGGTCCGCCGGCAGCATCGAACATCGCCCAACGGTTGGTCGGGCCCACGTCTGTCCACGCGGTTTCGCCCGCGCCGGCAGGATCGTGCCCGACATTGTCGTCAAGCACGCTCTCGTAGATGCGGTGCGTCGCCGTCTTGATGACGCGATCGCCCAGCGCATAGGTCAAGGCGGCCGACCACGTGGGGTAGTCAGCCTCCGCGACACTGCTGGACGCGAGGACGGCGCCGGTCACTAGGACCGGACGGATTACTTTCATGCAGCTGCCACCGTGGAGATTGCGTCGCCGCCGCTCTGGGCTGTGACGTTGTCGAGGGTCTTCTTCATGGAGCCGGTGTTGCCGGCGGTCGCCGCGTGGCCCGAGTTGTTCTCGGTGCGTGCCTGATCGACCGCCGCACGCAGCGCCTTCAGTTCGGTCAGTACGTCGTCGTTGGCGGCGCTGGTCGAGCCGGACGCGGCGGCAGCGGTGGCCGCCGCTGTTAGCGTGTCGGTGGACGATGTGCCGCTATCGGCGAACGCCTGTATGGCGGCATAGCTCAGCTCAAGGCTGGTTGCCGTCTGCGCCTTTACGCGGTCCAGCTCCTGCTTGCTGGTGGCGCTGTTGGCGGCGGCCGTCAGCAAGGCCTGCGACAGGCTGGTCAGCGTGCCGGCCGCGTCCTGATCGCCCGCGCGCGCCGCCGCCGAAGCGGCATTGAACTGGCCGAGCAGGGTGGCGAAGCTGCTGGAGCTGGTGCCGTCGGTGATGCCCCGGATCCGGTTGACCTCATCCATGATGCTGTCGCCCACAGAGGTCCATGCCTCTTTCAGTTGCGCCGCGGCGTCGGCGGCTTCCTTGGCATCCTGCACCGCCCAGACCTGCTCTTGCAGGGCCCGGTTGCTCTCATCGAGTTTCGCGAGGTCGAGCGCGCGGATTGCGGCGGTGTCACCCTGTGCTTCCAGCAACTGACGCTGCAGGTTTTCGCGCTGGCTCAGGATATCGGCCGCCGTCGCCGCACCGCCCAGCGCCGATTGCAGGCTGGCGAACGCCGGGGCGAGCTGGAGCAGGGTGGCATAGGTGGACTGGCCCGCCGTCGTGGTCAGGTCCTGTGCCTCCACCAGCGCGCGGAAACCGGAAAGCGAGGTCGGCATTGCCACACCAAGGCTGTCGAACACCTTGGCGAACTGGGCCGTGCTGGCCGCCGCCTGCTCCGACTTGTCGTAGTAGGTCGAGAAGTAGCTATCGATTGCCGACGAGAAGTCGCTGACGCTGTCGAACTGGCCGGCCAGCGCCATCTTGAGGTCTACGCTCATGCCGGCGGCCGATGAGCCCAGCAGGTCGAGGTTGGAGGTCACCGTCTCGACGGTGGTGGCAACGCGCACCAGCGTTTCGAACAGACCTTCGCCCACCGCCTGGAACTTGGCGATGCCGGGGAAGGCCGCCGCCGCCATGTCGTCCGCCGCCGCGCCGAATACCGCTTCCAGCTTGTCGGAGATCTCTTCGCCGGTCAGGCCCTGCAGGTCGATCTTGCCGATGTTTAGCACAAAGCTGTTGAGACGCTTTTCGATGGCGTCGGTGGATTCGCCGAGCGGGCCAGCCGCCGCCAGGATGGCATCGTTGAAGCTGCTGAGAATCAGCGTGAACTGGTTCGCCAGGCCCGCGTCGGCATCGGTGTACTGCGTCGAATACTTGGTCGACGTGGTCAGTCCGAAGAACTTCTTCTTCTTCTGGATGTCCGAGTAGTAATCCGCGTCGAAGCCGTTGGCGAGGATATCGCCCAGCGACTGGGCACCGCCATAGAGGCCGCTGCCGACCACCTTCGTCTTGGTCCCGAACAGCGAGCCGATCAGGCTGCCGATACCGCCCACGATATCGCCGATGATCGGGATCTTCTTCACGATGCCGGTCACGGCGCCCAAGGCGGTGCCCGCGAGGAAGCCGATGGGGCCACCAATCAACGTGCCGATTGCGCCGAGCCCGAGGCCGGAAACGCCGCCGCTCAACGTCTTGCCCAGCAGGTTGCTCTGAAACCCTTCGGACACGCCAGCCGAGGCGTTGATGTCGCCGGTGCGGACCACCAGCGTGGCGAGGTTGCCGATCTGGTTGTCGATGGACGCCAGCGAGGCCGCCATGGCGCGCGAATAGCTGAGCATGGTGGTGTCGACCTCCTTCAGGGCATCGATGGAGCGCTTGATGCTCTCGGACTTGGCGGAGGCGTCGCCCAGCACCGTGCCGGTGCCGTCGTTGGCCTTTTCCAGCGTGTTCTTGTTGCCGCCGAACGAACCGGCGACGGCAACGCCAATGGAGGCGAGGGCCGCGATGGTTGCGGCGCCAGCCGCAATGTTGAGCGGGAAGGGCAGGGAAGAGATCGCCGAAACAACTGCCTCCACCGCCTTTGTCGCCGTGCGTGCACCGCTCTTGGCGATGGACGACGCGGTTTCGATGGCGTCCTGTGCCATCGCCTTGACCGACAGTGCGAACTCGACGGCGCGGAACGCCTTTTCGGCGGCGGCCATGGCTTGATAGCCGTCGGAGCCTTCCTTGAAGAAGCCCTTTGCCGCTGCGGTCATGTCGCCATACAGGCCGACCTGTGCGGTCAAGTTCTGTGCCGCAAAAAGGGCGTTCTCCTGCTCTGTGCGCTGGGCCTTAAGCGTCTCATCCTTGATCTGAGAAATGCTCGCCAGTTCCGTCGCGTGGAGCTTTTTGAGATGATCTTGACTCGCGAGGTAGCCGACCATGCTCGAGGCCATGTCTCCCAGCGCTTGACCCGCATTGCCGAACGCATCGGCCATGCCTCGGCCTGCGTTATCCACGTTCCGGACCATCTCGCTCCATAGGTCGATCGTGAAGCTCAGAGACTTGTTATACTCGTCCTGTGTCAGGCGGAGCTGTTCGGTCTGATCGGCGATAGCTACCTGCTGATCGATGTACTGCTGTGCCTTCGCGGGATCGTCGCCATATTTGGAAGCGGCCTCCTGCGTTGCCTTCAGAGTGGCAAGCGAATGCACGCGAGCCGCGTCCGTCGCGCCGATCAATTCCAGCTGCTTTTGCAGCATCTCCAACTGTCGTTCGCCGGTCTCGATCTCTGTGTTGAACTGAGCGGCGCGTTCCACCTTCGTCAGCGCAAGGCGGGCGTTCCGCTGATTCTCCAGAGCTTTCTGAGCTTCGATTATTCCCTTCGTATAATTGCGCTGCTGTGCAACCTGGAGGGCCGCCAAGAGGGGAAGGTCTGCAAGCTGCCCACGGACCAAGTCTGCGGCGCGAGATGCGGGCACGAGTCCAGCCTCTACCAACCGGTTCACCTCTGACTGCGCTTCGGCCTGTTCGCGCGTGGAGAGAGTGCCTTTTGCCGCGTCGGATACACGCTGTGCGATCGCCAGCCGGATTTGGCGCTCTACAGCCGCCTCGATGTCGGCGCGCTGCTTGATCGCCTGGCTTTCAGCCTTAACGCGCGCTTCCGCTACCAAGGCCGCCGCGCCCGACACGGCATAGGCATCCGCTAACGCATAAAGGTTCTTGATCTGGGCCTCGGTCGCCTCAGCCTCGCGCGCCAGGGCATCCGCATGCCTGTCGGTCTTCGGAGTGCGGTCCGCCTTCAACTCATTGGCTTGCTTCGTCAGCTCAGCTAGCTTGTTGCTCGCGACCTGCTTGTTGACGTCCTTGCCGAATTTCGTGAGCGCTGCGTTCGCGTCGTCGAGCGACTGCTTGTAGGCCGTGCCCGCGGCCGATAGGGCGCCCGAAATGCCCTTGCCGTCCCCGAGGGCCTTTGCCGCCGCCACCATCGCCTGAAACGTGCCGACCGTGTTGGCATAGAGATTGGCCATGGCATTGCGGCCGACCGTTGTCATCCAGTCGAGAATCCCGCTCCACGCCTTGCCCATTCCTTCCAGGTTCAGCCCGACGCGCTGCGCCATAACCTGGAACGTGGCCTTGATGACATCGCCGGCGTCCACCGACGTGTCTTTCAATCGCTTGATTTCCGCGCGCGTGAGCCCGAGACCATTGACCATCGCAGTGGTGTCGATGCCCTGAGAAACCGACCGGTCGAACAGCGCAAATGCTCCGGCGGCGACGCCGGCGATAACGATCAGGGGGGCGAACGCGACAGCGGCCGCGCCCAGCTCGGCGGCGAAGCCTTTGAACCCGCCTTCGGCCATCTGGACGATCTGGATGATCTGACCCGCCTGGGTGGCGAAGATCTGAAACGCGCCAGCGCCAGACATCGCCATCGTGACGATGTCGTTCACCTGGAACGAGAGCTGCGTCATGGAGCCGCGATTTTTCTTCATGGCCTGATCGAGAGCGGCATGAGCCGCCACTGACTGAAGCAGTCGACCCTCGAGCACCTCTTGCTGGCGCGCGTATTCAGCAGGCGCGGTGGCACCGGCGTGATACAACCGCGTCGATTCCGCGATTTCCGCGTTGAGGCGCTTGGTCGCGGCATAAAGTGGATCGGTGGCCATCCTCAGCCGCTCCGCTGCTTCCGCATCTGCGACCTGGGCGTCATGCGATCCGCGCACGAGGCCGGCCAATCGCTCGTGTTCGCTGGCAAGGCGCTTAACGGCAGCCGCGGCGGACGCCGCTGCACGCTCTTCCTGCTCGATCAACTGCGCGGACAAGGCGGAGAATGTGGCGCCGGCGTCTGTCGCACGACCTCGGCCGGCACCGGTGTTCTGCTCGATCGCGGCCTCAAGGCGCGCGCGCTCGGAAAGCTGGGCATTGACGCGCTCAAGAGCGGCCATCTCGGCCTGCGCGGCGCGCTCGGCGGCAGCGATCTTGGCCTGAGCCGCCTGCTCGGCGGCGGCTACCTCTTTCGCACGGAGATTAACCTCCTGATCCAGCAGCCTGCCGGCAAGTTCGGTGAGTCCGGCTTGTTCGGCGGCCAACGCAGCGGCTTCGACCTTCATGCCCCGCAGCTCCGAGCGCGACTTTCCAAAGGTCGTGTTTTGCCGCTCCAACTGCCGGGAAAGCGCTTCTGCCGTGCTCTCGACGCGAGCCATTTCGCGGCCAGCCCCAGTCGCGGCGCTCGCGAACGTCGATACCTGAAGCGTGGCGCCGCCCAGGTTCACCGCCCCTTTTGAGGCCGCCTCGATCTTCTCGAACTGGCGCACGGCATTCGCCGCGGCCACGCCGATGAGGTCGTCGAGCGACTTGAGCTGACCGAAACTGTCGAAGAAGTCGATTGCAAAACCGACGCCCAGTTCTGCACCTTCCTCTTCCATTTCGATCCCCTTTGAATGACTTGAGTGGTGCGCTAGACCTCCTCCCGCTTAAGGGAGGCGACCATGAGAAGATTCATATTGCTGGGATTGGTGGGGCTGAGCGTCGGGGCGGCGGCACCAGTTCCGACTAAGGCAACCAAATTACCGCCGCATCGTGCGGCCGTGCACCCGGCGCCCGCGGCGTTGCCCGTTTTTTCGTTCTTGGGTGACGATACCGAAACAGCAACTGCACGGACGACGCTGAACGCCGCCAAGTGCGGCGTCAAAGGTGACATCACCAGCTGCACTGACTATTCTGATCCGAGCATTGCCGGCACGACGCTGGAGTGGCTTTCCATGTCGTACAATCGCGGACTTCTGTACGAGGTGATGGGAGCAGTTCACACGAACAGCTACGACACGATCCTAGCGGCCTTCACTGCCAAGTATGGAAATCCGAAAGTCGAGGTCAGGAAGTGGCAGGCCAAGTCGGGTGCTACTTTCGACAACACCGTGGCCGTGTGGAAGTTCAGGGGAGGCGACCTGCAACTTGAGAGCCTCGGCCCCGACTTGAACACGTCATTGTTCGTTTTCTCTTCCGGCGCCAATTCACCTCCGGAAGAGAAGCCGAAGGTCGATTTTTGACCTAACCAAGTACCGAACGCAACTGATCAAGCTCGACCTCTTTCTGGCGCTCCGTGACCTTGGTGCGCCAGGGGGGCGGGCAGTTCTCGCTTTCAGCCTGGCGTCCGAAGGCGAGATACTCCACCGACAGCTTGCGGATCGTCCGGGCTTCCCAGCGGCGGAGCTTGATGCCCATCACCTGCTGCCATGCGAGGACGGATTGCCAGCTAAGCGGCCCGGCTCCCATGCCAGCGGCCTCGGTAAGCCCGATTTCGATCAGACTGTTGATCAGGGCGGGGGCCGGGTTCGGAGGCATGGGCGGCACGATTTTCGCGCGCTTCATCGCCTCAGCCCGGGTGACCGTGGGTGCCCTATCCTTGCGTTTTGCCCGCCGGCTGCCTTCCGGTGGCTTTGGCGTGGCATTGAGCCACGCCATTTGCCGGATGAACAGCGTTAGACGCTGCTCGAGAGCAGCTTGGACTTTCCCCAGTCGCCAGTTTCCTTTGCCACCTGCTGGGCGATAAAGCCCAACTTCTGGTCGGAATAGAGCGCGCGGAACAGTTCCTTGCCCTCGGCGGCGCCGGCGGGAGGATAGGCGAGGTTGTCGAAGCGCACGGTCAGATCGGCCAGATCCTGCGCGAGTTCTGCGCGGCGTTCGTCCTTGGTGCCGAGATCGATCTTGCCGTCGTTCTCTTCGCGGCGCTTGATCGCGCGGGCGACCTGGCGTTCGGTGACTTCGTCGAAGACATCCGAACCGGGGCCGTAAACGATGATGAGCACGGGCTTGTTGTCGTGGTAGAGCCGGGTGCCGTCCGCCGCCTTGACGTGGATCGGCACGGTGTCGGCGACCTGCTGGGTGGTGATATCGAACATGAGATGGACCTTTCGCGGGAAGGGCGCACCGGCCGGCCCGCTACCCGCGATGAACGGGCCGGACCGGTGCATGGGAACCGGCCCGGGGGCCGGAAGGGTTGCGGGTATTAGTCGGCGGCGACCTTCACGATCTTCGTGTCGATTTCGATCGTGGGGTTAGCGGTCAGCATGCTTTCGGAGTTGCCGACGTTTTCCGGGTAACCGAACACACGGCCCTGGAAGTACCGGATGTCGCCGTTGGGGTAGGTGACCTTGTAGGCGTAGCGCGAATTGTTGTCGGGCTCGGCGGCGGTGCGCAGAAGCTCCTGGCCTGCGTCGTCGGGATCGTGCGCCATCTGGGGCTGCAGCGAGCCATAGTCGGTCGCGCCCTTGTGCTTCTGGGTCGGGCCCTTCAGCGGCTTGAACTCGACCTTGCCGGTGGTTGCGCCGATCGCGCCCAGCTGTTCGACATTGCCGATCTCGGTGTAGGTCAGGGCGGCATAGCCGGCCGCATCTTCGGTTGCAGGCAGAGCGGCCGAGATCGCAATCCCGGTGCCCGCGGCGGTCGTGGTAGTCATGGACTTTCTCCAGTGTGGATCGCCGGCGTTACCGGCAGGGATTGTCCTCGCGGGCGGACAAAGGGGTTAGGCGGCGGCGTCGGGCTTGCCGGCCTTGATCTCTGCGGCGGTCGCCACACGGGCGAGGCGCGCGGCCTTGTAGTTGGTGAAATCGCCTTCATTCACCGCGGGCGTCTCGCCTTTGGTGAACTGCTGGCCGGTGCCGGCATCCTTGAAGTCCTTCAGGATGAAGGCGTTGATCGTCTTGCTCATGCGGTGCTCCTGTGGTCGAAATCGTTCGTCAGATCGGGGCCTCGAATGACACCCGGAAATCTTGGGTCTGCTCGTAGGAGTTGCCGGGGCCGTTCACGCTAGGCCCCTTGCCGGCTGTCAAAACTGACACCCGCAGCGCGCCAGCAATCTCGCCGGTTTTCCCAGCGCAGCATTCCCGAATCCACTTGATCGCGGCTTTGCGCTCTTTGACGCTTCCGGCACGCACGGTGACAGCGATCCGGTCCGTCTGACGCACGAGCGCGCCGGGCTTCAGGGTCTGGCGATCGACAGAACTGATGGTGCGGACCAGAAATGCCGGCAGCGCCACGTTATCCGGGAGCCTGTCCTCTTTGATCTGGCCAGCCGGCACCGGCGGATCGTTGAGCAGGAGGGCGCCGATGATGTCTGCACCGGTCATTCGTCATCCTCCTCATCCGTCAGGACGATCCCGGCGCGCGACACCCGGGCATTGATATATTTCTGGGCGGCCTGGACCGCCTCGTTCGCCTTGATGTCGAGCGCGGGCCGCAGGAATGGATGTGCGCGTGCGCCGGGGTGCCAAACGGTGGTCCCCACGAACTCGCCGCCGATCACCAGAGAGGCGTCGCCGCCGGCAGCACCGACCTTCGCGTTGATCCGCTGGATGCCCTGCCCGTTGCGCTGTGCTTCCGAGACGCTGATGAAGTGGGGAGAGGTCCCGTATTCGAGCCAGAGCGCACGGGCGTAGGCCCAGCCGGATTTGACTGTGATCCTGACGACGATCCGGTGCTCTTCGACACGGGTGCGAATGACGATGGCTTCGGCAACAGTATCCGATTCCGAGCGGGCCTTGGCATCATCGGCAATCACCTTCGCGCCGGCCCGCGCGGCGCCGCGCAGTAGCTGCTTGATGATCTTGCCTTGGGCACCTGCGATATAGCTGGAGACCTCGCTCCGCCCCCGCATCGAGGCCATCAGGCCGAGTTACCAGCCGGGCGGTAATCCTCGATCATGAACTCCAGCCCTTCACGCGTTCCGATTTCAGCCGGTTCGGTGATGATCTGGGCGGTACGATCGATGACCCAGACGCTTTCGCCCGGGTCGCCCTCTTCATAATGGCCGATTTCGATGCGCATTTCCGACGCCACGTCCCGCCGGTAGCGGATACGGACGCGGGCGGGACGATTGGAGGCGTTGATGCCTTCAGCCAGCCGCTCTCCGCGGCTCGGCAGCGCATCCTGCACGCTCGCCCGCACTTCAGCGACAAGCGGCCAGGTGCCCGATCCGGCACCGTCGAAACTGTCGTCGGCGACAGGGCGTTGGATGCGGATCAGTCGGTTCAGAGCGCCCTTTTTCACAGCGTGGCCCTCCTGAGCTTCCGGCACAAACTGCGCGCTGCGGTCTCCGCCTTCGCAATGGTGTCCCCGCCTTCGCGGTCGTCGTCGTAAGCCCCGATCAACAGAAGCATCGCGCGGCGGACTACGCGGGGGACATCGGCCGGATCTTCAAATCCGGCCCGGACCGTCACCGTGAATACCTGGCCGGGATTGGTTGTCGGCCACGCTGTGCCGCTGGCCGGATAGATGCGAGCTGGACGCTTGGAGGCATCAAGGCGCACGCCCGCAACTGGCACGGCAATGCCAGAAGCATCGATGTACGTGACCTCTGCCGTCGCGCTGGGCAAAATCGGCCAAGCCTTCAGCTCGACCGAGCGGCCAGCCGCGCGGAATTGTTCTTGAACCTCACGGGCTTCGAGGATGAGGCTTGTATAGTTCTCGACCCAGCCCGCAGCGTCCAGAATGAAGTCGGAGATCTCGGCGTCCTGCTCGATGCCCTCTCCGCGCAATTGTCTCTTGGCGTCGTCCAGGGTGACGGGCAGCGTCATCGTCTATCTCCGGGGAAATAGCGGACCGGGTGGGGGCCGGTCCGCGTTCAAGGCTGAGCGCTTACTCGCCCTGGCTGGCCAGAGCCTTTTCGACTGCCTGACGGCCGGTCAGCGCCGGGTCGTTGAAATCGATCTGATTCTGCTCGTCGGTCGTGCCGGCGCGCGGGTCGCTATCCAATGCCGGATGCTCCAGATCGGCGGAGGTCGCAGCAGACGCGGCGGCTTCATCAGCCTCGGGCTTCTTCGTGGTCATGGAATTCTCCTACGGTTGACCGAAACAGCGCGGAGGGCGCCGCTTCGATCAACCGGGGCGGCAGATGCCGCCCCGGAGGCAATTATCCTGCAGCGATCTTGATCGCCTTCATCGAATCGGGGTTTTTCACGCCGCCGCCCACGCGCTTCGTCACGTAGAAGCAGATGAACGGCTTGTTCGTGTACGGATCGCGCAAGATACGCACGCCGATCCGATCGATGATGAGGTAGGTTTCCTTCATGTCGCCGAAGAGCGCGGCGATTGCGTTGGCGGCCACATTCGGCATGTCGGGGACGTCAACGACCGGTCGTCCGGCCAGCGTCGAGGGCTGACCAGCAACGAACGTGGGCTGCCAGATGTAATTGCCCTGTCCGTCCTTGAGCTTACGGACGCCGGCGAGCGACGAACGGTTCAGGTAGAACTTGGCATTGGGTTCATACGCTGCCGGCAGCTCATACACGGTGTTGATGATGCCGTCCGTGGTGAACGCTGCGGCCGCGCCGCTGTTCACCACTTCAATGGCACCCCACGGGTGCCGGGCTGCAGCCGCGCCGCCGGTAACGTAGGAGAGCAAGCCGAAAGGCTTGTTCGTGCCGTCACCAGAGAGGAACGCGACACCTTCCTCGCGGGCGAACTGGCCTTCGATCTCACCAACGAGCCACTGCGCGATATCGATTTCGCTGTCGTCCAGGAGGGTCTGGGAAGCAGCAGCGTTCGCGTAGAGTTCGCCCGTGCCAAAGCCCAGCGACGTGAACTGGGGCGTGCTGGTGGCCGGGCGGGCAGCAGTTTCGCCAACCCAGCCAGATCCGAGCGAGGGATCCGTGAAGAGCTTGGTGAAACCTCCGGTACTGATCGACTGGACGGTCGCCTCGCCTCGGATCGGGTTGATGAGCTTGAGACGGGTGGTGATCGAACGGTCCCACTCGATCGGCGTGGTGTACCCGCCGTCCGCGTCGCTGCCCGACGTCATCGCCGCCCGCGGACCTTCGCGGTGCGCGGCCTTCAGCTTCTCCTCCTGGTCGCGGCTGCCCTCACGCATGAAGGAAGCGAACAAGGTGGAGTATTCGGGATCGGCCGGGCCAGCATTTCCAGCCGGACCGCCGAGCTGTGCGGCAGCGAGCTTGGCCACATGTTCGTTGACCGACGCTTCGAGCGCCGACATCGTCTCGTTGATCTTGCCGAGCTTGTCGTTGACGACGGTGTCGTCGACCTTGGCCTTCAGGCGATCATCGTTGGTCGCCTTGAATTCCTCGAACGCAGTCTGAAGGGCCGCGATCATCGCCTTCGGGTCACCGGTGACGTCCGCGCGGATGGTGGCGCCGAGCAGGGCACGAGGGGTTTCCGGAAGGGTTGGCGGAGTCAGGGTGAGCTTCGGTTCCTCCTGACGAAGAGCGTGCAGGGGATAGGCGAGCATCGTCGCGACCGCCGCGAAGGCAGTCTTCATGATAGTACGCATAGTGGCCTCGTTGGCTGTTAGCTGCGGATTGTCTGGATCAGCCGTTCAATGTCGGCGGCCAGATCGGGATCGCCGCCAGCGCCAGGCGTGTCGGCAGGTTCAGGGGCAGCGCCAGGCGTACCCTTGATGGCTTTGATGCGGGCGCGCGCCTGGGTGCGCGTCATCCCGCTGTTGATCAGAGTGAGTTCCATCGCGCGGACATCGTTGGCCTCGCGATCGGCCGCCTTGGCCTTCTCATCGACCTTCATCTGGTCCGCTGCGAGCAAGGCGTCGGCAAAACCGCGTTCGATCGCAAGTGAGCCGGATAGCCATGTCTCCGTGTCCATCCATCTCGCGCATTCCTTGGCATCCTGCCCGCTGCGCTGAGCGTATACGTCGGCCATGGCCTGATCGAACGGCGCCAGATATTCGGACACCTCGGCAAAGTCGTTGCGATTGCCTGCGGCGATGACCCAGCAATTGTGAATCATGAGAAACGACGCGGCGCCGATTTCAATGGTGTCGCCGGCCATCGCGATGATGGAGGCGGCCGAGGCGGCCATCCCCATAACCTTCATCGTGATCGGCTGCGGGTGTTCGCGCAGCACGTTGTAGATGGCGAGGCCTTCGAACATGTCGCCGCCGCCGGAGTTGATCTGCACTTCGACTGGGCGATCGCCAATGGCGCGCAGCTGCGCGGCCACCTTTTTGGCGGTGACACCGCCGCCGGTCCACCAGTCCTCCCCGATCACGTCGAACATGGTCACAACCGCGTCGCCGCTCTCAAGGGCGGCGGGGCGAATGCCAGCCGCGTCCTCGCCCCAGCGCTCCATTACCGGTAGCGGGGAAAATGCCGAAACACGCCGGTTCGCGGGCACTGGAAGTGCGTTCGGACGGGTGCGAGCTTGAACCGTGCCCATGATGGAGCGCGGCGGCGACTTAGCGTTCATTGACTGGCTCCTTGGGTGCGGATGCGGCGGCTGCGTTGGGCTGCGGGATCGCGTCTGGCCCGACTTCCTCGCCCGTCTTCGGATTGAGGTCGAAGGCGCTGCGCACCTCGTTGACGGAGCGGTAGGCTTGGTTTGGTCCGAGGGCGGCCTTGAAGAACTCCGCCTGATCCTTGAGCGACCCGCGCAGCAGCGCGCCCTCGTTGAATTTCACGTACAGCTCGTCCGCGTCCTGCTCCGCCTGAGTGAAGCAAGAACGCTCGATCGCTTGCTCCCAAGCAACAAACCATTTCATGAGGCAATACGTCACAAAGAACAGGCCGAGCTGTTCAATGCCCGTGCCCCAAGCGGTCTCGTCCATCATCAGGAGGGGACGGGGAACGTCCATGAAGCGCGCGATGTCTTCGACCGTGCGCTTGCGAAGTTCGTCGTATTGGGCGTCTTTGGCACTGGTGATGAAGGGTTTCGCCTTCAAGCCACCCTCCAACACCAGCCACTCGCCGGCGCTCTCACCATCGACAGCCCGCTCGCGCATGCTCTCCTTAAGGTTCGCGATCGCCTCTTCGCCGAGATCGTTGTCGGATTCCAGGGCACCGCCGGCCATCACGCCGCCCTTCAGCATCTTGCCAGCCGCGCGCTCGGCCTGCGCGGCCGTGCCGAGCGTCTCGCGTGCGATATCCTTCATGCTCAAACCGGTCAGGCCGTCGCGGGTCATGGGGTGCCGGAAATGAAACACCTGGTTGGCCTGCAAGATCACCGTCCCGCCGCTGGGCCGCAGGTACTCGAATGTCAGCTTCCAATCGTCGGATAGCTTCGGCTTGCATGACCGGCGGGCCAGCGGGATGATCTGGGCCGCTCTTCCCCGGTAATCCGGAACGATGAGACCGTAGGCGTTGCCGTCGCGCAGCGCGAGCTGCTGCATGTAGCTCTTGAATTCGAAGGCAGTTTGATAGGCATTTGGCCGCTTCTTCAGCAGGCGGTACAGAGGGTGATCGGTCGCTTTCTCGATCTTCTCACGGCCGTCGCGATCGACTGTTCTGCGCATCAGGAAAGTGGGCAGCATGCCGATGGCACTGGAAATCAGGTTCTCGCCCCGGAAATACGTGCTGTTGCGCAGCGCCGTCATCTCGGTGACCGTCAGGCCTGCCGCCGCAGGGGCTCCGCCACTCATGAACTCAGCGAGCTGTGGGCTGTCCATCTCCATCGAATGCCAAGCCTGGATAGGCCCGGTCCGATCCACCATTTCGGCGCCACTGTTGTGACCGATGGAAGCTGGCGGGGTGACCCGCACACCCGCAACGCTGGACTGGCGATAACCAGCGTTGCGACGATAATCGTCCGGCGATGCCATGCACCCTCCTGTCAGACGCGGATGATGCCGCGCGAGGCGTACACCGACTTCTTCTTGGGTTTCGCAGTCGCCGTCGCAGCACCAACGGCCATGGTGATGGTCACCATCCCGTCGATCCGCCCACGCGACTTCTTCTTGTTGAACATGCGGTTGCCGATACCATCGGCTTCGATGCACGCATTCGCTGCGCAACTGTACGTCACTGGCGAGGAATCGATGACGATCTTGCCGTCGAGGATAATGTCCTCGGTACGAGTGATCGAATGAGGCATGCACAGCTGCCGGTCCTCGAACATGATCCGCTGACCCTGAGCGTGCTTGATGAGCTTGAGGCCGCGGCCTTCGGGCTTGCCAGGCCCCTCCCAGAGCCACCAGTCCAAGCCTACCTGATCGCAGCCGTCGGTGAATGAGGTCAGGAACGCCGGATCGACCACCAGGGCCTCGACTTCGTGATCCCCCACCAATTCCTTTACCTGCTGGGCGACGTACGTATGATCAATCGTCGCGCCGGGGGTGGCGGTCAGATACTTGTCTTCGACCCAATCGATATACGGAGCCTTGTCGGCCTCTGCACGATCCTCAAGGCCCTCTTTCGTAGTCCAATACCACGACTTGACCGCCACGAGATCGTCGGGAAGCTCCCATGCGCTCGAGAGGGCCGTGAGGTCGTTCTTCTGCGACAAATCTAGCGAGAGCCAAGCCTTCCGGCCACGCATGGCGCGAGCATCAACCGCTCCCTGTACCGCCGTCCACTTCTCTTCGCTGATCCAGAAGTCCGCTGCGGCGCTGTCGATGCCGAAATAGAGGCGTTTGACGCTGGACTTGGTGGAAGGGCGCAGCTTGGCGGAGTTGACCGTCTCCCGGATATTCTCGATCGGGAACGTCTCGCCGAGCGCGGGCAGGGACTTTTGCCAGCATTTCTCGTTGTCGAGCACGGTCTCGCGGTCGGCCTTGTCGATCCGCGCGATGAACGCAAACGCTGTATCGTCCTTCGCCTCACCTTTGACGATCTGCTGATAGCTGTCCGAATAGGACGTTCCGACATGCTGCGATGATCTGGCCGGGGTGTTGGTCCCGAGCAGCATCAGCGCATTGCCGGCAACCTTGTCGATTGCGGCCTTCCAGGTCAGCAGCGCCGATTCCGACTTCAGCTCATGGATCTCGTCAGCTGCAACCAGCGATGGACGGGGCCCCGACTGGCTTTCGCCGCTGGCGATCGGCATGAAGAACGATCCGCTGTCGGGATGCTCGATCTTCCAGGCGTTCTCCAGCTCGCCGCGGATAAGAACTTCGCCAAGCCCTTCCAGGCTCTCTCCTTCATCGCCGCCGGGAATGTCGGCGCGGCACATGGCAACGGCGTCGCGGAACAGCACGTTCGCAGTCGCCTTGTCTTCGCCGATAGCGTAACACTGCGCTCGCGGGATATCGCACCAGCCCATGATGTAGACGCCGATTGCGCCCATCAGCGGCGATTTCGCCTGCCCCTTGCCAGTCTCCAGCCAGCCCGTCCGATAACGCCAGCGGTTGGTGGCGGTACGCCACCCGAAGAGGCTGCCGCCGACGAATGTGTGATACTCCAGTGGATAGAACGGTTCGCCAGCCGCAGGCCCATCGGTCACCTGAAAAACCGATGGCAGGAAGTTCAAGAAATGCGCGGCTGCATCTGGCCGCCAAAAGATACCTCTGCGCTCGCCGTCGCGAATATCGCGCAGGTGCCGCTCCGCCGCGTAGCGAACAAGTTCGCCACAGGTGAACAGCTTTCCATCGACCGCCGCTTTCGCCCATGCCGTTGTCGGATCGGGATCCGACAGAAAACGGTTAGCCACGGCTCTTCAAATAACCGCCGCCTGTTTGTCGGCGGGCCTTGCGTTCCACTTTCGCGCCTGTCCCGCGATCACGAGGGCTTAGGCACAGCGACTTTTCGAGGGCTGCCGCCTGGCTGTCGGCGTTGCTCATGGTCGTCCACCAAGGGTTGTAAGTCGGGACGCCTGTTTTCTTCGCCTTGATGACGGGGCCGGACTTGAGCACTTCGCGAGCGCTGATGTCGTACGTGACATACGCAACGACCAGGCGCTTGATCGAATGGGCGTTGGCGACCGCCAGCTTTTCCGCCGACCGCAGCTCGCTTACGATGGATTTCCAGTAGGCCGAGGCCGCCTCTCGATCCGGCGCGCGGCCGAAGATGGTGCGCCAGTTTGGCTCGGGGGGCACGCCGTCGCTGCCGTCAATCTCTATGACGTTGGTCAAGAAGGGCCCTCCGGTCTGCCGGGCCGAAACCCTCCCCCCTAAAAATACATCTCGGTGCGCACGGAGGGCCGGTACCGGTCTAGGGGCCGGGCGGCTCAGACTTTCGAACCGGGGGGTGGGTTGTTCAGGTCAGCGCGCGGGATGTCGAACGACGGGCCGCTGCGCGTCGCTGCTGGCGTGTGATCCTGCCAGGCGGCACTGGTCGGCGCATATTGGACGGCAGCAAACCGGTGTAGGAACAGTCACCCCTGCCGTAGAGCAACTCGATCCAAGCGGCGGTGGGACAGTCCCGCATTAGCCTGCGTTGGCCGAGGCTGCGACCAGCTCCCGCTCGATCGCGTAGCAGTCGTTGCCGCCGAGGTGGTGCGGGTTATGCTGGATGCGGATCTCTCGCGCATCGGCAAGCGTGATCACGAGGTTGGTATAGGTGTGACCACGATCCCAGTGGATGGACGCGATCAGGTCGGGGTTGACGTGATACTCAGGTCCGCACTTCACGAGCATCAGCGGCTCCTGTTCCAAGGATGTGAGGGGTCGAGAGGTCTACCGTCGCGCCCATTCCCTGCGACAAACCCACTGCGCTCCTCGCGCTGGATCTCGCCATCATGGCAGGGCTTGCAGACAGGCTCCCAGTTCTTCCGATCCCAGAACAACTTGCTATCGCCCTTGTGCGGGATGCGGTGGTTGACGACGGTGGCCGGGACCTCGCGGCCCCGTGCCTCACATCGGCAACATGTGGGATTGGCAGAAAGGAACGCTCGGCGCGCCTTCTGCCACTTGCTTCCATAGCCGCGCTCTGCGGCGGTGCGCTTCTCGTTGCGCCAACTAGGTTGCTTCATGAGGTGCGCTTCGCGCGTCCCCCCAAAAGCGAGGTGCTTCTGTGAGGTGAGGCGTAGGAGAACCAGTCTCTAGCGAACGCCTTGCTGCTCCCGGCAGCGGTGAAGGGCAACGATAGGTAAACCGTACTCATCCCGTCAAGCGGCCAACCGCGCCGGAAGCAGACTGTGTGCTGAGATTTTCACGGGCACAGAGAAGCCGGGAAAGTCGACGAGGGCATAGCGCCCTTGCATGCGATCCACGCGACCAGTCAGGCCTTCGAACCCGGCATCGGCAAAGGTCACTGCGGTGCCGGGCGCAAAGGTCCGAGCGACATCACGTGGCCGGCCGCGCTGTTCTGCCAAGCGCACCGCATCGAGCGCTCGGTCGGCGATGCGAGGATACATGTCCCCATGGCGGAAGACGTGGAAGTTGGGGACGGCACGCTGCACATGGCAGCGCATTGTTTCGTCCCACACCGTGCACGATGGCGATGGCATACGCGAGAGGGCCACCAGCATAGGCAGCCGCTCGTACTCGGCGAACACGATCGTAGGCATCATGGGGGCGGCCACGTTCTTGGGCACGCGTGCGCGGCCCACTCGCGCCGTGCGCGTTTCCTGCGGCGTCCAGGCTTCATAGCCGGCTGCTACCAGCGCGGCCGCCAAGGGCAGCGTCCGGCTGGGAGCAGTGCGCAGGATGCACCAGTTCGTCATGCCGCGCGGCCTTCCTCGGCGATCGGGTGCTGTAGTCGCCGGTTGAAGCGACGACGCTCCTCTTCACGATCCTTCATCTCTTTCTCGCGCTGGTGGTTTGAATACCCCTCGTGTTCGGTGAGGTACGGCGTGCCGGACTTCCCTACTTTCCAGAACTGGCCGCGGTAGTGCGGCTGGGCTGCCAGTTCTGCGTTTCGCCAGTCGCACCATGCCTGCTGGTCGGAGTAACCGGGGAAGCTACGCATCGATGGCACCCCGGTGATCGCCGACCAGCCCGACCGCACGCGGAGCAGCGAGCGCTGCATGCTGGTCCTGGTAGAGCGCGGCAGGGCGGTTGATGAACGGATTGCCCCACTGGCCGGACAGTTGCGGAACGTTGATGATCTCGAGGCATTCCCGGATCGTCGGAAAGAACGTGTTCTTGCGCATCAGCTGCTCGGAAAGGGCCTCCAGGCCGGCTGGTGACAAATGGCCCAGAGCTTTGAAATACTGGGCGACCAGCCACTTTTCTGCCACCTCGTCGCCACGGTCAGCCCGCTTGAAAACGGCCTCCCAGCGGCGGAAAACTTGCAGGAAGTGGCGCTTCAGCGCAGCCTCACTGGAGGTATTCGAGCCCCTCGTCGATGACTCGGGCGAGGGTGCTGCGGCGGTCAGGGCCGTTTCCATGGCCGTTCGGAAATTCTTGGCGCCGGTGTGATCCATTTCGGTGCTCCTTCGGCTCGAAAAGGCCGATCCAGTTGTTCTTGGTCGAGGTGTCGAGGACTTGGCCGGGGTCATGACCGGCGGCGCGCCAGCGATCGAGATCAGCCAGCAGGAGTTCCATTGCCCTCGGGGTTGGAGGCTTCCCGGCGCGTTTCCGCATCTCGAGGTAGCCATTCCACGGCCCAGCAGGAATCCAGTCGGGGATCTGCGGGAATTGGGTTTTCGTGGATGCGGATTTCCGCTCGCGCTTCACCGAAGGAGACGCAGTCTCCGTAGGTGATGAAGGTTCCAAAGAAGGTTCCGTGTCCCGTTTTTGGGACCCTTTCGGGTGGGAAACGGAACTGTTCCGTTTTTGGGATGGTTCCGTTTCCGGAACCGTTCCGATAGCGGCACTGTATACCTTGACCTGGTTCGTGCGCCCGGTGCGCTCGCCGGTGTCGGTGATGTACCCGCGCTTCTCCAGCTCAGCAGTATTGGCAATGACCGTCTTGCGGTCCTGCCCGGTGATCTCGGAAAGATAGGCGATCGACGGCGTGATGCGGCCGGTGCGGTAATTCGCGCACTCGCACATCGCCACCAGCGTGAACTTCAATCCACTTGGCTTGATGTCCTGCCGGAATGCCCATGCCAGGGCCTCGCTGCTCATGTCGAAGGACCAATCGTGATTTCCAGCCGCCCGGGCTTCTCGGGCTCGGCGAACTGGTATTGCGGAACAAACCGCCGGTCGTTGACGCCAAGGGCGTCTGCGATGCCATCGAGCACCGGCTTAAGGCGGTTCGGGAAATTCGTGCGGTCGCTGCGGCGGTTGGGCGGCACGAAGGTGACGCGCACAACGATGTCTCCATTGGCTGGAGCAACGGTGCGCGCCTCCTTCGTGGCGATATGTGCCCAGTGCCGCCACTTCTTCGTCTCGGCGGCCTTCGCGCGCCAATGACCTTTGGCGTGGCCGGAGAGGGAGGAGGGCGGGAACGGCAGCGTGATCTTACTCACAGTGCGGGCCACTCCACCGGAGGCAGGCCCATGTCGGAGCGCATCTTGTCGGCCTGGGCACGGATCAGCGCGCGGCTCTGCGCCCGGCGCTGCGCATGACCGATCTTGGCCAAGGCAGCGCCGGGAGCAACCGGCTCGGGCTTACGCTTGCGGGTGAGCCAGCCGAACATGGTCAGAAATCCGGAATCGAGCGCGGATCGCACTTTTCCGCAGTGCCGATGTAGATCGGCAGCGAAGTCTCTGCCGAAACCTGTTCGATCGCCTCGTTGAATGCCTGCTCGAACGTCAGGTCGGGGCGCCACAGTTCAAACCAGAACACGGGCTTGCCGTTCGCCAGCCGGTACCTCAGACGCGCGATGATCCGGTAGAACACCGCCGAGCGCGCAAAGATCGGAATGATGATCGAGAACAGCTTGGGGAAGTCCACCGGCTTGCCGTCCGCCTGCTTGTGCTCGGACACGAACGTCAGCTGCGTCTCGCCAGAGGTCAGGTTGACGGCCTCGCAGGATTCGGCGGTCTCGTAGATGCGGAACTTCAGGGAGAGGTCGACCAGCCGGGTGGGCGTCGCGATCGAATCCGTGGTGGTTGCGCGGTTGGCCTTCGCGAAACGCTGGGCCTGATCCGACCATGCCGTCACCGGATCGTCCGACACATCGACGATGTGCGTCTCGAGGAACGCGGCAAATTCGCCCATCGACATGGGCTTGCAGTCCTTGGAGAACCACGCCTGCCATTCCTTGGAGAGCGGGAAGGCATAGGTTGCCTTGTGGCGCATCGACTGCACCGGCTGCGGGTGGATCACACCGTCGGCATCGACGTTTTCGGGGTGGTAATCGAAGATCGCGGTCAGCGACGGCTCCTTGAGGTCGTCGACGGCGAAGATGGCCGAGTTGTCGAACTTGAAGCGGTTCACCAAGGCAATGAACGACGGCAGCTGCGTCAGGACGGCCGTGCCGTCCCGGTGCAGCGGGTTGGCGCGATACTCGTCCCATACGCTCGCGCCGAGCGGGCGCGCGCTGCCGCCGGCGATGATGACAGCCGCCTTGGTACCGTCGCGGGGATCTGAAACTTCGATGACCTCTGCGCGGATCTTGCTCTCGGCCAGATTGAAGGCCGTTTCCATCAGCTGGCCAGTGCGGTCGGCGACAGTGTCGTTGGTGGTGGTCTGCGTCATGTGCTGAAATTCCTTGGATTAGCCGCGAACGACGCGGGCTTCGGCGGTGACTTCGCGGATGGTGCCGAACAGGTTGCCTTGGCGGGGCTTGTTCGGGCTGAGGCGGCCATCGCTGGTGAACCAGGCGACCGTGGCGCCGTGCTTGGCGGTCGGCAGCTTGAAGGCGAGCTGCGGCGTTAGGACCGAGAATTCGCGGTCAGGATCGAAGTCGACGTCGATCTTGAGGGTGATCGAGCCTTTCACCTTCTTGCCGCTGTCCACGCCAGCCGCTTCGAGCTTCTGCGCGAACTCCTGCAGAGGCTCGGAGCTGTCAGCATTGAACGCGCCGTCCTTCAGCATCATCAGCAGGTCGGTGAGCGTGGAGGCGGCTGGATAGCGGCGCCCGCCGTCGGCGGCGTGCTCCTCTAGGATTTCGCCAGTTTCTGGGTTATGATCCATCTTGCATCTCCGGCGCGCATTCGGGTCTTCCGGCCGGGGTGCGCGCCATCCCCCCGACCCGAAACTTGTCAGGCGGCGTTGGCCGGCAGGGCGGCGAGCTGGGCTCCTCGCGACATCATGCGCTGGCCCACGACGCGCAGTTCGGCGCGTTCATCACCTGAGAATTCGCCATCCATGGCTGCGCGCACGACAGACGCGTTGTCGTCGGTGCCTTCGATCGCGAGCTTGCCGGGATCCGGTTCATCCTCAGGGAGATCGAATGCTGCCTGGCCGATGCCGCGAAGGATCTCGCTGGTGAACGACGAGCCCAAGAACATGCAGAGCGACAGCAGGGCCTCAGGCCGGAGCGGGCGGTGTTCGACGTGGTCGGATGCGTACATGGCGCATTCGATCATGCGATCCTTCACGCCAGTGCCGTTCGACAGCTGCTTGACGCTCAGGCGGCGGCCACGGCCGACGTACAGGCGCAGCGCGTCACGAACAGCGTCGTTCGCTGCACTGCGGGAAACGAGAAGCGGAAAGTCCGCTGATTGCTGCTCAGCCATGGATTACCTCGGCGAAATGGGAAACAGGGACAAACATGACCGGCCGTCTCGTGCGCGAGCAGCCGCAGCCGACGTCGGCACGGATCCCGCAGAAGGTGCAGGGATCGCGATTGATGCGGACGGGTTCCGGCTCGGAGCGAACGACGGGCGCGGCCTCCCTCTGCGGCTGCACATCAGCTCGTGGGGAACCATCAGTGCGCGTCCAATGGATGGTGCCGGGCGCGCCGCCAGTGCTCTTTCCAGTCGAAGTGACGGTGATGATGCGCGAGGCATTGAAGCGCATGACGGTGATTGCGCCGCGCTTTTCCAGAGCCTTCAGAATGTTGGTCGAGGAATGGACGCGGTCGTATTCAAGCAGCTCAGCCAGTTCGGCGTTGGAGGGCGCGACGCGACCCTCTTCGGCACATGCGGTGATCAGCTTGAGCGCCTTGGCGGCGCGGGCTTCGAAACCCTTGTGGCCCTGGTAGATCATGCCCGCGCGTCCCATGCATATCCGCGATTGCGGAGGCCGAGCACCGGCATGCGATCGCCAAGCATGCGGCGGAGGGCGCCGATATGATTGGCGAGTGTCTGCGGCGTGATGTTGGGCAAGTCGCGGTGCGTGATCGGCTCGCCGTTGGCGCGGGCGATCGCGTACAAAGTGCGCGAGAGATAACGGGGCAGGTCGATCTGATCACCGTCGTAATAGGTGATCACCGGGCCCAGCCACCACTTGCCGCGCGTGACGCCAGCACCTTCGGCGGTGTTGCCACCGCAATGCGGGCAGCGAGAATTGCTCATGCGTCTTCACCTTCGGTCATGCAGCCGAATTCGGCGTCGCGGATCACACGCCAGCCGTTGCTGCGTTCGATCGTGATCTGGCGGCTGGCTTCCAGCCGGCGCAGGCAGGCGGCTCCAGCCGATGCGCCGCGCGCGCCGATGGCGGCGGCGAGGGCGTCATTGGTGGGGCAGGGCATGCGGCTGGCGGCTGCGTTGCGGATCAGCCGCATGGCGGCGGCGTCCGTCGCGTCCTGGGTGCGCGACCTCATGCTGCGACCTGCCGAACGGGGAAGTCTTTTTCCGAAAGCTTCTTGCCCAGACGCTTCGCCATCAGGACGAGCGCCGGGATACGCCAGCGGGGCACAAAGCCCGAACGCTTCCAGCTGTGAACCGTGGTGATCGGGATGCCGGTTGCTTTGGAAACCGCGCTCGAGCCGCCAAGCTCTTTTAGGATTGCTGATACCGTGTCCATGAACGCCAGATACGATAATCGTAATTTCGGAGCAAGCGAAATTACGAAGTTCGTCATCGACGGTGGGATACGAAAATCGCAATACCCTGGAATGCTAACTCACGACGAAATCCTTGCCGAACTCCGCCGATGGATCACCTCTCGGAAGGTCATGCAGAAGGAAGTCGCGGCGGAACTGGGGCTGCCGCCAGCGCGCGTGAGCGAGATGCTTAAGGGTGAGCGCAAGATCCAGCCGCGCGAAATGCCGATCCTCGCTCGATACCTTGGGATGGGTGAAGTCGAGGATCCATCTGTGCGACGCATCGCGCGTATCGGGATGGTGCCGGCTGGGTCGCTCCGCGAGGCGCTTGCAGAAGCGCCGAGTACCTTGGAGGTCCCGGCGCATCTGCCAAAGGGCGTGTTCGCGCTGGAGGTTGACGGCGAGAGCATGAACAAAATCGCGCCGTTGGGCTGTGACGTCGTTGTCGACCCCAACGATACCAAGTTGTTTTCAGGCGATCTTTACGTGCTCAGCAACGAGGCGGGCGAGTTCACTTTTAAGCGCTACCTGCCGGATCCCGCGCGCCTCGTGCCGCTTTCCACTGACCCATCTCATAAAGAGATCGAGATCGGTTCGGAGCCCTTCAAGATCATCGGCCGTGTCGTGTCGGTCTCGATTGGCGCGGAATTTCTTCGAAAGATGGCTTGATGTCAGGCCGCCTTGGCGGCCTCGATAGGAACCCAGCGCAGCTCGACCCCCACGTCGAGAAAGAAGCAGCCGTCGTCATCGTACGAGCCTAGCTTAAGGCGGGCTGCGTCTTTTAACGCCTCGTCCAGATTGTCCCTGACAGGTCCCTTGGCTTCTCCGAAAACTTCAACTCTGCAGCCCCTGCGCATTCCCACCTCGTCTGATTCGATGAGGGTATAATGGAACATATGAAGAACATTCGCTCAAGAGACATTTCCCAATAAATCCCAATCGATACAAAATTACGAAAATCGTATTGACATCGAAGTTACGATAATCGTAATTACGTCTTCAACAGCCAGCAGTGAGCCGCAAGCGCAGACCTGCCGGGACCTTCGTTGGAGATCGCCGATGCAAACCGCATCCCCCATCACCGTCACCCGAGACTGCCCGAGCGGATCCGAGCAAATAACGCTCGTTGATCTGCGGGCGGTGGAAACTCTGGTTGCCCACTTCAACGCCGCGCTCGATGCGCCGCCGCACCTCCAGCCGGTCGCGATCAAGTTCGCGCGGGCATATGCCGATCTGCGCCTGGCCGAATGGGGTGCGTCGCTGTGAGGGGCCGCGGTCACCTGTGCCTGCACCTGACGACCGGCCCGGTCGTTCGGTTCGACAACTTCATCGACCTCTGGGACTACGTTGAAGAGCGCATGGTCGCGAGGGGTGAGCTGTGAGCCGCTCCAACCTGGCATACGCCTCCTTCATCGCCGCGACGCTCGCCTTGGGCACCGTGATGCTCATCGCCATCGACGCAGGCTCCCGCTTCATCACCGAGAACGACGCCGCGCGGGCCTTCATCCTGTCGGACGCGTTCTGGCCCGCCGTGATCGGCTTCATCGTCGTGATGGCGGTAGCGCTTTACCTCGTCGTCTCGTCCCCCAGTTTCCACCCCGGCCGCCCGTCGGGTCGCACGGCGGCGGAGCGCGGCGAATGACCGCGCCCGTCGCCAACTTCTCCCAAAGCACCGGCCGGAAGAGCATGCCCCCCGCCTTTCCGGAAGCTTCCCCTCCAACGCCCGCGGCCACCGGTGCTGCCGCGGGCACCTTCCACCTTACGCCAGCCGAGGAGGAGGTGATCGCCGCCTACCTCGCGCGGGTCTGGCGCGGCGCCACCGGCCTGGCCGAAGTCCCGGCGCCCGAAATGCTCGGCGCGCTGGTCGGGCTGACCATGCGCAAGGTGCGCGAGGTCGCCGCCAGCCGCCCGGGCTGAGCCCAGATCGCAGGGAATGCGAACACGGAAAGGAAATCTCAGGTCCCCCGCATTCCCTCCCCAACCGCAATCCCGCGGATTTTCAGGACGCGCCGAGGGCCGCGTGGGGACGCCCTCCCAGTTTCACCCGCTTTGAAAGGTGCTCGCATGATTTCCCCCGAAACCGCCACTGACATTGCGGTCATCTATCGTGACATCGCCGTCGCCGAGCAGCTGCTTGCCGATGTGAAGAAAGCGCTCGACGTTTTCGAGGACGTCGACATTCGCGACGTGTTCGGCCGTCGCCGTCATTCACTGGAGATGGGTATCCCGAACGGCGAGAGCGGCCGCCGCATCCTCCATGTGCCGTATCAACTGGCGGTTCCGGTCATCGAGGCCACGATTGCCAGCCACAAGGCCCGCCTGACTGCGTTGGCCGAAAAGGCGCGGTTCGAGCTCTCGGGGCAGCCTGGTGGGCTGGGCGAGCCTCTCGCGGGTGATCTGTGAGCCTGCTCGACAAGGCCACCGACTGGACGAACCAGACGAACGAGGAGCGCGCCGAGCTGTGCGCCATCTTCCTCTACACGCACGGCTTCATGTCGGGCGGCGACCAGAACCGAACGCGCAACCGGATCAGGATTTGCGCCGAAGCACAGCGCGAGCGCCGCGCGGGAGTGGAAGCATGATTGCCGAAGACTACCGCACATTTCTTGAGGCGAAGGCCCCCATGGCCCAGCCGGCCGGGCTGCCGTGCTCGCTCGACGACGTTCCAACCCACCTGAAGACCGGCGACGAGATCAAGCCACACCAGCGCGCTATCATCCGTTGGGCTGTGGAGGGAGGCCGCCGTGCTCTGTTCGAAGCGTTCGGCCTCGGCAAGTCGATCCAGCAGCTGCTTATCCTCGAAATCATCCTCGAGAAGCTGGAGAACGCTCGCCGCGAGGCGGACGGACCGGCCGTGGATATCATGGGCCTGATCGTCGCACCGCTCGGCGTGCGGCGCGAGTTCATTGCGGACGCGAAGAAGCTCGGAATTCTCATCCATTTCGTGAAGTCGGATGCGGAAATCGACGAGATCGGAGACAGCTGCGGCCTATACCTGACCAATTACGAGAGCGTGCGCGACGGCAAGATCGACGTGTCTCGCTTCACGGCCGTCAGCCTGGACGAGGCGAGCGTGCTGCGCTCCTACGGGTCGAAGACTTTCCAGGAGTTCCTACCGCTCTTCCAAGCGGTGCCGTACCGTTTCGTCGCCACGGCCACGCCGAGCCCGAACCGCTACAAGGAGTTGATCCACTATGCCGGCTTCCTCGGCATCATGGACACGGGACAGGCCTTGACCCGCTTCTTCCAGCGCAACAGCGAGAAGGCGAACGATCTCAATCTCTACCCACACAAGGAAGACGAGTTCTGGCTTTGGGTGAACAGCTGGGCGGTGTTCCTGCAGCGCCCCAGCGACCTCGGCTTCAGCGACGATGGGTATGACCTGCCCGAGATGATCGTGCGCTGGCACGAGGTGAAGACGGACATCGCCGGCGGCGGCGAGACGGATAACTTCGGCCAGGCCGCGCTCTTCCGCGACAAGGCAGTTGGTGTCGTGGGCGCCAGCCGCGAGAAGCGCCGCACGCTCGATGCCCGGATCGCCAAGGTGGGCGAGATCATGAACGAGGATCCGGCCGAGCACTTCTTGCTCTGGCACGACCTCGAGGACGAGCGCCGCGCGCTGGAGAAGCTGGAAGGCGTCGAGGCGGTGTATGGCGCACAGGACCTCGACGATCGCGAGGAGATCGTGCGCCGGTTCGCGGATGGCGAGCTATCGCGCCTGGCGGCCAAGCCGATCATGCTGGGAAGCGGCGCGAACCTTCAGCGGCATTGCCACCGCGCGATCTTCGCCGGCGTCGGCTTCAAGTTCAACGACTTCATCCAGGCGATCCACCGCATCTATCGGTTCCTGCAACCAGGGCAGGTCGTGATCGACATCATCTATGCCGAGACCGAGGACGCGGTCCGGCGCGAACTGCTCGCCAAGTGGCAGCGCGACGAGGAGATGAAGGCCCGCATGTCGGAGATCATCCGCAAGTACGGCCTCAACCACGCGGCTGCCGCAGACGCCATGAAAAGGAGCATCGGAGTGGAACGAACGGAAACCACCGGCGCCGGGTGGAAGCTGGCGCATAACGACTGCGTCGAAGAGGCCCGGCTGCTGGAAGAGGGTTCGCTGGATCTGATCGTGACCTCGATCCCCTTCAGCAACCACTACGAGTACACGCCCAGCTACAACGATTTCGGCCACACGGACGACGACGCGCATTTCTTCGCGCAGATGGACTTCCTGACGCCTGAGTTGCTGCGCGCCCTGGCGCCTGGCCGGCTCGCCTGCGTGCACGTGAAGGATCGGATCCTATTCGGCAACGTGACCGGGGAGGGCGTGCCGACGGTGAACCCGTTCCACGCCAAGTGCATCGCCCACTATATCGAGCACGGCTTCCAATACCTGGGCATGGTCCACATCAACACGGACGTCGTGCGCGAGAACAACCAGACCTATCGGCTTTCCTACAGCGAGATGCTCAAGGACGGCACGAAGATGGGTGTCGGCTCGCCGGAATACGTCCTGCTGATGCGCAAGCCGCAGACTGATCGCAGCCGCGGCTATGCCGACCGGCCGGTGCGCAAGTCGGCGGAGGAATACAGCCTGGCGAAGTGGCAGATCGATGCGCATGCCTTCTGGCGCTCTAGCGGGGAGCGCCTCGCCATGCCGGCCGAACTGGGGGCCGCGGCCGAGCACTACGGCGAAATGGCTGTGGGGCCTCTAGTGAAGGCGTTCATGGAAGGCACGCGCGGGCTGATCTACGACTTCGAGAAGCATGTTGCGATCGGTGAGCACATCGAAGCGCGCGACAAGAACGACACGCGTGGGCATCTGCCGCGTACGTTCATGAGCCTCGCGCCGGGCGCGCACGATCCGAATACCTGGGACGATGTAGTGCGCATGCGCACGCTGAATGCCGAGCAGGTGGCGAAGGGCCGCGAAAAGCACGTTTGTCCGCTGCAGTTCGACATCGTCGACCGACTGATCGACCGGTTCAGCATGGAAGGCGATCTCGTCTACGACCCCTTCTGCGGCCTGGGCACCGTCCCCATGCGGGCGATTCTGAAGGGCAGGCGCGGCGCCGGCAGCGAGCTGAACCCGGACTATTACGCGCACAGCATCCGCTACCTTCAGGAGGCGGAGCGCCAGGCATCCGTGCCCACGCTCTTCGGCCTGCTCGGGATGGAGGATGCTGCGTGACTGGCATCTACATCCGCTTCGCCGACGATGGCCGCTCGATCGAGAAGTGCTCGCCCGAGCGCTTCGAGGGCGTTAACGGCTATGCTTTCCGCTTCCCGGACGCCGATGCGCCGGTCGATCCCGATCCGGTCGAGGTCGGCGCGAGGGCGGCCGCTGCCGCCATGGGCTTCGATTTCGACGAGCAGTGCGGATACGAGACCGAGGCGGATAACTGCGACAGCAGCACCTGCATCGGCGGCTTGAACGAGGATCATCACCCGGACGACTGCCGGGAAATGATGCGGCACATCGCGCGCGCCGTCCTGGCGGGAGCCGGGGCATGAGCGAGCGCGGGATCATCTTCAGCAGCGCAATGGTGCGCGCACTTCTGGATGGCCGGAAGACCCAAACGCGCCGCATCCTGAAGCCGGCGCCACCGGCGTGGGTCTATCCGGGAGATGCGCCCGGCTATTCGTGCCTGACGCCCAAAGGGCACATCGAGTTCCGGGGCAGATACATCGACCCGGACGGCGTGGACCATGGCCCGGCGTCCAAGTTCATCAAGCTGCCGTTCCTCAAAGGGGATCGGCTTTGGGTGCGCGAGACGTGGGCGGTCGCCTCGATCTACGACGGCAAGAAGCCGAGCGAGATCAATCCGCATCGCATCCCACTCTATTGCGGCATCCGGTACGCCGCGAACCAAGAGCGGCTTGGCATCAAGGATCGGCCGTCCTTCTTCATGCCGCGCTGGGCCAGCCGCCTCTGGCTGGAGGTTACCGACGTTCGCGTCCAGCGGGTGCAGGAAATCAGCGACACGGACGCTCAGGCGGAAGGGATCGAGCGAGATCTCCTGCATCCCGACCTTTGGCAACGTGGCCCGCTGTCTGGCGACCAGAACAACGTCGATTGCACCGCCTTCCCCAAATTGGCGTACCGCTCGATCTGGGAGGGGCTGCACGAAAAGCCGGGCAAGCGGTGGGTCGATAACCCGTGGGTCGTTGCCGTCACCTTCAAGGTTCACCGCGAGAACATCGACTTGCCGGTCCCGCGCTGCCCGCACCGCGAACCGCTTGAGGGCGGCTCCTGCGCTGAATGCGATCGCGAAAACGAGGAGTGGGCGTGATGGCACAGAACCGCACCGATCGCGTCGTGAAGGCGCTGGGCCGCCGGATAGCGAGGCAGGGTGACATGCACATCCGCGTGTCCCGGCACACCATGAAAGTCCTCATGCGCGCCCTTGGAATGGGCGAGTGGGACGCGGGCTGCGACGACTTCCGGGAAGTCGATGCGCTCGCCCTCGATATGCTTCGCCATCTTGTCGAAAGGAAAATGTGATGACGGCCAACCGACGCCGCGAAAGCCTGCTGCGCCTTGCAGAGGTCACGGGCCGCACCGGCCTGTCGCGCACCACCATCTACAACCGCATGAAGGTGGGCACCTTCCCGGCTGCACTGCGGATCAGCGCCGGGTTGATCGCTTGGTACGAGAGCGACATCGATGCGTGGGTGGCTGACCCCATGGGCTGGCGCGCGCCGGCTATCGCGGCCTGAGGCGCCGCCGATGACCGACCGCACCACCTTCCTGCGCCTGTCCGCGGTGAAAGCCCGCACGGGCCTGAGCCGCACGACCATTTATCGCCGGATGGAATCGGGCACGTTCCCGCGCTCTATCCAGATCAGCTCCGGCCTTGTCGGCTGGAACGAGGCCGACATCGACAGCTGGGTCGCCGACCCGATGGGCTGGCGCGCGGGCGCCGCTCCCGAACCCCACGAAGGAACCTGACATGGCCACCGGCATCTCCTTTCCCGAAGCCAACACCGTCTTGCGCGCACCGACGCCGGAGGATGCGGCGGCGGGCACGGTCTATGACCTGCACGTCCACCAGTACATCGACCTCGACGGCCAGCCGAACGTCATCAGCAAGTGGCAGTTCACGCCTGAGGAGCTGGCTGGCGTCGTCGCCAACGGCGGCATGTTCTGGTTTCACTGCTGGGGGCACACGCACCCGCCGATCGCGATCTTCGACGAAAGCCCGTTCGTGCGTGCCGCTGTCGCGGGGAAAAGCGACGATCTCGCCGCCGACCAGGACAAGCGGCGTCTGGCGCTCATCGAACGAATTGGCAGTGTGACCGATCTTGCCAGCAGCACGCCGTTGGAAGGAGAACTTGGCGATATCGCCTATGACCTCCTGCGCCAGGCGGCAGCGCTGATTTCGAGCGACCGCTGGCGCCTTGCCTGAGCTGCAGTTGGTGCCGAGGCATTGAACATGCGTAGAGATTAACGGCGAAGATCCAGGCCCTCTGTAAGCAGGACATTGACATTGTTCGAAGGAGGAAGAGTAACGGCTTTGATGAGCACATTCTTACCCCCTTTGGTACCGTCATGGTCTGGCTTGATACCCGTTCTTGGCACTACCGGAATAGTTTCAGCCGCGTGGGCGGGATCGCGACGGCGGCGTTATTTAAGCGAAGACAGTCCGTCGACCGGACTGCCGGGGATCGCAGCGGCCGCGGTGTTGATATGGATGATCTGGTCGCTGTTCTACGCCGATACGATCTACCATTACTATCTACCTGCCTTGTACCACTCCCAATGGCTAGGGGCCGCAGTGGCCGTGCTCGCTGTGTTCCTTTATTTTGTACGAAAGCGAGCGAGGTGGTTTTATGCCGTGCTGGAAATCGCGGGAGCCGCCGCCGCTATTTACGTGACGACCGCACCATCTAACCTACCTTTCGTCCAACGTGTCGTCGCAATCGTCGGAGCTATTTATTTTCTCATTCGAGGTTTAGACAACGCTGACCAAGGCGGCTTATGGAAGATGTTGAGGTCGAGATCGCTTGAGCTTAGGGTGATTATTCCGGTAATTAGTATTGCGGGTGCGGCGGCGACTATTATTTTCTATGGCGCTGATAGTTCGCAAAAGAATCCGCATCCTTTTCCTGACCCTCCGTTTGCGCTCTACGCTGATAAGCTAATGCGACCTGTGTCAGCCGCCAGATGCGGCGAGCCTTTCGTGACGTGCAGTGAAGAGAATTGGCGCGAGCGGACTCGACTTCTCGCTGGCACAGAAAAGGACAGAGATGCGGCCGAACTTGACGCCGATCGCCGGTTCGATGCTTATCTGACGAGGTACCCACATCCGATTGCCAAACCCACCTTTGCGGCTGAGAAGATAAAGGAGCAGTCGAAAGATAAATGATGTAGCGCTTGCGCATGGCGGGCAGGGGCGACTCCCGCGCTGACGACAAGGAAACCGTGTGGCTGGCCGACATCGTGTTCCCTTGGCGCGGGGAGAGCGCTGCATGACCGTGCATGCGGCTGGCGAGCCGAGAGTGGAATTGACGCGAGTTGCGAGGCGAGGCAGGCGCGTCAACGAGGATCGCATCTGGTTCTAAATGTGGAAGAATTATTTGCGTAAGACTCGACTCTTCCGACGAGCGCGGCAAAAAAGATCAGATGCAGCCGCTTTTCCATGTCTACATCGATGAGGCCGGTGACCCCGGAATAAAGCCAAAGACCTCAGATGAGCCGCATTGGTCGGACTGGTTCATATTGTCTGCCGTCGTGGTCGCGGCGGACAAGGATGCCGAAACGGTAGGCTGGATTCAGGACATGAATACGGCGATCCGACGAAAGGGACCCGCCGAAATCCATTACCGAAAGTTCAGCGATGCGAACCGACGGCATGTATGTCGCGTTCTAGCAAGCAAGCCAGTGCGCATTTTCATAGTAGCGTCCCACAAGGACACTATGAGGCGACACCGCAGCCGCCGACTAGGCAAAGCGAACGACAAAAAGTTCTACAACTGGTGCCTTCGGCTGCTGCTTGAGCGTGTGACAGAATGGTGCGCGAGGCGGGGCCGAAAGACTGGCGCCGAGGTTTATCCTGCGCGACTGGTTTTCTCTCACCGTGGCGGGCATGATTATGACGAGTTAGGCGATTACTTGCGCAAGATTGGCGCGCAGTCGTTGACAGGCAATCTAACCCTTGATGCGAAAGGTATCACCCAGGGTGTCATCTTCGATGACTTGATCGAGGTTGTCCCGCACAGCAACCTTGCTGGCCTCCAACTTGCCGACGTCGCTGCGAGCGCGTTCTTTCAAGCCGCTGGGTCGACGCTCTCGCGGCACGATCTGGGACCAGCCTCAGACCTAATTTGTCGCCTTGCGCGCAAAGATCGCCGACGTCGTCCCGACTGGTTCGGAATGATGCTGCTGCCATTTCCTCATCAAGGCGACATTCCGATATCAGATCGGAAGATTTTCGAGAGATGCGGATACAGGTTTAAGAAAAAGTGACGGGCCTCGGCCTTTCTTTCTGGCTAGGCTAACAGGTCATCATCCGATGGATGGCCGTCCCAGCAGCTGCCTCCCAGCAAAGCTGTTCGTGCAAAAGGTTGTTCCGACGTATCCCGTCTCGCTTTAGATGCCGGGATTATTGGCGCGCTGCAATAACTTCTTGGGGCAATGGATGCCGTTCGTCGCATCTGCGCAGCGTTCCGACTCTTTTCAATCGAAGCATCGTCCTGCGCCAGCCGCCCGCGCGTCGACAATCACCCCACCGCGCCGAAATGGCGCTGGGAAATCGCAGCCTGACAGGACCCCTTTGGGGCGGACGAATCACTTCGCACGGCTGGCACCTGGGATTCGAACTGGGGCCCAAAATTCTCTGGGGGTATAATCGGGGGTATCGAATTTTGCGGCGCAAGCGATATCCGCAGATTTCCGCGAGTCAATGCCGCCTTTGTGACGGGCACCCTCTCCGCCAAGAGCTTCCCTTCGGGAATACTCGCGATCCTCATCGGATCGGCACTCTCCTTTTTTTAAAAGCTCTTAAGACCCTTCCGGGTAGGCGATTGCTGCCGGCAATCCGAGATGACCTTGTGTGCGTCTCGCCGTTCCGAAAGGGCCGAGGCGAGTATGGTTCGCCTCGGCCCGTTCCGTATTAAGCGAGCGCGGTTTCGCGCAGGGCGTCCACTTCGGCGGGGTCGCCCAGGATCAGGCCGATGCGCTGGTGCAGGCCGATCGGCTGAACTTCCATCACGCGGTTTGCGCCGTCCATTGAGGCACCGCCGGCCTGTTCGATCAGGAAGCTCATGGGGTTGGCTTCATAGAGCAGGCGCAGCCGCGCCTTGCCCGATTCGCGGTGGTCGGCGGGGTAGAGGAACACGCCGCCGCGCTTCAGGATGCGGTGGACGTCCGCCACCATCGATGCGGTCCAGCGCATGTTGTAGGCGCGACCGCAGGGGCCTTTGCCCGCGGTCAGGCGATCGTCGATATAGCGAACCACGGCCGGCGACCATTGCGGGCGGCGGGCCATGTTGATCGCGATCTCGCATGTGCCCGAGGGGATCTGCATCGGGCCGTCGGTCATGATCCACGCACCCAGTTCACGGTCGAGCGTGAATTCGTAAACGCCGGAGCCGATCGTCAGCACCAGCAGCGTCTGCGGGCCATAGATCGCATAGCCGGCAGCCGCCTGCGCGGTGCCGGGCTGTAGGAAATCTTCCTCACACACCTCACGCCCCGCGCTGTTGGATGGCGCGCGCAGGACGGAGAAGATCGTGCCGACCGAAAGGTTCACGTCCACGTTGCTGGATCCGTCGATCGGATCGTAGACCAGCAAGTATTCGCCCTTTGGATAGCGGTTGGGGATCGGATGGATCGTGTCCATCTCCTCTGACGCCATGCCGGCGAGGTGGCCGCCCCATTCGTTGGCATCGACCAGCAGTTCGTTGGCAAGCACGTCCAGCTTCTTCTGGACTTCGCCCTGGATGTTTTCGGTTTCCAGGCTGCCCAGCACGTCGCCCAGCGCGCCCTTACCGATGGCGTGGTTGATGGCCTTGCAGGCGCGCGCGACCGTTTCGATCAGCAGGCGCAGTTCGGCCGGGCAGGTTGAGTTGGGCTCGCGTTGCTTTTCGAGGAGGAAACGCGTGAGCGTGGTACGTGTCATGACTGGGTCCTTACCGAAGAGCGGCAACTATGGTCCAACCGAATGGACGTTCTGCGTCAGCCGCGTCAAACGGCTTCGCGCAAGCGCCTAGCGACGTTTGGACCGTGGGCAAAGGTGGCTGCTTCATTCACCGCGTCCGCGTCAGGGCGGATGCCGGTATAAAGCACGAATTGCTCCACGGCTTGAAGCACGATCACTTCCGCTCCGGAGATGACCGTCTTGCCCGCTGCCAGTGCCGCCTTGATGAACGGGGTTTCGGCGGGCTGGGCCACCACGTCGAAGGCAACCTCGCACGCGGCGATCTGTTCGGGGGTGAAGGCGAGTTCGTCTGCCTGCGCGCCTTCCATGCCCAGCGGCGTGACGTTGATCAGCACGGCCGCACCTTGCTGGGGTAGTTCAGGAAGCCAGCGGAAGCCGTATTGTTCGGCGAGGGCAGGGCCAGCTTCGGCATTGCGGGCGATGATGGTGCCGTCGCGGAAGCCAAGGTCGCGGAGTGCGGCGACCACCGCTTTGGCCATACCGCCGCTGCCGCGCAGCAGGAACGGCGTAGCCGGATCGATGCCGCGCCGGGATACGAGATCGCGCACGGCGGTATAGTCGGTATTATACCCGGTCAGCACGCCGCCGTCGTTGACGATGGTGTTCACGCTGTCGATCGCGCGGGCCGAATCCTCAAGGTTGTCGAGCAGCGGAATTACCGCTTCCTTGAACGGCATGGAGATCGCGCAGCCGCGAATGTCCAGCGCTCGCACGCCGCCGATCGTGGCCGGAAGATCCTGCGTGGTGAAGGACTTGTAGACATAGTCCAGCCCCAGCAGCCCATAGAGCGTGTTGTGCAGGCGGGAGCCCGCGTTGCCCGGCCGGCCGGAGAGCGACATGCACAGGCGCGTATCGCGACCGATCGATTGTTTATCGGCGAAAGTGGTCATCAGGTCAGGCTCCGATTGTCTGGGTGGCGGCGGTGCGGCGGGCACTCGATCCGCGTGAAATCAGGCGGCCGGCAAGCACGACCTTGCGTGCCGGGGCCTCGGGATGGTCCAGCCGGTCCAGCAGCATGGTCATCGCGGTGCGGCCGATCTCCTCGACCGGCTGCTCGATTACGCTGAGGCCGCCGCCGACGAATTCCATCCAGTCGTTGTTGTCGAACCCGGCCAGTGCGATATCGCCCGGAACGTCGAGGTTCAGGCTGCGCAGCGCGCGCAGCACGGTCAGCAGCATGACGCCGTTGCTGGCGACCAGCGCGTCAGGGCGGATCGGGCCGGAGAGCAGTTCAGTCACCGCGCGCTCAGCCTCTCCGGCCGCGTGGGGGATGTCGATGGCGGAGGCTTCCATGCCAAGGTCCCGCGCGGCGCGTTCGAACCCGGCGCGGCGTTCGATGCCGGTGCCGCTGGCGGCGCCGAACAGCCCGGCCACACGGCGATGGCCTTGGGCATGGAGGTGGGCGACGAGTTCGGCGGCCATGCTCTCGTTATCGAGTAGAACGCTGTCCAGCCCGGCATGCGGCAGGCTGCGGTCGATCAGCACCACGGGATAGTCCGGCGCAAGGCGCTCGGCCTTTTCCACGCGCTGGCGGCATGGGGCGAGGATCACGCCGCTAACGCGTTCCTCGTGCATCAGGTCGAGGTAGGCGGCTTCCTTCTCCGGATCCTCGTCAGTGTTGCACAGGATCACGCGCATGCCGCGTGCGGCGGCCAGGCTTTCGATGGCGCGTGAGACGGCAGTGAAGAACGGGTTGCGGATATCGGCAACGATCAGGCCGATGGTGTTGGTATGCTGCGAACGCAGGCGCCGCGCGGCCAGGTTGGGGCGGTATCCGGTGGACTTCACCGCCGCCAGCACTCGCTCTTGCATTGCGGGATCGACGCTGCGGCCGGCCAGCACGCGAGAGACAGTTGCGGGGGAAACCTCGGCAACCCGGGCCACGTCCTTGATTCCGATAGCCATCAGCGCTTCGCCATTTTGAGAAATCGTTCTCACATCTTAGGGCGTTTGCCCCTCTCCGGTGGCGGACTATGCCTCAGTTGATCGAGCTATCGCAAGCCCTCTCTTGACAAACGGGTTTAGAAAACGTTTTCTAAGGAAAGCACAGACCCGTCGTCAAAACGGTCAGGAGAGGCCTGAAATGCTCGCAGATGCGCCCGCCTCGGGGGTCGAGGATCTCGTTCGAATCGATGCCAGCGCGGCAGACAAAGTCGATGCGATTCGCCAGGTCGGCCAGCTTCTGGTCGCCGCCGGTTGCGTTGCGCCTGGCTACGAGGAAAGCATGGTTCGCCGCGAAGGCGTGGCGAACACGTTCCTGGGCGCCGGCGTCGCGATCCCGCACGGGCTGGGCGAGGACAAGGGCCTTGTCCGCCGCGATGGCATCGCGATCCTCCAGTTGCGCGAAGGGGTGGAATGGAACCCCGGTCAGCGCGCCCATCTGGTGGTCGGCATTGCCGCCAATTCGGACAGCCACATCGCCATCCTGCGCCGGCTGACCCGCCTTATTCAGGACGAGCCGCGCCTTGCCGCGCTTGTCGCCACCGACGATCCGACGGCCTTTTCCCGTGCTCTCTGGGAAGACGGCGCAGGCTCAGCCCCGTCCGAACCGGCCGCCGACTATGCTGAAACCACCGAATGGACGGTCGATTACCCAACCGGCCTCCATGCCCGTCCCGCCTCGGCCTGGGTCGAAGCGGCACGTGCCTCTGGCGTGCGTTTGCGCGTGCGCCACGGCGGGGAGAGTGCCGATCCTCGCAGCCTCGTTTCCCTCCTCCAACTGGGGCTGCGTGCTGGTGATCGGGTGACTCTCTCCGCCGAAGGGGCTGGGGCGCGGGCTGCGCTGGACGGTTTTGCCGCCGTGGTCCGGCGCCTGACCGCGCGCGAGAAGGAAGATGCGGCGCGCGCCGCCGAGAAGGCCGCTGCGCCGATCCGGGGCTGGAAGCCTGCGGGCGAGACGCGGATGATTGCGGGCGTCGCCGCCAGCCCGGGCCTCGCCATCGGCAAGGTCCATGTGCTTTCCGCGCAGGAACTGGACGTGCCGGACCGGCCGACCGATCTGGCCAGCGGTGGCACCCAGCTCAACGATGCGCTCACTCGCACCCGTGCGCAGATGAAGGCGCTGATCGATGATACGACCCGCCGACTGGGCGCGGGCGATGCGGCAATCTTCAAGGCGCAGGCCGAACTGCTGGACGATACCGACCTGATCACGCTGACCTGCCAGCTCATGGTCGAGGGGCACGGCGTGGCGTGGTCGTGGCATCAGGCAGTGGACCGCATCGCCGGGCAGCTTTCGGCGCTGGGCAATCCGGTGCTCGCCGCTCGCGCCGCCGACCTTCACGATGTCGGCCGCCGCGTGCTGGCCGAGATCGATCCGGCGTTGGCGGCGGGATCGCTGACCGATCTCCCCGCAGAGCCTTGCGTGCTCGTCGCGGCGGACTTGTCGCCTTCCGACACCGCCACGCTCGATACCGCGCGCGTCGCCGGCATTGCGACCGCGCTGGGCGGGCCGACCTCGCACAGCGCGATCCTGGCCCGCACGCTCGGCCTGCCGTCGGTGGTGGCGGGCGGTGCGGACCTGCTGGGCCTTGCTGCCGGTGCCACGGCCATCGTCGATGGTGACAGTGGCCGCGTCTGGCTTAACCCGTCCGACGCCGACCTTGCCTCGGCTCGCGACTGGATCGCTGCCCTCGCCGAAAAGCGCGCCGCCGAAGAGGCCGAGCGTGGCAAGCCCGCTGAAACGCGCGACGGCTATCGCGTAGAGATCGCCGCCAACGTCAACCGCCCCGATCAGGTGCCTTTCGCACTTTCGCAAGGCGGTGAGGGCGTGGGGCTGATGCGCACCGAATTCCTGTTCCTTGAACGCGGCGATAGCCCCGGCGAGGATGAGCAGGCCGAAATTTACCGCGCAATGGCCGAAGCGCTGGAAGGCCGCCCGTTGATTGTGCGCGCGCTCGATATCGGCGGCGACAAGCAGGTGCCGCACCTCGATCTGCCGCGTGAGGAGAACCCGTTCCTCGGCGTGCGCGGCGCGCGGCTGCTGCTGCGCAGGCCGGACTTGCTGGAGCCGCAGTTGCGCGCGCTCTACCGCGCGGCCAGGGCGGCCAAAGCGGGAAGCGATCTGTCGATCATGTTCCCGATGATCACCTCGGTCCACGAACTGATCGCCCTGCGCGCCCAGTGTGAGGCGATCCGCGTCGAACTCGATGCGCCGGTGGTGCCGGTGGGCATCATGATCGAAGTGCCCGCCGCCGCCATTCAGGCGCGCTCACTGGCGGCCCATGCCGACTTCTTCTCGATCGGCACCAACGACCTCACACAATACGTCCTCGCCATCGACCGGCAGAACCCCGAACTCGCGAGCGATGCCGAAAGCCTGCATCCCGCCGTGCTGCGCATGATAGCGGCGACTGTGGAGGGCGCGAAGGCGCATGGCCGCTGGGTCGGCGTGTGCGGCGGCATTGCCGGCGACCCCTTCGGCGCGGCGCTGCTGGTGGGGCTTGGTGTCAGCGAGTTGTCGATGACCCCGCGCGATATTCCGGCCGTGAAGGCCCGCATCCGCGAGGCCAGCCTCGACGACTTGCGTGTGCTTGCGGCCAAGGCGCTCGACATGGAAAGCGCGGCCGAAATCCGCGCTCTGGACGTGAAGGAAGGCTGATGCGCACTCTTACGGTCACCTTCAACCCGGCGATCGACCAGACCATCACGCTCGACCGGTTGATCGTCGGCGAAGTTCACCGCGCCCGCTCGGTGCGGCAGAACGCCGGCGGCAAGGGCGTGAACGTCGCCAGTTGCCTGGCCGATTGGGGCATGCCGGTTTCCGCCTATGGCCTGCTTGGCAGCGACAATGCCGCCGCTTTCGACGCGCTGTTCGCCGCCAAGACCATTGAGGACCGCTTCATCCGCATCGCCGGCGCCACGCGTGTCAACCTGAAGCTGGTGGACGTGACGGGCACCACCGACATCAACCTGGACGGAATTGCGGTCGATACCGGCCGCGCCGAAATGGTTGCGGCGACGATCTGCGAGGCAGCGAAGGAGGGCGACCTGGTGGTGCTGGCGGGAAGCCTGCCGCCCGGATGCCCGCCCGACAGCTACGTCACGCTGACCGCGCGGCTGCGCGCTGCCGGTTGCCGGGTGGTGCTCGATACCAGCGGACTGCCGCTGAAGTGCGCGCTCACCGCCGAAGTGCTGCCCGATGTGGTGAAGCCCAATCGCGAGGAACTGGCGCAATTGGTAGGCCGCGATCTTCCCGATCTCGCCGCGCTGGCCGAAGCTGCCACCGAATTGCACCGGCGCGGCGTTTCGCTGGTCGTCGTGTCGATGGGCGGGGAAGGGGCGCTGTTCCTGTCCGATGAAGGCGCCGTCACCGCGCGGCTCGCCATCGGGCAAGTGGCCAGCACGGTCGGCGCCGGAGACGCGATGGTCGCAGGGATTGTCGCTGCCTTGGGTGAGAATGCGGATCTTGAACGCACCGCGCGCCTCGCCACCGCTTTCGCGGTTGCCAAGCTGGGCATGGCCGGGCCGAACCTGCCCGATCTGCCCACCGTCCACGCCCTGGCCGAAGAGGTCAGCGTCGTGCCGTTCATGCCGCTGGGCTGGATGGCGCAACGAGAACAGGCGCGCAAAATCAAGGCCGGAGAGGAATAATGGCCAAGCTCTATGCAGTTATCGATGCGGCCGATTCCGCCGTGCAGGGCGTGCTTGCCGGTGAAGCGCTGCGCAAGGCAGCGCGTTCCAAGGGGCGCGATATCGAGATCGAAGTGCGCACCGGACAGGGCGTGCTCAATCCGCTCCCCGAGGAGTTGGGCGCGGGTGACACGCTGTTGCTAGTCGCCGCCAATGACGAGGCCGGACACGCGCTTCCGCTCACGCCGCATCGCCGGGTGACGCTGGAGGCCGTGCTCGCCGATCCTGACGCAGCGCTTGCGCAGGGGCCGCAAGCGGCCGCCGATACGCCGCGCGTGGTGGCGATTACCTCCTGCCCCACCGGCATTGCGCATACTTTCATGGCGGCAGAGGGTCTTCTGGAAGGTGCAAAGCAGCTTGGCTATCCGATCCGTGTGGAGACGCAGGGTTCGGTCGGCGCCGGTTCGCCGCTGACGCCTGAGGAGATTGCGGCGGCTGATGTTGTCATCATCGCCGCGGATCGTGAGGTCGACCGCGCACGTTTCGCCGGCAAGCGGGTCTTCGCCTCCAGCACCAAGCCGGCCATTTCCGGCGGCAAGGGGCTGATCGAACGCGCGCTGAGCGAAGCGAAAGTGCAGGGCGGTGCCGCCTCGGCCGAGGCTGCCAGCGCCGCAACTGAACGCGCCGGGCCGTACAAGCACCTGATGACCGGCGTGTCCTTCATGCTGCCTTTCGTGGTCGCGGGCGGCTTGTTGATTGCCATGGCTTTCGCGCTGGGGGGCATCAATGCCAACAGCGCTGCGGCCGAAGGCACGCTGGCGGGCGCCCTGTTCCGCATCGGCGCGCAGGGCGGTTTCGCGCTGATCGTGCCGGCGCTGGCGGGCTATATCGCCTATTCCGTGGCCGACCGTCCCGGCATTGCGCCGGGCATGATCGGCGGGATGCTGGCCGCCAATCTGGGCGCGGGCTTCCTGGGCGGGATCGTGGCGGGCTTCATCGCCGGTTACGGCGTCGAGGCACTCAATCGGCTTATCAAGTTGCCCAAGAACCTTGCGGGTCTGAAGCCTGTGCTGATCCTGCCGCTGCTGGGCACGCTGCTGACCGGGCTGCTGATGATCTACGCCGTGGGCGCGCCGGTTGCCGCCGCGCTGGCTTTCCTGACCGAGTGGCTACGGTCGATGCAGGGATCGAGTGCGATCCTGCTGGGCGTGATCCTGGGCGCAATGTCGGCGTTCGACATGGGCGGGCCGGTCAACAAGGCGGGCTATGCCTTCTCGGTCGGGCTGATTTCCAGCCAGGTCTACACGCCGATGGCCGCGACGATGGCGGCAGGCATGGTACCGCCGCTGGCCGTCGGCCTTGCCACCCGCCTGTTCCGTGATCGCTTCACCACCGAGGAGCGCGAGGCCGGAGGCGCCGCCGCCGTGCTGGGCCTTGCCTTCATTACAGAGGGCGCGATCCCCTTCGCCGCGCGCGACCCGTTCCGGGTGATCCCGGCGCTGATGGCGGGTTCCGCGATTGCTGGGGCCATTTCGATGGCGGCGGGGGTAGAACTCAAGGTGCCGCATGGCGGTGTGTTCGTCCTGCCGATTCCCGGAGCGGTGACGCATCTTGCGGTTTACGGCGTGGCTATTCTGGCGGGCGTCTTGGTGAGCGGCTTGCTTGTCGGCCTGCTCAAGCCGCGCGCGGCATCGGCACAAGCCGCCACGGCCTGACATAACTACGGCCCGGCGCAAGACTGGGCCGCCCCCTCGAGAGGATTTCATTCGATGCGCTTCGCATTGCTCAAGGGCGCCTGCTGTGCAGGCGTCGCCGCCCTCACTTTGTCTTCCGCCATGGCGCAGGAGACCGCTCCCGAAGACCAACCCGCCGAAGCCGCGAAGCCCTGGCAGCCGCTGGCCGATGACGGGGTCACCCTTGCACTCAGTTACACGGGCGAAGCGGCAACGAACGTCAGCGGCGGCCTGCGTCGCGATGCCGCTTATGCCGGGCAGATCTATGTCGGCGCCGATCTAGACATGGACCGCATCGTCGGCATCGGTGGCGGAACGATCCACGCCGCGATCACCAACCGCCACGGGGACAGCCTTTCGGCGCTGGCATTGGGCAACAACACTTCGGTTCAAGAGATCTGGGGCACGCAGAACACCCACCTCGCGATCCTGACCTGGGAGCAGAAGCTGTTCAACGACCGCCTGATGATCGAGGCGGGGCGCAGCCAGGCCAACATCCATTTCCTGAACTCGCCGATCTACTGCAATTTTCAGGGAAACTCGGGCTGTGGCAATCCCACCTTCGTCTTCAAGAACAGCAACTTCACCTACTTTCCGGCATCGAGCTGGATGATCCGCGCCAAGGCCGAAGTGCTGCCGCATGTGACCGTCCATGTCGGCGCTTATGAGGTCAATCCCGATCGCAAGCGCGCCAGCGACCACGGCTTCAACTTCAGCACGAAGAACGCCACCGGCGTGATCGTCCCGTGGGAACTGGGTTATGCCAGAGAGGGCAAGGGCGTGCGCCTGCCGGGCCACTACATCCTGGGCGGTTGGTTCGACCGGGGCGACTATGCCGATCCGCTGCGCGACGATCAGGGCGGGATCGCGATCCTGACCGGGCGAGACCCGGCGGTGCACAACGGCCGCTCGGGGATCTACTTCCGCTTCGACCAGCGGCTGACGCGTCCCGATCCGCATTCGGAGCGCGGCCTCAGCGTGTTCGGCGTGGCGATGACCAACTTGTCCGGCCGGGTGGAGGAAAGCCGCTTCTTCGACTTCGGCGTGGTCCAGACCGGTACGTTCACGGGGCGCGATGCCGATACCATCGGTTTCATGATCAGCGACCAGCGCTTCAGCGACCTTGCGATGGAGCGCATGCGGGCCGCGCGGGTTTCGGCAGGCGGAAATGCGGACATCCACCGGCATCAGTACATGATGGAACTGGCCTACGGCGCGCAGCTTGGCCCGGCGATCCGGATATCGCCCAATGTGCAGTACATCCTCCATCCCGATCAGACCGGGGCGCCGTTCCGCACGACCGACATCAAGAACGCGCTGATCTTGGGCTTCAAGTTCACGATCGACGCGCCGACGCTGCTTGCGCGCTAGAGCGTTTTCTAATCAGGTGGAATCACCTGATGGCTCGGAAAACTCGGTTAAACAAAAGCTTAGAGCAGTTGATCCGATGCAACCGGATCGGGAACTGCTCTAGGAATGCTTGACCGCCGAGGGCGAAGATGATGGAAGGGCGCGTGAGCGACGATCAACCCCGCCCGGAATCACCCCCTCCAACCAAGGCCGAACAAAAGGCCGAAGTGCGCGCCGAAGAGGCCGCGGCCATTCGGCGGCGGTGGATCACGCTGGGCGAAGTGCTGGCAGTGATCGCGGTCGTCATTTCCGGGCTGACGCTGTGGAACAGCTGGAGCCAGCGCAGCGACAGCGATGCGGTGAAGCAGGCCGACGCGCAGCGCGCTTCCACCCGCGCGGCGACGCTGGTTCTGGCGGCGACCGGCTCGGGCGACCATGCCTTGACCTTGAAGCCGGCTTCGCCCGAGCAGTCCGTGCAGAGCCAGACGATCCTGTTTCCCACCGCGCTGGGCGTCGCGCCGGCCGAGACTACCGGCGAACCCCGGATCGAGGGCAAGTGGTTCGAGCGGGAGCTGCAAAAGGCCCGTAACACCGCGAAGCTTCCCGATGACAGCCGGGGCGATGAGCGATTGCCCGTGGTCATCAAGACGCGTTTCCTTGTCGATGGAGAGCCGCACGATGACGTGGCGCTCTACGATATCGGCTACAGCATTTCGGGACACTGGCTGGGCGGCCATAGCGTCACTCTGCGCGGTGTTTCGTTGGTGTCGCGGGTCTCTAGCGCGAAGGCGCAGGCGCAACTGGACGCCCGCTGGAACAAGCTTCTGCCCAAGGCGAAGTGAGGGCGCAAAGGCGGTCGCCGGATTAGCGTTCCTGCGTTTCGCGCAATCGACGGCAAACGTTTGATGTGGCGGGTATCCGCCAAAATTCCCGGCCGGTAGCCCCGGATAACGGCCTTTTCTTCCTATGATAGCTCCTGTGGGGGATTCATTTGTCGGTCTGAGCGGCCGCCCACGAAGGAGATGAAGTTGACCATCAAGACCATCGAGGAACGGCTCACGTTCCTTGAGTTCAATGCTGCGCAGCGTCGCGTGCTTGCTTCCGCCCAGCCTCTCCTTCGCAAATGTATCGGCCCCGCTCTCGACCGTTTTTACACCCGCGTTCGCGCCACGCCTGAAATGGCGCGCATGTTCCGTAGCAACAGCCATATCGATGCTGCCAAGTCCGCGCAGATGGGCCACTGGATGCGCATCGCCACCGGCAAGTTCGATCAGGATTACTACGACGCCGTATCGCGCATCGGCAAAGTCCACGCGACCATCGGGCTTGAGCCGCGCTGGTATATCGGCGGCTATGCGATGATCCTTGAGGAGATCATGGCCGCCGTGGAGCGCACAGTCAGCCCCTGGCGCCGCCTGTTCCGCCCGGGCACCGATGCTGGCAAGATCAGCCGCGCGCTGGTGAAGGCGGCGATGCTGGACATGGACCTTTCGATCTCGATCTATTTCCGCGAGGCGGAGGCTGAGCGTACGCAGGCGATCGGCGCGTTGGACCGGGCGATGTCGCGCCTGGCCGATGGCGATCTGGTGCATGAGATCGACGATCTGCCGAACACCTACCTTTCGCTCACGCAGTCCTACAACAAGAGCCTTGCCAACTTGCGCGGCACGATCGGCTCGGTGGTGCAGACCTCCAGCGCGATCCAGGGCGGCGCGGGCGAGATTGCGCGGGCTTCGGAAGACTTGGCCCGTCGCACCGAGAGCAATGCCGCCAGTCTGGAGCAGGCGGCGGCGACGTTGCAGCAGGTGGAGGACCGCGTGAAAGTCACCGCCGGCGGCGCGCAGGAGACGCTGGAGATCGCGGGCGGCGCGCTCAATGCCGTCGGGCAGGGTCGCGGTGTCGCTGTGGATGCCGTGCAGGCCATGCGCACCGTGCTGGAAAGCGCGCGCGGGATCGACGGTGTGATCGAAGGGCTGGACAAGATCGCGTTCCAGACGCGCGTTCTGGCGATGAACGCGGCGGTAGAGGCCGGGCGCGCGGGTGAGGCGGGGCGCGGTTTCGCGGTCGTGGCCGATCTCGTCAGCTCGCTGGCTATGCGGTCCGAGGAAGAGGCGCGCCGCGCGCGCGACGGGCTTTCGGCCACGCGGAACGAGATCGAGGAAGCGGCCTCGGCTGTCACCCGCGTCGATCAGGAACTGGAGCGGATCGCCGGAGAAGTGGACCGCGTGCACAAGCTGGTCGCCTCCATGGCGAGCGACAACGATGCGCAGGCCATTGCCATCAGCGAGATCAACCAGACTGTCAGCGTGATGGACCGCTCGACCCAGCAGAATGCGGCCATGGTGGAGCAGACTTCGGCGGCCACCCGCTCGCTCTCGTCCGACGCCACCGCACTGGCAGCGCAGGCGGGGCTGTTCCAGATCGAGGAAGATCGCCGGCCCGGCCTTCGCGCGGCCTGAACGGCACACAAACCGACCTGACGGTACATAAGCCGACCTTAAAGCACGACGTCACAACCAAACATCCCGTCACCCCCGCGAAGGCGGGGGCCCCGCTTCCTTCTTGCCCCTGCTCGCCAAGAAAAGCGGGGTTCCCGCCTTCGCGGGAACGACGGGGTGTTTTGGACTAAGGCCGGTTTGGAGCCGTGTAGGTTTCAGCTTTTGGCCCCAAGCTTCAAAGCCCTAGACGTTCCCCGTATCCTTCACCGTCTCCATCGCCACGTAGGTCGACGTGCTGGCGACATGTGGCAGGTTGGACAGCTTCTCCCCTAGCACCTCGCGATAGCGGCGGATGTCGCGGGTGCGGACTTTCAGAAGATAGTCGAAGTGGCTGGCCAGCATATGACACTCTTCCACTTCGGGAATGCGCCGCACTGCCGCGTTGAATTCCTTCAGCGCCTGCTCGCGCGTGTCGGACAGTTTTACTTCGGTGAAGGCCACGTGATCCAGCCCCAGCGCCGCCGGATCGACCGCCGCGTGAAAGCCGCGGATCACTCCCGAATCGATCAGCCGCCGCAGCCGCACCTGGCAGGGTGTTTTGGACAGGCCGACCACGCGCGCAAGCTCCGTCACGCTCATCCGGCCATCTTCCCGAAGCGCGGCAATGATCTTCCGGTCGTGTTCGTCCAGATCGACTGTTCTGATCGGTTTCACCATCCGAATTGACTACTGCTGGCCATAACATAAGTCCATATGGCCTGTTTCGGCGGCGTGAAAAGTCGGATCGCCACGCCCGTGCGCGATATTCTGGCGGCATGACTCAGACCGCGCCTTTTGCCGCCCCATTTATCGCCTTCGCCCCCGCCGTTCGCCAACCCACCGAGCTGCGCCGCGCCATCACCGAAGCCTATCGCCGTGACGAGGCCGAATGCATGGCCCCGCTGCTGGCGGCGGCGACGTTGCCCGACGCCACTCGCGCCGCCGTGCGCGCGACCGCGAGCAACCTCGTCACCACGCTGCGCGCCAACCACAAGGGCACCGGCGTCGAGGGGCTGGTGCAGGAATACTCGCTGTCGAGCGAAGAAGGCGTCGCGCTGATGTGCCTGGCAGAGGCTCTGCTGCGCATCCCCGACGATGCCACCCGCGACGCGCTGATCCGTGACAAGATCGCCGGCGGCGACTGGGGCGCGCACCTTGGCAACGGCAAGTCGCTGTTCGTCAACGCCGCCACCTGGGGCCTTGTGGTCACCGGCAAGCTGGTCGGTTCCGTTGATGACAAGGGCCTTGGCGCTGCACTGACGCGCCTTGTCGCGCGCGCTGGCGAGCCGGTGATCCGTCGCGGTGTCGACATGGCGATGCGCCTGATGGGCGAGCAGTTCGTCACGGGCGAGACCATCGACGAAGCGGTGAAGCGCGCTCGCGAACTGGAAGAGAAGGGCTTCCGCTACAGCTATGACATGCTGGGCGAAGCGGCGACCACGGCGGCCGACGCGGACCGCTACAACACCGATTACGTCAACGCGATCCACGCCATCGGCAAGGCCAGCGCCGGTCGCGGCGTCTATGGCGGCCCCGGCATCTCAATCAAGCTTTCCGCGCTCCACCCGCGCTACAGCCGTGCGCAGGCGGGCCGCGTGATGGACGAACTGCTGCCGCGCGTGAAGGCGCTGGCGGTGATCGCCAAGGGCTACGACATCGGCCTCAACATCGATGCCGAGGAAGCGGACCGCCTCGAACTCTCGCTCGACCTGCTGGAGAGCCTGGCGCTCGATTCCGATCTGGCGGGCTGGGACGGCCTGGGCTTCGTGGTGCAGGCCTACGGCAAGCGCTGCCCCTATGTGCTCGACTGGATCATCGATTTGGCCCGCCGCGCCGGTCGCCGCATGATGGTGCGTCTGGTCAAGGGCGCCTATTGGGATGCCGAGATCAAGCGCGCGCAGGTCGATGGCCTGGCCGACTTCCCGGTGTTCACCCGCAAGGTCCATACCGACGTGTCCTACGTCGCTTGCGCGCAGAAGCTGCTGGCCGCGCCCGATGCGGTGTTCCCGCAGTTCGCCACCCATAACGCGCAGTCGCTGGCGACGATCTACCACCTTGCCGGGCCGGACTTCGCCATCGGCAAGTACGAATTCCAGTGTCTGCACGGCATGGGCGAGCCGCTCTATTCGCAGGTTGTCGGTGCCGACAAGCTGGACCGTCCCTGCCGCATCTACGCGCCGGTAGGCACGCATGAGACGCTGCTGGCCTACCTTGTGCGCCGCCTGCTGGAGAACGGTGCCAACTCCTCGTTCGTGAACCGCATTGCCGATCCGGCGGTGCCGGTGGACGAGATGGTGGCCGATCCGGTCGACGTCGTCCGCGCCATGCCGCATCCCGGTGCGCGCCATAGCGAGATCGCGGTTTCGGGCGACCTCTACGCTGGCCGCCGCAACTCCGCAGGTATCGATCTGGCCGACGAGACTGCGCTGAACGCGCTGACCGAAGCGCTTCAGGCCTCCGTCACGCGCGACTGGTTCGCGATGCCCGCCAACGCGCAGGGTAAGGTGCGTGAAGTGCTGAACCCCGCCGACCACCGCGACGTGGTGGGCAAGGTGATGGAAGTGGCTCCGGAAGCCGCCGCCGTCATGGTCGCGCGCGCCGCGATCAGCCGCTGGGGCGGTACGCCGGTGGCCGAGCGCGCCGCGATGCTCGATGCCGCAGCCGACATGATGCAGGCGCGGATCGGTGAACTGATGGGCCTCGTGATCCGCGAAGCCGGCAAGTCCGCCGCCAATGCCATTGCCGAAGTGCGCGAGGCGATCGACTTCCTGCGCTACTACGCGCAGCAGGCCCGCGCGACGTTCGGTGCGGAGCAGGTTCCACTCGGCCCGGTGGTCTGCATCAGCCCGTGGAACTTCCCGATGGCGATCTTCGCCGGGCAGGTCGCCGCCGCGCTGGTCGCGGGCAATACCGTGCTGGCCAAGCCTGCCGAAGAGACCCCGCTGATCGCTGCCGAGGCCGTGCGCATCCTGCACGAAGCGGGCGTGCCGGCCGATGCACTTCAGCTCGTTCCCGGTGACGGCAAGGTTGGCGCCGCACTGGTGGCCGCGCCGCAAGTGGCGGCCGTGATGTTCACCGGCTCCACCGAAGTCGCCCGCCTGATCCAGAAGCAGCTTGCGGGCCGCACGTCTGCCGATGGCCGCGCCATTCCGCTGATTGCCGAGACCGGCGGCCAGAACGCGATGATCGTCGATTCCTCGGCGCTTGCGGAGCAAGTGGTGGCGGACGTCATCGCATCGGCCTTCGACTCCGCCGGCCAGCGCTGCTCGGCCCTGCGCGTGCTGTGCCTTCAGGAAGACGTGGCCGACCGCACCCTGAAGATGCTGAAGGGCGCGCTGGCTGAACTTACCGTGGGCAATACCCAGACTTTGGCGACCGACATCGGCCCGGTCATCACCGCAGAGGCGCAGGGCAACATCGCCGCGCATGTGGAAACGATGAAGGCGCGCGGCTGCAAGGTGGAGCAGGTGGCGATCCCCGCCGACTGCGCATCGGGCACCTTCGTCGCGCCCACCATCGTCGAGATCGACAGCATTTCGCAGCTCGGCCGCGAGGTGTTCGGCCCCGTGCTCCACGTCGTCCGCTTCCGCCGCGACGATCTGCCGGGCCTGATCGATGCGATCAACGGCACCGGTTATGGCCTGACCTTCGGCCTCCACACCCGGCTTGACGCCACCGTGGAGCGCGTGACCTCGGCGGTGAAGGCGGGCAACCTCTACGTCAATCGCAACACCATCGGCGCGGTGGTGGGCGTGCAGCCGTTCGGCGGGCGCGGGCTTTCGGGCACGGGGCCCAAGGCCGGCGGGCCGCTCTACCTCGGCCGTTTGGTCACCAAGGCACCCGAAGTGCTGGGCGCGGCCAAGCCGGGTTCGGCACTGGTCGAGCCTTTTGCGGCCTGGCTGGAAAGCGTGGGCGAGGCGAGCGCGGCTGCCGAGGTGCGCAAGATCGGCGCGGCTTCGGCGCTGGGCATGGAAACCGAACTGACCGGCCCGGTGGGCGAGCGCAACCTCTACGCGCTCCATCCGCGTGGCCGCGTGCTGCTGCGCCCGGCGACCCGCGCCGGCCTGTTCGCCCAGATGGCCGCCGTCCTCGCCACCGGCAACACCGCCGCTGTCGAAGGGATGGACGTGCCCGGCGGCCTGCCTGCCGAGATCGAGGCGCGCTTCCACCCCGTAGCGGGCGAGCCCTTCGCCGCCTGCCTTGTCGAAGGCGATGCGGATGCGGTTCGCGCCGCGTGCGAGGCGGTGGCCGGTCTGCCGGGCCCGATCGTGCCCGTGCACGTCAGCGCCGGCCCCAATGGTGCGTGGCTGCTGGAAGAGGTTTCCACCTCGATCAACACTACTGCGGCAGGCGGCAATGCCAGCCTGATGACGATCGGCTGATGCGCTTCCCGCGCTGATCCATCGTTCGCTGCGACTCGGGCGGGCCGTTCCCTTCGTGGGGGCGGCCCGCTGTCGTTTTGCGCAAGGTGACAGTCCGGTTGACACAGTTGACACGGTCTAGGGAAAACCGCCTAGGCGCCATCTTGCTGCGGCCGTCAAAGGGCAAGCCGCTGATCCCGCGCGCAATTCGAGTCGACCTGTCCTGCATGGCGCAAGAGTTTCAAATCGCACGCTTGTAGGAAAACGAAACACGCCGGAAATAGTCGCCGCACCCCGCTTGAGGCCCGACTCGTCCGCTTTCCGGCAACTCCTGACGCCCGGCGTTCTTCACATCTTTGCGACCGACCGTCACAGGTGTAGGATATCAGGTGGAGTAACACCCCATGGGCAGGATGATCGTAGAGGCTGCCACGAGCATCGACGGATATTGGAGCGATGCCGATGGCGTGAATATTTTCCCCGTCGACGATGCGCGTCGGGCGAAGATGGTCGCGCGGCTGGCGAACACTTGCGGAGCGGTGGTGATGAGCGCCCATGCCTTCGCGGCGGGCGGCGATCCTGACTGGTATGCCGACAATTATGAGCTTCAGGTGCCGATCTTCGTCGTCACCGACCACGCGCCGGTTCCCGCGCCGCGAGAGAATGCGCGGCTGCACTTCCACTTTCTGGCCGATTTCCCCTCCGCCTTCGCCGCCGCGCAGGAGATCGCGGGCGACAAAGCCGTGCTGGTGATCGGCGGGGCGCGAACGGTCAGCGCCGCGCTCAGCACCGGCAAGGCGGATGAGATCTGGCTGCGTGTCATGTCCCGCGCGCTAGGCAAGGGCGCGCCGCTGTTCGATCAGGATATGCCGTTCGAGGACTTCTTCGTCTCCGAGATGGAGAACACCCCCAGTGCCGTGCACATGCGGCTGGAGCGGCGGCATCAGGATTGAGTGGTACTTAGCGGCAAACAGAACTGACCCGCTAGAAGCCGCTCGAATATACCCCAGCAACACTCACTTCGTCGCCCTCGCGAAGGCGGGGGCCCCGCTTCCTTCGCGCCACGCCTGCAAGAATAAGCGGGATCCCCGCCTGAACGGGGATGACGAGTGTGGTTGGGGGGAGTGAGTGTTGCGCCAAAACGTAAGCTAAACCCGCGCCTTACGCGCAGGCCGGAACCGCCTGCAGTTCAACCCCGCGCTTGTGATGCGCCAGGGTCAGCAGGAATACCGCCAGACCGCCCAGCGAGAGTGCGGCGCCGATCCAGCCGGTGGAGGTCAGCCCCCAGCCGGCCGAGATGGCAAGGCCGCCCAGCCACGGGCCCAGCGCGTTGGCGAAGTTGAAGGCGCTGTGGTGCGCGGCGGCGGCCAGGGCCTGCGCCTCGCCCGCAACGTCCATCAGGCGCGTCTGCAGGATCGTGCCGAGGCCGCCGGAGAAGCCCACCATCAGGATCACCGGAATCAGCGTCCAGATATTGCCCGCTGCGAAGGGGAACAGCGCCAGGGAGAACGCGCTGAACAGCAGCGCGCCGATCGCCGCACGGCTCTGCGCGCGGTCCGCCGCCCAGGCCCAGAACAGGTTGCCCACGGTCATGCCCACGCCGAACACCGCCAGCACCACGGGAACCAGCCCTTCGGAAACCTTGGTCACTTCGATCATGGTCGAGGCGACGTAGGTGTAGACCGCGAAGAGGCCGCCGAAGCCGATGGCGCCGGTCAGCAGCGTCAGCAGCACTTGCGGGCGGCGCAGAGCGCTCAATTCACGTACCGCGCTGGCGCCTTCCGCGGGCGGTTGGTGCGGCGCGAACAGCGCGACAGAGGCCATGGTCATCAGCGCCAGCACCGAAACCACCGCAAACCCCGCGCGCCAGCCCAATGCCTGCCCCAGCCAGTTGGCGGCCGGAACGCCGATGATCGTGGCGACCGTCAGCCCGGACATCACCATTGCCACCGCCTGCGCGCGCCGGTTCTCCGGCACCATGGAGGCTGCCACCAGCGCCGCCACGCCGAAATAGGCGCCGTGCGGCAGGCCGGACAGGAAGCGGAACAGGATCAGCAGCGGATAGGTAGGGGCCATCGCCGAAAGCCCGTTACCCAGCGCAAACATCGCCATCAGCCCGATCAGCAGCGCCCGCCGGCCCACTTTCGCCGCCAGCACCGCGATCACCGGTGCACCCACGAAAACGCCCAGCGCGTAAGCGCTGATCGCGTGGCCCGCTTCCGGTTCGGTCAGGTGAAGATCGCGGGCGAAATAGGGCACAAGGCTCATCGCCGCGAATTCGGTGGTGCCGATCGCGAAAGCGCCCATCGCCAGCGCTAGGGTGACGAGGGCAGGGTGGGTATGTTTCTGGTTGGTCATGTTGCACTGCAATATTGGGGGCATCTGGCACTTAGTCCACCCCGGCGCAAAACCAAGGCATACGCTGGTGCGTTTTTTGCAGGTGTAAATTCGCCGTATGCAACTTGCAGACATCGATGTCGGTCGGTTCAGGCCGTTCCTGACCGGGTTTTAACTTCGAATAAGTGGATTGAGCGTATTCACTGGCGTGGGGACGGCAACCGCGTCGTGAAGGGAAAGGGCTTTGCGCCACGAAGCACCGATGGTCGAACGCGCCGCCGGGCCCGCAGGGTCCGCGTGGGAAAGGCGCGTTCGCAGCCGGTCCGGGCGGATTGCCGATGAGATAGCCGAAAGCGACTGGCGCGATCTGGAATTGCAGGCGCGGCTGCCCTCTCAGATGTTGGCGTTCCATCGGGCGCTGGCTGACACGATGCTGGCGGGGCGGGTGCGGCGTTTCGCGGTGGTGCGGGATATGGGGCGCGTCATCGCGCTGCTACCGCTGTGCCGGCGACCGGGCTGGCTGGGGCGTTGGCACGCGGCGGGGGAGCGGCAGGTCTATGAGCCCGTCGACGCGCTTTACCGCGACGATGCCGCGGCCGAGGCGCTGGCGGACGATCTGGCAAAGCTGCGCCGACCTTTGAGGCTGGAGCGGATACCGGCGGATTCCTCGCTCGTCCGTGCCCTGCGCACGGCGATGAAGGGGCAGGGGCTGCTGGTGATCCGGCCCGCCACGGGGTGCCCGACGATTGCCATCGACCCCGGTGCCACCGATCCCGAAGCGCGCTTCAATTCCGGCCGCCGTTCCGATTTTCGCCGCGCCCGCCGCCGGGCGGAGGCGGAAGGGGCGGTGACGTTCGAAATGCATGCCCCCTGCCGCGACCAATTCGACGCGCTGTTCGATGAAGCGGTGGAGATCGAGCGGCGCGGTTGGAAGGGGGAGGTCGGCTCTGCGCTGGGGTGCGATCCGGTCAAGGCCGCGTTCTTCCGCGATTTCCTGGGTCGGGCGAGCAGTGAGGGTGCTTGCCGCATCGCCTTCATGCGGATCGGCGGCAAGGCGGTGGCGATGCAACTCGCGGTCGAGTTCCAGCGGCGTTATTGGCTGTTCAAGATCGGTTTCGACACGGCCTTCTCGCGCATGTCGCCTGGCAACCTGCTGATGCTCCACGCGCTTGCGGACGCCACCGGGCGCGGGCTGCTGGGCATCGAACTGCTCGGCGAAGTGGAGCCGTGGATCATGGATGTGTGGACCCGCGAGGCGATGGCCTGCCTGCGGATTCAGACTTATCCGTTCAATCTCCACGGCCTGGCCGCACTGGCGGTGGAGGCGGGCAACTGGCTTTGGCAGCGGCTTCCTGGGCGAGCAGCGCGGGCATGAGTGCAGGCATCGGCACGCGCGTGCGCGTGGCTCTCTCACGCGCGGTGGAGGCTGTGGCTCCTGCGCCGGATGCAGTGGCGGCGGCACAAGCCGCTCTAGAACTTCGTGCGCTGGGGACGGCAGCGACGCTCAGCTATTTCCCGGCGTGGGATGGGGAGCCGCCCGCCATTCTTGCAGCGTGCGAGGCGCTATCGCGTGCTCTGGCCGGGGCGGTGCCGGGTACGTGCCTGGCGATCAAGGCTTCCCCGCTGCATTTCGACAAGGACCTGCTGCGCGCCGTTGCCGTGCCGGCCTATGCGGCGGGAATGACCGTGGTGTTCGATGCGCTGACCCATGCGCAGGCGGGCCAGACGCTCGATCTCGTCACCTGGCTGGCGGGCGAATACGGCGCCAGCGGCACCACGCTTCCGGCGCGCTGGCGGCGCAGCATGGCCGATGCAGAGCGCTTGCGCGACGCCCCGGTGCGTATCCGACTGGTCAAGGGCGAGTGGGCCGACTCGGAGCGCGATGCGGGTGAGCCAGCGGCGGCCTTCCTCGATCTGGCCCGCGGGCTGGCGGGAAGGCCCGCGCCGGTCGGCGTCGCCACCCACGATCCGGCACTGGCGCGGGCAGCGCTGGAGATCCTGAAGACTTCCGGCACGCCCTGCGAATTGGAGCAGTTGCGCGGCCTTCCCATGCGCCGCAGCGTGCGCGTGGCGGCGGAACTGGGCGTGCCGGTGCGGCTCTACTGGCCCTTCGGCCCCGGCTGGTGGCCCTATGCCGCCGAAAAGCTGATAGAGCGGCCCTACCTGCCGAAGTGGTGGTTGACCGATCGGTTCGGTTCGGCTGACGCTTAGATCGGTTAATCCGATCGTATCGGATTAACCGATCTAAGTTATTGGTTTACCGCATTTTCCGAGTCATCAGGTGATTCACCTGATTAGAAAATGCTCTAGCAAACCACCACGCGGACGAAGCGCGCGATCGTGTCCCCCGCATTGGCGTAGGAGAACTGCTGGGCGCTGCTGTAGATCGCGAAGTCCTGCGCGGGCACGGTTACTGCGCCGTCTTCCTTGTCGATCCGCAGGCGGCCTTCGGAAACGAAGATCATCTCATACCAGCCCTGCGGATCGGGTTCGGCCACGTAGCTGTCCCCCACCGCAAGCGACCATGACCATAGCTGCGCCGATGCCCCCGCCGGCACGCTGCCCAGCAGGGTGGAGACGCTGGCCGCATCGGCACCGCGCCACATCAGCGCGTCGATGCGTTGCGCGCTGCTCGCCGGGTCGGACACCATCGCCACGAAGTCCACGCCCAGCGCCCATGCCAGCCTGTCCAGGCTGGAGAGGCTGATATTGGTGTCCCCGCCTTCGAGGTTCACGATCATCCGGCGGCTGACGCCGGAGGCCTTGGCCAGCGCGTCCTGGCTAAGACCAGCCGCGAGGCGAAGCCGTTTGAGGTTGCTGGATACATGCGCCAGCACATCGCCGCGCACGCCTTGACTGCGCACTATATTGCTCATAGATGCGCATTATGTTGCACATCCCTCCCCGGCGCAAAGGCTTTCTCAGCCCTCAGGAACTGGCTCTGGTCGGCATTACGGTGCTGTGGGGCGGGACTTTCCTGATCGTTCACGAGGCCATGCGGCATAGCGGACCGCTGTTCTTCGTGGGCCTGCGCTTTCTGGTGGCGGGCGGGTTGAGCCTCTTGCTGTTCCGCAAGGCGATGATCGGGCTGACCCGCAAGGAAGTTGCGGCGGGCTCGGCGATCGGTGTGACCATCTTCCTGGGCTATGCCTTGCAGACTTACGGGTTGAAGACCGTCAACAGCAGCACCTCCGCCTTTCTGACGGCGCTCTACGTGCCGATGGTGCCGCTGCTGCAATGGCTGGTGTTGCGGCGTCGGCCCCGGCCGATGACGTGGCTGGGCATCGGCCTGGCCTTCGCCGGGCTGGTCTGCCTTGCCGGGCCGGAATCGCTGCGCGTCGGCCTGGGGCGCGGGGAAGTGGCGACGCTGGTGAGCGCGCTTGCGATTGCGGCGGAGATCCTGCTGATCGGCCGCTTCGCCACCGAAGTGGACACCACGCGCGTTACCGTGGTGCAACTTCTGGCCGCCGGCGTGCTGTCCTTCGCCGCGATGCCGCTGGTGGGTGAGCAGGTTCCGGGGTTCTCATGGATATGGCTTGCGGCGGGCGTGGGGCTGGGTGTTGCCAGCGCCATGATCCAGCTGACGATGAACTGGGCGCAGAAGTCCGTCTCGCCGGCGCGCGCAACGATCATCTACGCGGGGGAGCCGGTGTGGGGCGGCGTCGTGGGCCGCATCGCGGGTGATCGCCTGCCAGCGTTGGCGCTGCTGGGCGCGGTGCTGATCGTGGCCGGCGTCATCGTTAGCGAACTCAAGCTGCCGAAGTCTGGCGCCAAGCGCGAACGGGCAACGAACGCGGCGTAACGGAAGCCTGGCTATCGCAGGTTTCCGCAGCGCAATCCTTACAGATCCAGGCCGAATTCCGGCGCGTTCTGATCGGTGTGATCGGTGGTGGGATGCGCGACGTGGATGCCGCACTCCGTCTTGTCCCAGCCGCGCCAGCGGCCGGAGCGGGGGTCTTCGCCCGCCGCCACTTTGCTAGTGCAGGGCATGCAGCCGATCGACGGATAGCCCTGCGCCACCAGCGGGTGCGGGGGCAGGTCATGCTCAGCGATATAGGCGGCGATGCGATCCGGGTTCCAGTCGATCAGCGGGTTGATCTTCAGGCGCCCCTGCGCGTCGGTAGTGTCAATCTCAAAGCGCGGCAGCGTGGCGCGCGTGGAGTTCTGGAACGCCTTGCGGCCGGTGAAGGAGGCATCGTAGTTCAGCAGCGCCTTTTCCAGCGGCTTTACCTTGCGAATCTCGCAGCAGCCGTCCGGGTCGTAGGACCAGCGCAGCCCGCTTTCGTCCTTCTTCGCCAGTTCTTCGGCATCCGGAAGCAGGTTGATCAGGTTTGTGAGGCCCAGCCGTTCAACCAACTGGTCGCGATAGGCCAGCGTTTCGGGGAAGTGCTTGCCCGTTTCCAGGAACAGCACGGCCACCGAAGGATCGACCGAGGCGACGAGGTGCAGCAGCACCGCCGATTCCGCACCGAAGCTGGACACGATCGCGATATCGCCTGCCATGCCTTCGCGCAGCACCGTTTCGAGCATTTCGTTCGTGTCGGTGCCGCGAAACAGGCGGTTCAGGCGCACGGCATCGGCCTCGTCGAAACGAGGGCCGGTGTCGATCAGGTCGCGGATACGAGTCACTTCGGTACGGGTCATCGGGTGGTCCCTTATGACGGCAGTTTTCCGGTCGTTTTGGAGGAAATCAGCCGTGGCGCTTGGCCCAGATCGCCTGGCGGCCATCCACGGCGGTGGCCTGGTAGACGTTCTCCCAACGGTCGAACGCGTTCTTGGCGTCTTGCTCGTTGAGGGCACGGTCCGGCGCGAAAGCGTCGAAGCCGCAGCGGCGCATGTGCGAAAGCATGTCGATCACCAGATCGCCCACCGCGCGCATCTCGCCCTGGTAGCCTGCTTCGCGAAGCAGGCGGGCGGACGAGTAGCCGCGCCCGTCGGTCCAGGCGGGGAAGCTGACTTCCACCAGCGAAAGGCGCTCCAGATGCGGCAGCAGATCGCGTGCATCGTCGCCCGGCTCGATGCGGACGGCGGTGGCGTTGGTCTGTTCGCCGAAGGAATCGACGGTCACCGCCGGATCGTTCACCGCTTCGTCTTCACGGAAGCGGAACTGCACATCAACCATAGATCGCTTCCTTGAACGGGGCCATGCCGATACGGCGATAGGTGTCGAGGAAGCGTTCCTCGCCCTGCTTATTGGCGAGATAGACCTCGGTGGCCTTTTCGATGGCATCGACCACGCCGTCCTCGGTGAAGCCGGGGCCGGTGATCTGGCCGAGCGAGGTGTCCGCACCTTCGCTGCCGCCAAGCAGGAGCTGGTAGTTTTCCAGGCCCTTCTTATCGACGCCAAGGATGCCGATGTGGCCCGCGTGGTGGTGGCCGCAGGCATTGATGCAGCCGGAGATCTTCAGCTTCAGCTCGCCGATCTCGGCCTGACGCTCGGCACTGCCGAAGCGTTCGGAGATCTTCTGCGCCACCGGGATCGAGCGGGCATTGGCCAGCGCGCAATAGTCCAGGCCCGGGCAGGCGATGATGTCGCCCACGGTGTCCAGATTGGCGGTGGCTAGGCCCGCTTCGTCCAGCGCCTGCCACACGGTGTAGAGGTCAGCCTTCTTCACGTGCGGGAAG
>FTCZ01001702.1_pt1 | contig 58532 bp, 63 predicted proteins | sample 1658871 | NCBI WGS metagenome assembly FTCZ01 (sample SAMEA3914864, study PRJEB12502) | metagenome | biome: forest; material: soil | place: USA | collected 2012-03-12 | depth 0.3 m | reverse complement strand
ATGGTGGACAGGGCTGGATTCGAACCAGCGTACGCTCACGCGGGCAGATTTACAGTCTGCTGCCTTTAACCACTCGGCCACCTGTCCCCAGGTCTTCGCCCTTGAAAAGGACGGTCGCTTCGAAAAGCGAGCGCGCCCCATGCCGAAGCGTGTGCCCCCTGTCAACGCACCAAACAACATCAACGCACCATACCATGATGATATGCCGCGGCACGCGACGCGGCCTTGCGCGGCGCCCGGCACGGCAATAGCGTGCGCGCCAACCAAACCCCCGGGGAGCCTCCATTCGATGCGCAAGATGATCGCCGCTATGGCCGCGGCCGCGATATTCGCCGTACCGGCGACGCTGCATTCCGCCGATCTGTCGATGACCAACCGCATCATGGACGAGGGGTTCAACCGCTCGCAGGTGATGACCACCGCCGAATATCTCGCCGACCAGATCGGCCCGCGGCTGACCAACTCGCCGGGCATGCGCAAGGCCGAGGCCTGGACCTCGGGCAAGTTCAGCGAATGGGGCCTGACCAACGTCCACAAGGAAGGCTTCGAGTTCGGCCGCGGCTGGTGGATCGAAAGCTCGAGCGTGCGGATGACCGCGCCGCGCCCGATCCAGCTGACCGCGATCCCGATCGCCTGGACGCCGTCGACCAATGGCGTCGTGTCGGGCGAAGTGATCGTCGCCCCGCTGGCGACCCCGGCCGATTTCGCCAAGTGGAAAGGCAAGCTCCGCGGCAAGATCGTGCTGGTGACCAGGCCCGATACCGGTTCCGAGCCCGGCGATCCGGCGTTCAAGCGCTACACCGCAGACGACCTCGCCAAGCTCGACCAGTTCCAGCAGCCCAATTACGATCCCGCCGCCGCCGATCGCGGGATCAAGCGGCTGTCCTTCGCCAAGGCGATGGATGCCTTCCTGCAGGAGGAGGGCGCGGTCGCCTATGCCACCAAGTCGCGGCTCGACGGCAAGCTGGTCCATGGCGAAGGCTATCTGTTCGGGGTTGGCGACACGGTGAAGACCCCGGGCGTCGAGATCGCCGCCGAGGATTATCGCCGCCTCGCCCGCCTCGCGCAGATCGGCGTGACGCCGACCGTGTCGATCAACAACGACGTCCGCTTCGACGACAGCGACGTCAACGCCTATGACGTGCTCGCCGACATTCCCGGCAGCGACAGGAATGGCGAGTATGTCGTGGCCGGCGCGCATCTCGATTCGTGGGTCGCGGGCGATGGCGCCGCGGACAATGGCGCCGGCTCGGCGATGATCATGGAAGCCGCGCGCATCCTGTCGACGCTCAAGGTCAAGCCCAAGCGGACGATCCGCTTCGCGCTCTGGGCGGGCGAGGAACAGGGGCTGCTCGGCAGCCTGGCCTATGTCGAGAACCATTTCGCGACGCGCGGCAATCCGGGCGATGCCAAGGCGACCGGGCTGGCGCGCTACATGGGCTGGGCCAATCGCTGGCCGATTACCACCAAGCCCGAATGGTCGAAGATGGCGGCCTATTTCAACATCGACAACGGCTCGGGCAAGCTGCGCGGCATCTATGCCGAGAACAACCCGGCAGTGGTGCCGATCTTCAAGCAATGGCTCGAACCGTTCGTGTCGATGGGCGCGTCGTCGGTGGTGATCCGCAAGACCGGCGGCACCGACCATGTCTTCATGCAGGCGGTCGGCCTGCCCGGCTTCCAGTTCATCCAGGACCCGCTCGACTATGGCAGCCGCGTCCACCACACCTCGATCGACACGTTCGATCACCTCAAGGGCGAGGACATGCGCCAGGCCGCGGTGATCCTGGCGGCGTTCCTGTGGAATGCGGCGAACAGCGATGCGCTGCCGCGCCCGCCGGTGCCGACCCAGCCGGCCAAGACCGATCCGTTTGCATATGGCGATGAGTAAGCCCGCTCCGTCGCCCCGGCGCAGGCCGGGGCCGCTGGCGGCACGCGCAGCGCTCCGCAACCGAACGGCGCCGGCCTGCGCCGGGGCGACGAGCTAGTCATGGCACGCAGAGGCCACCGCCCGTCGCAGGCACCCGCGTCGCGTCCCCGCTTCTGGGGGCGTCATGCCGTACTGTCCGCCCTCGCTAATCCTGAGCGCACCGTCCGCAAGATGTGGGCGACGCGCGAGGCCCTGGCCGGGCTCGACATCCCGCCGGTGATCCCGATCACTTATGCCGATGTCGCCGATCTCGGCCGCCTGGTGCCGGGCGACGCGCCGCACCAGGGACTGGTGATCGAGGTCGATCCGCTCGAGGACATCTGGCTCGGCGATCTGCTCGAACAGGGAACGCAGGAAGGTGATCAGCGTCCGCTGCTCGTGCTCGACCAGGTCACCGACCCGCACAATGTCGGTGCGATCCTGCGCTCGGCGGCGGCGTTCGACGCGCTCGGCATCATTACCCAGGACCGCCACGCGCCGCCCGAATCCGGGACCGTCGCGCGCTCGGCCTCGGGAGCGCTCGAACTCGTGCCCTGGGTGCGCGTGGTCAATCTGTCGCGATCGCTCGACGAAATTGCCGAGGCGGGGTTCTGGCGTGTCGGCCTGACGGGCGAGGCAAGCGACCTGCTGGGTGACGTGATCGGCAGCGCAAGGGTCGCGCTGGTGCTCGGCGCCGAGGGCGAGGGGATGCGCCACAACACGATGCAGCATTGCGATCAGCTCGCGCGCCTGCCTATATCGCCCCGAGTAGAAAGCCTGAACGTCTCCAACGCCGCCGCGATCGCGCTTTATGCGGTCGCTGCGCGCAACCTATAGCGGGGTATCCATGTCGGTTCGGTTGTCGCGTCTCGGGCTGGTCCTGCTCATGCCGTTCATGCTCGTCGGCTGCCTGCTGGCGCCGGGCAAGTTCACTTCGACGCTGACGATCAACGCCGACCGCACCTTCACCTACACCTATAATGGCGAAGTCTATGGCTTCGACATGGACGCGGCGATGAAGGACATGCCGACGGACAAGAAGGACGGTGCCTCGCTCGACAAGGTGGCGTTCCAGAAAGCGGTCGGCCAGAAGGACGACAAGAAAGGCAAGGGCGACAAGGACGGCGACAGCGAGGCGGACAAGAGCGCCGCGAAGGCGAACAACGACGCCGAGAACCGCGCCTTGGCCGAAAAGCTGTCCAAGGAAGCCGGCTTCCGCAAGGTCGAATATGTCGGCAACAACAAGTTCCTGATCGACTATTCGATCACCGGCAAGCTCGATCACGCCTTCCTGTTCCCGTACAATCTCGATGCCGGGATCATCATCCCGTTCGTCGCGGTCGAACTCCGCGCCAACGGCACGGTGCGTGTGAAGGCGCCGGGCTTCGCCAATGAGAAGGATTCGACCGGCGGCCTGGGCGGGATGGGGCCGGACACGAGCAAGGCCGCGTCGAAGCTCGACGGCACCTTCACGCTCGACACCGATGCCGAACTGGTCAGCCAGAATAACGAAGACGGCGCCAAGACCGCGAACGGCCGCACCACGGTGACCTGGAAAGCCAATCCGACCACTGCGACCGCGCCGATGGCGGTGGTGCGGTTCAAGGACGCGCCCGCCAAGTAAGCGCGAATCAATAGCAATAATGTATTATATTTGACGGTAATACAGAATGAGCTAGGGGCCCGGCATGCCGAGCCCGCCTGCCCGTCTTCTACTGGCCCGTCTGTCGCTGGGTTGCGCCCTGATCGCGATGGCATGGGCGCCGGCGGCGCGGGCGGATGACGACAAGCCGACGCTCGGCGTCCGCTACACGACCGATGTGCTGGGGACGATATCGGGCGGCCTCGAGCGCGATGCGCGCTGGCTCGGCCGGCTCGATGTCCTGGCCGATAGCGGCGACCGGCTACTCGGGATCGACGGCCTGAGCGCGCATGCCGACCTCATGCTGGTCCATGGCGGCGGCCTGTCCGACCGCATCGTCGGCGATGCCCAGGTCGTCAGTAATGTCGATGCACCGGTCGCCTTGCGCCCGTTCGAGGCGTGGGTCGAAGCGTCGCCGGGCGGCAACGTTCGCCTCAAGGCTGGCTTCATCGACCTCAACAGCGAGTTCGACGTGCAGTCGGTCGGGGCCCTGTTCCTCAACAGCTCGTTCGGGATTGCCCCCGATTATTCGCAATCGGGGCAGAACGGCCCGTCGATCTTCCCGGTGACCTCGCCGGGGCTGCTCGTCGCGGTGGAGCGAAAGCGCTGGACGATCCGGGCGGCGGTGTTCGACGCGGTGCCCGGGTCACCGGCCTATCCGCATCGCTTCCTGCCCGGACCGTTCGGCACCGGCGGCGCGTTGCTCGCGGTGGAAGGCGATATCAAGGTCGGCGCGGGCGGCGAGCTGCAAGCCGGGGCATGGCGCTACACCGATCGCTTTCCCAGGCTTGACGGGAACGGGCGTAGCGTCAGCGCGGGCATGTACGTCCAGTACGAACAGGTGTTGCTCGACAAGCAGGTGCCGGGCGCGGTGCGGGGATGGCTGCGCGTCGGCCATGCCGCGAGCCGGGTCAATCCGATCGGCCTCTATGTCGGCGGCGGGCTGAGCTGGGGATCGGACAAGGCCAGGCTGGGGCTGGCGGTCGGGCATGCCCGGCTCGGGAATCCGGGACTCGCCGCGGTGGCGGCGGTCGATCCCGCTTTTCGCGCCGAAACCGCTGGCGAGCTGACCGGCTATCTCAGGCTGACGTCCTGGCTCGCCGTCCAGCCCGACCTGCAATATGTCCGCCATCCGGGCTGGAAGGCGACGCCCGACGCGCTGGTCGCCGGGTTGCGACTCCATTTCAGCATCGGTGGAAAGGACTGAGCGGCGCGAGCGCCGCGCACGATCAATCCTCTTCCGCGATCCGCACCTTCAGTCCGTCGAGCGCGTCGCTGAACTCGATCTGGCACGACAGGCGGCTGTTTTCGTCGCGATCGGCCGAGGAATCGAGCAGGTCGTTCTCGTCCTCGCTCATCGGTTTCAGTTTGGCCGCAAATTCCGGGTCGACATGGACATGGCAGGTGGCGCAGCTGCAGCAGCCCCCGCACAGGGCCAGGATCTCATCGATCCCGGCATCGCGGATCACTTCCATCACCGACAGGCCAGCCTCGCCCGTGATTTCCTGTTCTTCCCCGCCGCGCGTCACGACGATAAGCTTGGGCATGCTGTTCCTCCGTCCGGTTGGCAGGCCCATGCCGTGCCCGGGCGCATCGATCAAGGTTTCACCCAAGGTTTGATATGGTCCTGACCCCCAAGTCGCTCAACACTGCCCTCGATGCGCTCGCCGGAATCGAGCCCGCCTTTGCCGTCGCGCTGCAGCGCGCGGGCTATCCCGAACCGCGCGTGCGCGACCGCGGCTATGCCACGTTGCTGCGCACGATCATCGGCCAGCAGGTGTCGGTCGCGGCGGCGGCATCGATCTGGAGCAAGCTCGAGGCGCAGGTCGGCGACCTCACCGACCCGGCCAATATCGTCAATGCCAGTGACGAGGACCTGCGCGCCGCCGGCCTGTCGCGGCAGAAAGCGAGCTATGCGCGCAGCCTGGCCGAGGAAGTGACGAGCGGCCGGCTCGACCTTTCGGCTTTGCCCGTCGACGACGAGGAAGCGATCGCGCAGCTCGTCGCGATCAAGGGCATCGGCCGCTGGTCGGCGGAAGTCTATCTGCTGTTCGCCGAAGGTCGTCCCGATATCTGGCCGGCCGGCGACCTGGCGGTACAGATCGAGATCGGCCGAATCCTTGGCCATGACGAGCGGCCATCGGAGAAAGTGATGCGCCAGCTGGCCGAGGAATGGCGCCCGTATCGCGGCGCCGCGGCGATCCTGGCGTGGCACCATTACAAGGTCGATATGGACGTGATCTGATCCGGTCGACGGGCGTCGGCGCGGCATCGTGTTGCTGCGCGCCGACGCGCCGGCTCATTCCTCCACGGTTTCCGCGGGCTTCGCGGCGACGCTGAAATAGTCGCCATAGACCGTTTCTTCGGGACCGTTGCCGATGGTGTAGGCCGCCATCGGATAATAATCGCCGGCAGCGGGCGAGAAGCTCCAGGACGCGCCGCTGTTCCAGTCGGTGGCTGCGCCGTAGCTCGACGTCGAATAACCGACCCAGGTGCAGCGCACGTCCGGAATCGAGCTGTCGGGCTGCGCCTCGATCGTGACTTGTTCGCCTTCGGTCAGCACGCGTGGGCTGGCATAGACGGTTCCACCTGCTTCGCTCATGTCACTTCCCCTTAGAGTATGGCGATCTCGCGCGGGCGCGCGGCATGGCGAGGCCGGCCATGCCTGTATCCGCCGCCCGGTTCGATCGAGTTTAGGTTCGGCCTCGAAATGGCGGCGTGCCGGGAGGCTGGCCGAACGGATTGTCGGTTCCCCCGAACCCGGGCGGAAGCGGCGGGCTCGGTACGAACGGCCAAAGCGGATTCGTTCCTGGACCGGGCATGGCGGGTCCCGGCTGGCCGCCAAAGCCCCACATCGGTCCGCGCGTCGGATCGATTCCGACCGGCGCGCCTGGCGCACTGCCCGGTTGCCCACGCCAACCGGCCGAGGCGGGTCCGTCACGCTTCAGCGTCGCGAGGAATTCCGCGGCATCGAGCGAAGGCCCGCGCATGCCGGCCGCCGTCGCTTTCCTGAGCTGCGCCAATCCCCCGCTGGCGTCGTCGAACAGCTTCTTGAGATAGGTCTGGAAGCCGGGCGCGCCGAGCTTGGCCAGCGTATCGGCGTCGTTCTGGTAATCCTGGCAGATCGTGACGAGGTGCCCCAACATATAGCATTGCGACTGATAGAGTGGCAGCGGCTGCAGCGTGCCGGATCTGAGATAAGTGTCCGCCTCGGCGAACATCTCATTCATGCGGGCGACGCACGGCAGATAGTCGGCGTCGAACTTGGCGCCGATCTCGCGCTGGATCTCGACCGCCCTGGCGATCGCTTCCTTCGCCTGATCGTCGGTCGGCTTGTCGAATTTTGGCACCGTGTGGGTCGAGTGCCGGAAGGTGCCATTGGCAATCCGGCTGTCCACGCTGTCGGCCAGGAAATCTTCGAACGACATGTCGATCACTCCTTTATCGGGTGAGCCGCCGCTCAGAGGTGATCGTCATATTGGTGGCCGCAATTCGAACAGAGGTCCCCGCTGCCGGCGAACCCGCGGCAATGGCAGCCGGGGCTGCTGCAGGCGCCATAGGCTGCTGTCTCCTGGACGTGTTTCACGCCGGTCGAGGTCGACGGCGCAATCCAGTCCATGTCATCGCTGACGATGGTCGACGCTGCTTCAAACATCGCTCTGGCTCCTTTGCACTCCGGGGCTCCCAGCTCCGGTCTTCAAAGGGCAAAGGCGCGGTCCGCCTGGAAAGCGGGCCATGCGGCACGAAAAAAATGCGTCAGAAATGGATTTATCAAGCGCCGATCGCGCGAACGATCCGCGCGGGATTGCCCGCCACGAGCGTGTTCGGGGGAACGTCCCTGGTCACGACCGACCCCGCCGCCACGACCGAATTCTCGCCGATCGTCACGCCGCCGGTGACGATCGCCCCGGTCGCGATCCAGACGTTGCGCTCGATCACGATCGGCTTGCCGATGGTCACCGATCGCCGGCTCGACGGATCGAGCGGGTGGCCCGAGGTGATGATGCTCACGTTCGGCGCGATCAGCACATCGTCTCCGATCTCGACGCCGCCGAGATCGTAAATCGTGCAATTCTGGTTGATGAAGACGTTGCGCCCGACGCGGATTTCGGTGCCGCCCGAGGTGTAGAAGGGCGGGAGCAGCAGGAAGCCGTCATCGACCTGCCGGCCGGTCAGCTCGCTGAACAGGGCGCGGACTTCTGCCGCATCGTCGAAGGTCAGGCGGTTGAGCCTGGCGGTGATCGCCATCGCGCGTTTCGTCGCGGCGACCATCGCCGCGGACTCGGGCGTTTTCGCGTGGACGATCCGGATGCCGTCGTCATTTGCCATGCGGGCCGGCCTAGCTCGCCGGCTTCCACATCATCGTCTGGCAGAAGATCGCGATGCAGCCCTGGACCTTGAGGTTGGCGCCATCGCGGGCGACGACCGCGCGATAGGTCTTGCCGGTCTTCGGATCGTAGATTGATCCCTTCCAGCTGTCGCCCGACGGTGTCAGGCCAGTCAGGATCGGCAGGCCGACCAGCGGGCGGCTTCTGAGGCTGGCATCGGGATTCAGCGTGTCGGTCCACGGCTTGCCCGCCGGCGGTCCCTTGATCACTTTTGCGATGCGCCCGCACAGACTGACGCCGCACGCGCCGATCGCGATGACCGCGCCGCCATCAGCGGTCAGCCAGCGGCCGCTGATCGAGGGGCCGGCCGCTAGTGCGGGCGTGGCGGCGGCGATCGCGAGCAACGCGACCAGATGGCGAATCATGGCGACCTCATTATCGTTGGGTGTGCGCTGCATCGCGCCGAATGATGGCCTATGGAAGGCACGAATCGGGTGACGCAGGGAGATATCATGAGCGACGGCTGGACGATCGGGATCATCGGCGGATCGGGGCTGTACGCGATCGACGGGCTGGAGGATGCCGAATGGCGCCGCGTCGACACGCCGTGGGGCCAGCCGTCGGACGAGTTGCTGTTCGGGCGGATCGGCAAGGTCAATCTCGTCTTCCTGCCGCGCCATGGCCGCGGCCACGTCATTTCGCCGTCCGAGCTCAATTTCCGCGCCAATATGGATGCGCTCAAGCGCTCGGGCGTGACCGATGTCCTGGCGATCTCGTCGATCGGCTCGCTCGAGGAGGATTTGCCGCCGGGCCATTTCGTCGTGGTCGACCAGTTCATCGACCGCACCGTGCACCGCGCATCGAGCTTTTTCGGCACCGGCATGGTGGCGCATGTCAGCATGGCCCATCCGGTGTGCGAGCGGCTGTCGGGGTTCGCCGCCGCGGCAGTCGAGGCGGCTGGAGGCGAGGTTGCGACCGGCGCCACCTATCTGGCGATGGAGGGACCGCAATTCTCGACCCGCGCCGAAAGCCTGCTGTATCGCGACTGGGGCGCCGACGTGATCGGCATGACCGCGATGCCCGAGGCCAAGCTCGCGCGCGAGGCCGAGCTGCCCTATGCGCTGATCGGCATGGTCACCGACTATGATTGCTGGCGCGAGAGCGAGGCGCATGTCGAGGTCGCCGAGGTAATCGCGCAGATGCACAAGAATGGTGCGGTCGCGCGCCGCACGGTCGAGGCATTCGTGAAGGCGCTGCCCGACCGGCGCACGCCATCGCCGATCGACACGTGCCTAGACGTGGCCCTGATCACCGATCCGGCGAAGCGCGATCCGGCGTTGCTGGCGAAGCTCGATGCGGTGATGGGCCGGGTGTTGAGAGCTTGACGTTCGTCCCCCGGCCTTGTGCCGGGCCCTGCAGTGCCGCAAATACAGCATTCAGAGCCTCTGGCCGCGACGCCGGCTCTGACCGGCAGGCCCCGGCACAAGGCCGGGGTGACGGCTGAGGGCCGACTGGGAGAAGAATGACGCCACCGCCGAACAGCGATGCGATGCACGCGGACGCTCGATTGAGCCCGCCGCGCCCGTCGCTGTCCGAAAGCCATCGTTCGATCCCGGTGCCGGTGCGCGGCCTGTGGCGGCGGTTCTTCGCGTTCGTGGGGCCCGGCTATCTGGTCGCGGTCGGCTATATGGACCCGGGCAATTGGGCGACCGACCTCGCCGGCGGATCGGCGTTCGGCTACACCCTGCTCGCGGTCGTTCTGCTCTCCAGCCTGATGGCGATCCTGCTCCAGACGCTGTCGGCGCGGCTCGGCATCGCCGCCGGGCTCGACCTCGCCCAGGCATGTCGCCAGCGTTATGGCCGGGCGACCAATTATGCATTGTGGGCATTGTGCGAGCTGGCGATCATCGCCTGCGACCTTGCCGAAGTGCTGGGCACCGCGGTCGCGCTCAAATTGCTGTTCGGGCTGCCGCTGCTGGCGGGGGTGCTGATCACCTCGTTCGACGTGATGCTGTTGCTGGCCCTGCAACGTTTTGGATTCCGCAAGCTGGAAGCGTTCGTCGCGACGCTGCTGGTCGTCATTGCTGGGTGCTTTGCCTACGAATTGCTGCTGGCACGGCCCGATTGGGCAGCGGTCGTGGGTGGGTTCGTGCCGCGCGCGGAAATCGTCACCAACCCGGCGATGCTCTACATCGCGATCGGCATCCTCGGCGCGACGGTGATGCCGCACAATCTCTATCTCCATTCGTCGATCGTGCAGACCCGCAAGGTGGCGCCGGGCGACGAACGCGGTGCGATCCGGCTGGCGACGCTCGATACGGTGATCTCGCTCGGGCTCGCCTTGCTGATCAATGCCGCGATCCTGATCCTGTCGGCAGCGGTGTTCCACACGGCGGGGCGCACCGACGTCGCCGATATCGAGCAGGCGCATCAATTGCTCTCGCCGATGCTCGGCGCAGGCGCGGCGAGCGTGGTGTTCGCGCTGGCGCTGCTCGCCTCGGGACAGAATTCGACGATCACCGGCACGCTCGCCGGGCAGATCGTGATGGAGGGATTCCTCGACCTGCGCTTGCCGATGTGGCTGCGGCGGATCGTCACGCGCGCGCTGGCGATCGTGCCGGCAGCGACCGTCATCGCGCTTGCAGGGGAGGGGGCGACCACCAGCCTGCTCGTGCTGAGCCAGGTGATATTGAGCCTGCAACTGCCTTTTGCGGTGATTCCGCTGGTCGCATTCACCGGCGACCGCAAGGTGATGGGCGAGTTCGCCAGCGGCTGGCCGCTCCGACTGGCTGCCTGGGCGGTCGCGGCGGTGATCGTCGCGCTCAACGTCAAGCTGTTGGTAGGCGTGGTGCTGGGCTAGGTATCCCGGCCCCAGTTGAGCGTGACCTTGGTCGCGCCGCGGACCGTCTCGACCATCGTCATCAGGCTGCGCTTGCTGCCGTCGCGCGCGGAGAACATCGTCTCGGTGGCGAGCGCGGGAGTCAGGCCGTTCACGCCGGCCTTGTCCTTGTACCAGGCGATCACCGCTTCGGGCGTCGCGCCGGTCGTATAGATCACTGTCCCGCTCTCGCGCCGCGGTTCGGCGGCAGGGCCGGACACGCAGGTCTCGATCCGGGCATCGGCATAGAGTGGCACGAAGTCGGGGAGCTTGCTGCAATCCGCCGCGCTGCCGCTCGCTGCCGCGACCGATGCGGTGGTGGTCGGCCCGCGATCCTCGGCGGCGACATTGTCATTGCCCGCCTCGCACCCGCTCAACGTCAGCGCCGCGCCTGCGAGGATGATCCTGACCTTCATTCATCGTCCCCGACAGCAGGAGAGAGCATCGCCATATCCCGGCGCCGCCATCGCGCGGCAATGGTAAAGGCATGGGGTAAAGGCATGGGGTAAAGGCAACGCGGCAAAGACGAAGGGCGTCGGGAAACGACCCGACGCCCTTGGGAAACCCGATGGTCGCGGTCGGGACGGGCGCGATGCGCTCACCCCGCGCCGGATCAGCTCGCCAGCGATGCCAGCTGGCCGATATTGACCGACGTCACCGCGCCCTTGAGCGTGTCGATGTTGGGCGCCGAACCCTCGGCCTCGACCATGAAGCGCTTCGCCACGAGCACGCTGTAGGTGCCCGAGTTGCTCGAATTGTCCCACTTCTCGGTGACCATGTTGCCGTCCTGCATCATGGTCTTCTCGTAGCCGGTCGCGGTCTGCTTGCTCTCGTTGACATTGACCATGCCCGCGAGCGCACCCATCGCGCCGGTATCGGTGATCTTCAGGCGAAAGCTCTGGTCACTCGAGGCGAAACGCGCGGTCGCTTCGCTGATGTTGACGCCCATCGCGCCGCCACCCGAGCTCTGCACTTCGGTACGGTTCCAGCCGCCGACCGACGCAGGCAGCAGGTTCTGCAGCGCCGCCGGATCGACCGTCTTGCCGTTGCTGATCGTGACGTTGCCGCCATCGGTCTTCACCGATGCCGCGGCGGCGCTGATCTTGGCCGCTGCCTCGTTGAGCTTGCTGGTGTCGATCGACGTGTCGCCGACGGTGATCGAGCCGCCCGATGGCGAGCCGAACGACGCCGCGCCCGGCGTCATGGCGAACATCGCGCTGGTAATCGCGAGGGCGATCACGCCCGCGATGAAATTCGCGAGGATCCCGACAATGATGCTGACGATGACGAAAACCGGCGCCTTGTCCTGCGGCACCTTCATCACCATCGGCCCGCCGACCCAGAGCAGATAGATGTTGTAGAGCACGCCGAGGAGCACGAGCATGCCGAGGAAGGGCAGGATGCCGAGGATGCCGCAGATCCAGCCCGCCGTCCCGGTATAGGCCGCGGCCTTGAGCGCGGAGATCGGGTTCTTGGTGCCGCCGAAACTGGGGGCCAGCGCATTGATGATCAGCGACCAGACATAGACCATGCCGATGACCAGCGCCCAGGTCAGGACCGCGGTGACGACCGACCCGATCACCGGCGGGCGGAACGCCACGCCGAACACGCGCATCGGAAAGACCTGTTGCTGGATCAGCGTGGCGACCGGCCCGATCGCAGCGAGCGGGGCGACCCAGCCCAGCAGGATGCCCTGCGTGGTCATCGCCTCGGCATCGATCCGCTGCCATTCTTCCTTGGGCTTGAGGAGCAGGCGCTGGATACGCCCGATCATGCCGCCACCGGCGGGTGCCGGGGGCTGTCCAACGTCCTTGGGAAATTCGCTCGCCATGTTGATCCCCTTGTGAAGTTTCGCTTAATCCGTCCGTTCTGCCGCGCATCGCGGCGTAATTATTGGATCGACCCGACATGGCTGCCGCTACGGCAGCCTGTGGCGACTCCCATATCACCCTTTATCGCGCGCCGTGAGCGAATGTTGCGCGGGCGCAAGCGATGCTTACATGGCGGTCATGAGCGACAACATGACGTGGCACGGCACGACCATTCTCTCCGTGCGCAAGAACGGCAAGGTCATCGTCATCGGTGACGGCCAGGTAAGCGCCGGCCAGACCGTGATGAAACCCAATGCGAAGAAGGTGCGCCGGCTGGGCGACGGCAGCGTGATTGGCGGATTCGCCGGCGCGACCGCCGATGCCTTCACCTTGTTCGAGCGGCTCGAGGCCAAGCTCGAGCGCGCCAACGGCCAGTTGATGCGCGCCGCGGTCGACCTCGCCAAGGACTGGCGGACCGACAAATATCTGCGCAACCTCGAAGCGATGATGATCGTCGCCGACAAGGACGTGACCCTGATCCTGACCGGGAATGGTGACGTGCTCGAACCCGAAAACGGCATCGCCGCGATCGGATCGGGCGGCAATTACGCGCTCGCGGCGGCGCGCGCTTTGGTCGACTATGAACAGGATGCCGAGACGATCTGCCGCAAGGCCATGACGATCGCCGCGGAAGTCTGCGTCTATACCAACGATCGCTTCACCGTGGAGAGCCTCGACAGCGCGACGTGAGGACGGATACGGTGGCGTCATGATCGTCACCGGCCGTCGCGACTTCGTCCGCAACTCAGCGTTGGTCGGCGCCGGACTGATGTTGCCCGGCTGCGCGACGACAAGCGGGGCAGGGACCGGCGGGGCAGGGGTGGCGAGCGCGACGTCCGCTTGCCTGCCGCGCGTCCAGGTCTCGCCGGGACGGGTGATCCGCACCGTGGCGGGCCTGCGACCGTATCGCGCATCGGGCTTCGTCGTCCGGGCGGACGCGCTCGGCGACAAGAGGCTCGTCCACAATTACGGCCATGGCGGCGCGGGCATCACCCTGAGCTGGGGCACGTCGCGGCTGGCGATCGATCTCGGCCTGCCCGGACATGACGGCCCGGTCGCGGTGCTCGGCTCGGGGATCGTCGGGCTGACGACCGCGCGATTGCTGCAGGAAGCGGGCTTCGCGGTCACGCTCTACGCCGCTGCCCTGCCGCCGCAGACCACGTCGAACATCGCGGGCGGGCAATGGCATCCGGCAGGGCTGTACCGGCGCGATCAGGTCACGCCCGAATGGCTCGCGCAGTTCAGATCGGCGATGGACTATAGCTGGCGCCGCTTCCAGATCATGACCGGCGACGAATATGGCATTCGCTGGCTGCCGACCTATCAGGAGGCCGATGCACTCGCCGGCGCCGACGATCCCTCGGGCATGTACGAGACCGACGCGGTGTTGCTCGGACCGGGCGAGCATCCGTTCCCGGTCGGCAAGGTGCGGCGCTACATGACGATGTATGCCGAGACCGGGCATCTGCTCCGCCAGCTGATCCGCGACGTCCAGATCGCCGGCGGCCGCTTCGTGATCCGGCAATTCGCCACGCCCGCAGAGGTCGCGGCGCTGCCCGAGCGGCTCGTCTTCAACTGCACCGGGCTCGGCGCGGGCAAATTGTTCGGCGATACGGTGATCCAGCCCTTGCGCGGGCAACTCGCGATCCTGCTGCCCCAGGCCGAGGTGCAATATGCCTATCTCGGCGACATGGGCTATATGTTCCCGCGCGGCGACGGCATCGTCTGCGGCGGCACCTGGGAATATGACGAGTGGGACACCAATCCGCAGCCCGAGCGGATCGCCCGGATCATCGCGCGCCAGCAGGCCTTCTTCGCCGGGATGAAGTGTTGACGGGTGCCGGCTGGGCGGCGCGGCTTGATTGACGTGCGCGGCACCCAATATCGCCGTCCATGAACTATCAATCGCCCGCCGCTCTCGCGGGATCTCCAGAGCAGGATATGAACGACAAACTGACTCCCAAGGCGATCGTCGCCGCATTGGACGCCCATATCATCGGCCAGCGGGACGCCAAGAAGGCAGTCGCGGTGGCGCTGCGCAATCGCTGGCGCCGCCAGCGGCTGTCGGCCGATCTGCGCGACGAGGTGACGCCCAAGAACATCCTGATGATCGGCCCGACCGGCTGCGGCAAGACCGAGATCAGCCGCCGCCTCGCCAAGCTCGCCGATGCGCCGTTCGTGAAGGTCGAGGCGACCAAGTTCACCGAGGTCGGCTATGTCGGCCGCGACGTTGAGCAGATCGCGCGCGACCTGGTCGAGGAAGCGATCCGGCTCGAGAAGGAGCGCCGTCGCACCGCGGTCAAGGACAAGGCCGAGGAGGCGGCGATGAACCGCCTGCTCGACGCCCTGGTCGGCAAGGATTCGAGCCAGGCGACACGCGAGAGCTTCAAGCAGCGCTTCCGCGACGGCCATCTCGACGCGACCGAGATCGAGATCGAGCTGGAGGCAGCGCCGCAGATGCCGTTCGAGATTCCGGGCGGCGGTGCGCAGATGATCAATCTCGGCGAGATGATGAAGGGCTTCGGCGGGCAGCAGATGAAACGCCGCAAGCTGACCGTCCCCTCGGCCTGGGACAAGCTCGTCGAGGAGGAAGCCGACAAGCGCCTCGACCAGGAAGATGTCGCCCGCGTTGCGCTCGCCGATGCCGAGTCCAACGGAATCGTGTTCCTCGACGAGATCGACAAGATCGCGGTCAGCGATGTCCGCGGCGGATCGGTCAGCCGCGAAGGCGTGCAGCGTGACCTGCTGCCGCTGATCGAAGGCACCACGGTCGCGACCAAATACGGGCCGATGAAGACCGACCACATCCTGTTCATCGCCAGCGGCGCGTTCCACGTCGCCAAGCCGTCGGACCTGCTGCCCGAATTGCAGGGCCGCCTGCCGATCCGCGTCGAGCTCAAGGGCCTGACCGAGGACGATTTCGTCGCGATCCTGAACGACACCAAGGCCTCGCTGCCCGAACAGTACAAGGCGCTGATCGCGACCGAAGGCGTGACGATCGACTTCACCGGCGACGGCATTCGCGCGGTGGCCCGGATCGCCGCCGAAGTGAACGGCCAGGTCGAGAATATCGGTGCGCGCCGGCTCCAGACGGTGATGGAAAAGCTGCTCGAGGAAGTCAGCTTCGACGCCGAGGATCGCGCCGGCAGCTCGCTGACGATCGACGCGGCCTATGTCGACAAGCAGCTCGCGAGCATTGCCCGCAACACCGACCTCAGCCGGTTCGTGCTGTAGGTCGTCGCGGTCGCACCAAAGCTAAACCGTCACCCCGGCCTTGTGCCGGGGTCTGCCGTGCGGCTTGGCGCAGGATTGGGGGCTCCAGCTTTGCGCATGCGGCCCGCCGATCCCGGCACGAGGCCGGGATGACGGTGATGGGCTTGGCGACGGAACGTATTTCCGCTTCGCCTGACGCTGGTCGCGGCTACTTCTTCGCCTTCGCCGGCAAGTCATAGGGCGTGAACTTGCCCAGCCGGCAGAACGCGCCCGGGATGCTCGTCCCCGGCGACACGGTGCGGAAACGGTCGTTCTCGCACATCTGGCTGCCGTATAGATCGATGATCACAATATCCATCGGCCGCATCCCCCGGCATTCGCTGGGCAAGTCGTTGCGCCAGATGCGGCGGCCCGATTCACGATAGAGGATCGTGCGCTCGTCGACGATCTGCGGCCCGTCGACGAACGACGTGCTGACGCAATCGACCGTCTTGCCGGGCACGCGATTGCCCAACTCGCGCTGGAGCGGGTCCTGGCGCTGCGAGGCAGGCGCGGCGGCGCCGAACAGGGCCAGCGCTCCGATCGGGATCAGCAGGATACGCATGGCCTATTTCCGGTAGGTGGTGAACGACCCGAGCGCGCAACTGCCCGACGGCACGCGCGACCCCGGCATCACCGTCTGGGCGATGTCGCCGCGGCACAATTGGCCGGTCGGCGACTTGGTGACCAGGATGTCGCCGCTCGCGACCGCCTGGCGTCCGCCGCCGGTGTCGTTGACATATTTGAGCTTGTCGCTGACCCGATAGATCAGCGCTCCGCCGACGGCCTTGAGCGATGCCGAGTTGGTTTCGAACTGGTTCAGGCAATCCTTCTTTTCGCTGGCCGTCATGCCCGCCAGCTCCTGGGCGAGCGCATTCTGTTCGGCGGCGCGGCGGTCGGTGGCGCGCGCGGTCTCGGCCGGGGTCATCGTGCAGGAAGACAGCAAGGCGCCGGCCGCGGCCAGCGACAACAGGGTAATAGACGAGACATGGCTACGCATCGGTCTCTCCTTCGCATCCCTAAGACGATACTATAGCAGTTCAGCCTTGGAATGTATCCTTAGAGGCGCGTCTTTCGGCAAATTGTTCAATCGATTGCGCGCGCATGAAGGGGTTGGTCGCGCGCTCGTCGCCGATCGTCGTCGGAACCGTGGGCTCACCCTTGTCGCGCATCAGCTCGACGGCGACGAGGCGCTCGGCCAGCGCGTCATTGTCGGGCTCGACCATCCGCGCCCAGCGTGCGTTCGACAGCGTATATTCGTGGGCGCAATAGACTATCGTCGCGGGCGGCAGCTGCGACAGCCGTTGGAGATTGGCGTGCATCTGAGCGGCGGTCCCTTCGAACAATCGGCCGCAGCCCATCGCGAACAGGGTGTCGCCGGTGAACACCACGCCGTCATCGGCGAAATGATAAGTGATGTGGCCGGCGGTATGCGCGGGCGTCTCGAGCACGGTTGCGGCGTGCGCGCCCAGCATCACCGTGTCGCCTTCCTTGACCAGCCGGTCGGCGGTGGGAATCTTCGCCGCCTCGGCCGCCGGCGCGATCACCGGCGCGCCGGTCGCTTCCTTGATCGCCGCATTGCCGCCGGTGTGATCGGGATGCCAATGCGTGTTCCAGATCGCGGTGATCCGCCAGCCGCGCCTTTCCGCTTCGGCGAGCACCTGCACCGACTCGGCGGGATCGACCACCATCGTCTCGCCGCTGTCGGGATCGTGGACCAGCCAGATGTAATTGTCGCGAAGCGCGGGGATGCGGACGATGTCGAGATTGGTCATGAAATGCTCCCGGCGAGTGCAGCGGCGCCCAGGCGGGCGGTAAGGGTTTCGGCTGGCTCGTCGCCGGCAAGGCGGACGCCCTGGCCGGCCCAGAGCGGCGAATAATCGCCGCGGCCGTCGGCTTCGGCCTTCGCCCTGAGCGGCGCGACCGCCGCGCTGGCATAAGGGAATGGCGGGGCGAGGTCGCTGACCGGGCCGAGCGCATCGGTCAACGCATTGCGCAGGCCGCGCGCGAGGCCGCCGGAAAAGAGGTTGGTGAAGACGGTGTCCTCGGGCCCGGCGCCCTCGATCCGCCGGCGATGCGCCGCGCTCGCCAGGCTCTCGGGCGCGCGCAGATAGGCCGTCCCGACCTGCACCGCCGCGGCGCCCGCCGCCGTCATGCCCTTCGCCGCGCCATCATCGCTGATCCCACCCGCCGCGATCACCGGCAGGTCGAGATCGGCCAGGATCTGGCGGACCAGCGCCAGCACGCCGATCGGCTTGTGGCCGACCAGGAAATGCCCGGCATGCCCGCCCGCCTCGAAGCCCTGCGCGATGATCGCGTCGACTTTCGCGCCGGCCAGGAAATGCGCTTCCATCACATTGGTCGCGTTGCCGAAAATCCTCGCACCCGTCGCCGCCACGCGGTCGAGCAGTTCGCCATCGGGCAGGCCGAAATGGAAGCTGACGATCTCCGGCCGGGTGCGCTCGACCAGGTCGGCCATCGCCGCGTCGAACGGCTTGCGCAGCGCCGGCGGTTGCGCGGGCGGGGCGACGCCTTCCCGCGCGTAGAACGGTGCCAGCGCCGCGCGCCAGGTGCCGTCATCGGGCTGCGGACCGAGCCTGTGCGCGAAGAAATTGAGGTTGAGCGGTCCCTGCGCCCCCGCCCGGATCGTCGCGATCTCGGCTTCGGCCGCCTCGGGCGACAGCGTGGCGCAGGCCAGCGACCCCACCGCGCCGGCGCGGATCGCGGCGATCGCCAGCGCGCTCCCGGCGAACCCGGCCATCGGCGCCTGGACGATCGGCAGCCGCGCGCCGGTCAGCGCGAGCAAACGATCGACCGCCGCGCTCATGCGCTCACCATTCGCCGGTGTTCGGCATCGACACCCACGGTTCGGCGGGCTCGAGCACGCCGTCCTGGAGCAGCTCGATCGAGATATTGTCCGGGGTGCGGACGAACGCCATATGGCCGTCGCGCGGCGGGCGGTTGATCGTCACGCCGGCGTCCATCAGCCGCTGGCAGGTCTCGTAGATATTCTCGACGCGATAGGCGAGGTGGCCGAAATTGCGCCCGCCGCCATAGGCCTCGGCACTGCCGTCTTCGGCCGGCCAGTTATAGGTCAGCTCGACCTCGGCGCGGCGGTCGCCGATCTCGGTATCTTCTTCGGTGGCAAGGAAGATCAGCGTGAAGCGACCCTTCTCGCTGTCCATCCGCCGCACTTCCTTCAGGCCGAGCAACTCGAAGAATCTCACCGTCGCGTCCGGATCGGTCACCCGGATCATCGTGTGGAGATATTTCATCGCGCTCCTCCCTGCTGGTTCGGATGGGGAGATAGGCACGCCCCATACGTCATGCCAGCGAAAGCTGGCATCTCGTGAAGCGAAAACGGCAGAAGATCAGCGACCCATCGGTTGCTTGACCGGCTTCGACCCGGCCGGCACCGCCGCCGGCGGAGCAGTATCGAATTGCGACAAGGCGATACGGGCATTGTCCGCGGTCGGTGTCCCCGGTGCGAACCGTGCCGCCGCCTGCCACGCCGCCTTCGCCGCCTCGACGTTACCGGACAGCGCCGCGATATTGCCGGCCTCGAGCTGGATCGGCCCGTCCTCGGGAGCGAGCTTGATCGCCTGGGTGATGTCGCCTTGCGCGCGCGGCAGGTCCTTCACTCGCCGCGCCAGGGTCGCGGACAGCAGCCAGGCCATCGGTTGCCTGGGCTCGGCGTCGAGCGCGGCATCGATATCGCTTCGCGCCGCCGCGGCATCGCCGGCGGCAACCTGCGCGCGGGCGCGATCGAGCAGCGCCTCGCCCTTGTTCTCCGCGCTGATCGTCGCCGAATCGATCGCAATCGTCAGTGCCGCGATCGCCTTGGCCGTGTCGCCGCCGGCCAGCCAGGCATTGCCCGATTGCGCCCAGTAACGCGGCGCATTGCCGTCCGCTGCCGCGGCGGCCTCCTTTGCCGCGATCTCGAAGGTCATCGCCGCCTCGCGCCAGCGCCCCTGCTGGGTATAGGCCATGCCCAGGCATTGCCGTGCCTTGGCCCCGCCGCCGGCGATGCGGAAGCGTTCGGCCTCGGCCTCGGCGGCCTTGGGATCGGTCGCGGCGAGCGCGATGCAGGCCTGCTGGCGCTGCTCGGTTTGCGACAGCACGGCCGGAGCGGCCTGGAGCGCGAGGATCAGGGCAATCATGGGCGGGGCGTCAGTCCTTCGACGGTGCGGATCAGCAGCGCGATGTCCTGGTCGCGCGACAGGCGATGGTCGCCGTCCTTGACCAGGATTGTCTGCATGTCGGCTGAACGGATCATTGCGTTCAGGTGCATGGTGCGGCTGATCGGTACTTCGCGATCGGCCATGCCGTGGAGCAAGCGTACCGGGCAATCGATCGCGATCTGGCTCGCGGTCATGCGCAGCGCCTCGCCCGATTGCCAGAAGCGGCTGGTATAGACGGTGGGCTGGTCCGAATAACGCGACGGTTCTTCGAGCCGCCCGTCCTGGAGCAGCTTCATCTTGTCGTCCATCGTGAAGCCCCAGTCGGTGAAATCGGGGGCAGGGGCGATCCCGACCAGGGCGGCGACCAGCTCGGGATGGTCGCGCGCGATCAGCAGCATGATCCATCCGCCCATCGACGACCCGACCAGGATCGCAGGCTCGGCGAGCAGGTCCATCATCGCCAGCGCATCGTCGCGCCAGCTGGCCAGCGTCTGCTCCTCGAAATCGCCTTCGCTCTGCCCGCAGCCGGCATAGTCGAAGCGCAGGAACGTGCGCCCCGCCGCCTTGGCCCATTCCTCGAGCGCGAGCGCCTTGGTGCCGGCCATGTCGCTGGCATAGCCCGGCAGGAAGACGACCGGCGGACCCTTGCCGACGGTCAGGTGATAGGCAAGCGCGGGGCGATCGGGAGCGGTGGTCATTGGAGGGCTGTAGGGAGCGCCGACGGAAACAAAAAGCCCCCTCCCGCGAGCGGGAGGGGGTTGGGGGAGGGCATGTCGGTATCGGGGAAGAACAGGCCCACCCCTGGCGCTCCCGCAAGCGGGAGGCGAACAGGTCAGCCGACGAAGGCGAGGAGTGCCTTCAAAAACAACTCGGGCTGGTCGAGCATCACGAAATGCGCGCTGTCGGCGACCTCGACGAAGGTCACTTTCGGCGCGTCCTTGTACGCGCCCTTGTAGAACGGCTCGGCCACCGCGCTCGGCAGCGCCGCCGAGGTCGGATAGACCAGGGTGATTGGCGTCGCGATCTTGCCCATGTCGCCGCGCAGGTCGGTGGTCAGGTCCTCGTACATCGATTCCGCGCCAACCCGGGCGTCCGACTTGACGATCCACGCGGTGACCCTGGCCTGGCTGTCGGGCTTGAGCGCCAGCTTCGCCGCGATCCCCGCCGCGCCTGCCGGATCGGGCTTGCCGTAACCTGCCGCGATCGCGTCGCGCATCTTCGCCGCCTGCGGCTCGACCATCGGCACCGTCGCGGTTGGCGCGAAGATCGTCCCGTACCAGGGCAGGGAGTCGACGATCATCAATTTGCCGGCATCACCCGGATGCGCCTTGGCCAGCATCAACCCGATCAGCCCGCCCATCGAATGTCCGACCACCGGCGCGCCGGCGAGCTTGTTCTTCGTGATATAGGCGTCGAGGTCGGCGACCACGCCGTCGAGGATGCCGGGCTTCAGGTTCGCGCCCGGCTCATCGCCGCCGAACCCGTTGACCTGGACCAGGATCACGCGGTGGCTCTTCGCCAGTTCCGGCACCACGCCGTCCCACACCGCACGCGGGCTGGACAGGCCGGGGATCAGGATCACCGGCGATCCCTTGCCCGTCTCGGTGATCGAGATGTGGTCCATCCGCACCTCGGCGGTGCTCGCTGCCGTCGCCGCCGCCGCGGCGCAATGCGCCGGGACCGGCTGGAGGATGACGAGCGGTGCGAGCACGGCGACGGCGAAGCGAAGGGTGAAATTGTTCATGACTCAGGCTTCCTTGGAGGGAGAAACGAAGACTTGCTCGATCGTCAGGCCGAACAGCTCGGCGATCTTGAAGGCGAGGGGGAGCGAGGGATCGTAGCGGCCGGTCTCGATCGCATTGACGCTCTGGCGCGAGACGTCGAGCGCGCTGGCGAGATCGCCCTGGCTCCAGTTGCGCTCGGCGCGCAGCACGCGGAGGCGGTTTTCCATCAGAACCTCCCCATCGTCAGCTTGTTGACGAGCCGGCCGAGGCCCAGTCCGGCGAACCACAGCACCGAGACCCAGTAGACCGGCACATGGCCGACCAGGTCGAAGCTCTCGAGAAAGCCCCAGATCGTCGCGATGCTGAGCGAGAAGCCGCTCGCCCAGAGCGTCTGCCGCACGGTCATCATCCGCACATATTCGTCGGTCTCCTCGATCAGATAGAGGCCGATACAGGCGAAGATGCCGATGATCGGCAACGCGGGCAGCACGCCGGCTACCCACACGAACGGCCCCGTGATCAAGTGATGCTTGAAGCCGTAGACGGCGGCGATGAGGAACACGGCATAGAGCAGGCTGAGCACAATGACGCGGACGTCGTATCGACGCTGGGCGCGGCGGTAGACTTGCAAGGACATGTAAAGGCTCCTTTCGAATCAGTGAAGGAAGCTTTACATGGAAAGCGTGCTTTACGTCAAGGGGCCTTTACATCTAACTCAACAAAGCATGCCCGATCCCCTCGGGGAAAGACATTACCAACCTAACCGTCCGCCGGTCTGTTAATGCGACGCAGCCCGCGAGCATCTGGCGGCACTGCGCTGGCCAAACAGCCTGGTGTGCCCCCAATGTGGCGGTGTGAGCGTGAAGCGGCTTCCTGCGTCGCGTGGCAAGCCGTCCAAGAAGAAGGGCGACAAGGGATCACCACAAACCAGATCGAAGGCTTATTCGCGATCTTCAAGCGCGGGATGAAGGGCATCATCAGCATTGCGGGTCGCAGCACTTGTAGCGTTATCTGCGCGAGTTGATTTTCGCTCCACCTATCGCTCGGCGAATGGGATCGAGGACGACCAGCGCGCTGATCTTGCATTGTTGGGAATTTTCGGGAAATGTCTAACTTATCGGCAGGCTGGTCAAATCGTTGTCTAAATATCCGACTTTAGGCAGAAAGCGCGCCGCCGAAGGCTCGCGATACAGGAAGGAGGTTAGTGGAAAACAAGGACACCCCTAAGCTTGGCATTTAGACCGCATTGGTTGGGACGGAAGTTGCGCTACGGCAGTTATATGCTAACCCCGCTCCCTTATGGCTGACTTTGACGTACATCTTCTCGCAACATCGGACGGAACTTGGGACAAGTTTCGGAGCGACTGGTCGGCTCAGTGCGCTGCCGTTGGTGAGAGTTTTGACGAGTATGCCTCGGATAGCCTGGGAATATTAGGCGAGATTGTAACCGGGACTCTTTCGAATTTGGGCGGCGTTAATGATACGCGCGTTGGCGCATTGTGGGACGAGGAGAGCGACCATTACTACGCGGTGTGGATGCTGAATCACACCATGGTACCCGGCACGCCCGGTTACACGTTGCGAGTGCGCCACGTGCTCGTATCGCCCTTGTTGGACTACGGGGTTGCGGAAGTGGCGCTATATCCTGATGTGATCGTGGGGATTCTTTCTGGAGTTGTTCACCTCTCGTCAACCGTATTGGGCGCAAATAACATACGATTCCATCTGCGGAGTCCCGAGGATCAGGCATTTTTCAAGACCCTTGGAACCGATCTAGGTGGGTCAGGGGTTTTTGCCTCTGTGCAAACGCATGGTGCGTGGCTATATATTACTAAGTCTGGCGCCGTGGTGGGCTCGTCAGAAATTGGAGTAGAATGATGTACAAGGAAATGGACCCGAGGGTGGTACATGCTATTACGCATGCCGTTCACGCGGCCATTGCGGCTGTCGGCATGGAGGGGCTCAAGCGAACCTCTATGTTCCCTTCGGCTACCGCTAAGGCTGAGTTAAAACTCGCCGCGTAACCCCCTCAATCTGGAAACAGACGAAGAGGCCCTCGCTCCTAGTGGGGGCCTTTTTAGTATCAAACAACAACTCGCCTAACTTCCTATCGGCCGTCCCCGCCGCTGAGGCTTATCCGTATGGGCTGGGTTCGGGGTGCGGCTTTGGGGGAGTGCGAAGCATACGCTTGAGCGCTTGTGCTTCGCGCTCGTCGTTGTCGCTGGGCTCGGTTGACATTGCGATTCCTTAGGGATTCTGCTACATACGCGAAAGGCCGGGAGCCTCGCGGCGCCCGGCTTGCAGTTTGTGAATCCAGCCCTCTTTTGAGGGTCACGACTGCCCCCTTCGGGGCTGCGAACGGTGCAAGGTTCACGACACCTCACATCGTCCGGAGCCTAGAGGCTAGTTAGGTTGTTGCCGGGCCATGGCCCATCACCTCCTTCCTGGTTAGAGGAATATGAAACGGAGCCGCGAGGGCCGACAAAACCATCCGGCTCCGTTTCAACTTTCATCATCTTCGATCCCTTCGCGCGCCCCTGGCTGGACCGCGACGATCGGGAAGCAGAAATCCAGCACAGCACCGAACGTGGTCACGAACTTGTCCCGCTGTTCTTGGGACCAGCCCTTTCCCTCTGCTGGCAAGCTTGCCAATAGTCCGGCGACGGCAGGCGGAAGGCCTAGTGGCGTCAAACCCGCGCCCCCCTCACTAGCACCCGAATGTTGCGGCTTAGGCCCCTGCCGGGCCGGCGTCATTTTTGTCTTCGGGGCAGCCCGGGAACCATTGGCGTTCGCTGATGCCGCCTTCCGCGGCACCTGCTTTTCTTTCTCTGGCCTAACACCCGCAGCAGCAAAGAGCCCGATAAAAAGGGACACCATGCGATCCTGCTGCCCGACCGGCTTGTAACTGCGAAAAGCATCGCGGATTTGCACCTCTGTCGCGTCGGCGGGATCGATAAACACCAACGCGTCAGCGTACGCAGCGCTCAGCCAGTCGACCATGCGCTGCTGATATTCCGACTCTGGAGCGAGCCGCAGTCCCTCAAGAACGGCACTGGGGTTGCCGTCTTCGTTCAGCAGGTCGAGACTGTAAAGTGCTTGGAGCGTGCGAGGCGTCAGGCTCTGGGAAATTCCCGCCCTTCCCAAAACCTCCGCGTCGACCGGCGACGGCAGGCCCTTACTGCGATGGCGCGATACCAGCCCCAGGATGCCGGAGGCCGGTGCATAGGGCGCTGGGGTCGTGGCTGTAACAGGCATTGTTCATCGTCCCGCCGTTCACATGATGCGGCGCCATTCTATCACGAGTACGAAACGTTGCAATACTTCGTTCTGACAGAACGAGTTACTTTCGTTTGCTGTTTGTTCCTGTGCTATCACATTGAAAAAATAGGGGAAATAATTTTTAATACCATGCTGTAACGCTTATGGCAAAAATCATGATCGGTATTATTTCCCATCAGCCGAGACTTGTACAGAGTCGTTGTGGTGGGGGCTCGCCCTTTCGAGTCGCGACGACGCCCTGAGGATAGGTGTGGCAGGCGACACCGAGGAGACGGCGCGGGATCGATACAGAACCACGTGCGCAGCATGGGAGGCGATGTTGACTGAGGATGAGGTTGCAAGCGGCTCTTCTGGTAACGAAAGAAAAGAAGCGGGATGCCGGATCACGTTCGGCGTGACGGCGCAGCAACCACCTCCGAACCTGTCGCATTGAGCGAGATCAGGACGATTCCCGGCAACGGACGCCGCCGCCCGGACGTTTCAATACCGTCGGCTGGGTCACTACATTTCAGCCGTCGCATGAAGCTTACGCATACTCCCTGGGCGGGCGGTCGAAAGGCCGCCCGCTTTGCATCTGGAAATGTAGGATTTCGCCTGACACGGTCGGCATATGCAGATCGGTGAATCCCGCAGGCTACCCGCAAGCTCGATGCCGCTTCGCGGGATGCGTCCGGTGCGATGCGTGCTCGCCATCGCCGCGGGACTCGCGCGCGTTATGGTTGCGAAGTTAGCGAAGACAGGCCTGCAGCGCCCGTCCACGCGGCACGCGCTATATTCTCTCACGCGTAGCGTTATGACTTTAGCGACGCCATTGCGGCGCCACCGGGCCTCAGCGGGCAGCGATCTGCGCCAGGATCTCGCCGGCCAGCACGCTCAATGTGTCGTCGCGCGCACCCATCACCACCACGCGGTCGCCGGATTGCGCGAGGCCGGCGATCGTCGCCGCGGCTTCGGCGCGGTCGGCGATGTGGCTGGCGTTGCGGCCCGCCGCGGTCACGTCGGCGGCGATGTCGGCGCTGGTCACCTCGCGCGTCACCGTGCCGCCATAATAAGCCGGGTCGGGAAGGATCAGGAGATCATCCTCCTTGAGGCCCTGGGCGAACGCCTCGACCAGTTCGCGGCGCATCACTTTGAGGGGGCCGTAGCCATGCGGCTGGAACAGCACGATCAGCCGGCCGGGAAAGGCATGGAGCGTGGTCAGGGTCGCGGCGATCTTGTCGGGATTGTGCCCGAAATCGTCGAGTACCGCGACGCCCTGGGTCTCACCGACCAGCTCGAAGCGACGGCGCAGGCCGGTGAACCCGCCGATCGCCACCGCCGCCTCGTCGAGCGCGACGCCGGCCGCGCGGCACGCCGCGATCGCCGCCAGCGCGTTGGCGATATTGTGGCGTCCGGGCACCTGCAATTCGACCTCGACCGGGTCATGCCCGCGCGCGGCCAGCGTGAAGCTGGCGCCATAAGGCTGTTCGACGATGTCGCGTGCCGTGATCTCGGCATCGGCCTTGAGCGCGAAGCCGACCACGCGATCGGCCGGCAGGGTCGCGGCAAGCCGCGCGCCGTCGGCATTGTCGAGGTTGATCACCGCGACGCGCGCCTTGGCGATGAAGTCGCCGAACAGCTGGTTGAGCTCGTCGAGGCTCTTGTGGTCGAGGCTGACATTGTTGAGCACCGCGACGCGCGGGCTGAACAGGGCGATCGACCCGTCGCTCTCATCGACTTCGCTGACGAACGCGTCGCCGCCGCCGACCAGGGCGCTGGCGAAGGGCGCGTTGGGGCTGGCGAAATTCTTCATCACCGCGCCGTTCATCACGCTCGGGTCGCGCCGCGTCGCGTGGAGGATCCAGCCGATCATGCCGGTGACGGTCGACTTGCCGCTGGTGCCCGCAACGCCGATCGGCATTTCGCTCGCGTTGAACAGGTCGGCGAGCATTTCGGCGCGGGTGCGGCGCTCGCAGCCGAGTTTTTCCGCTGCGACCATGTCGGCAACAGTCGGCTCGATCGCGGCCGAGGCGATCACCACCTGGTCGGGCGAGGTGATGCCGCTGCCGTCCTGCGGAAACAGCTCGACGCCGAGGTCGCGGAGATAGTCGAACTTCGCCGGCAATCGCGCCTGGTCGAGGCTGCGGTCCGATCCCGCCACGCTGGCACCGCGTGCGGCGAGGATCATCGCCAGCGGCATCATGCCCGATCCGCCGATCCCGACGAAGAAACAGGGTTTGCTCATGTCCATCGCACCGGGCTATCCCGCCTTTCGATGAGGACGGCAAGCATGGGGCGGCAGGGCAAATGAAAATAGCGGTCATGGCGCCCGCCAACCGGGTCGACGAGCATGCGCTCGACGCGCTCCCCGCGATCGCCGCCGAATATGGCGTCGAGCTGGTGATCGACCCGCAGAGCTGGGCCTCGGGCGGCGGGCATACCTGGGCCGGGCCCGACCAGTTGCGCGCCGACACGTTCCTCAAATATGCCAATGATCCCAGCGTCCACGCCATCTGGTTCGCGCGCGGCGGTTATGGCTCGAACCGGCTGTTCCCGCTGATCTTCCCGCATCTCGAAAGCGCCGCGAGGAACAAGGCCTATATCGGCTATTCGGACATGGGGTTCATGCTCGGCGCGCTCTACGCCCGCAAGATCGGCAAGCCGATCCATGGACCGATGCCGATCGACGTGACGCGCAAGGACAATGGCGCGTCGGTGCGGCGCACGCTCGGCTGGCTGGTCAAGGGCGACAAATCGGGACTCGAGCCGGGGATCATCGGATCGGGGCGGCCGGCGGCGGCGTTCAACCTGTCGATCCTGGCGGCGATGATCGGCACGCCCTGGCTGCCCGATCTTGCCGACCACGACTTGCTGGTCGAGGAAGTCAGCGAGCATCTCTACCGCGTCGACCGGATGATGTTCACCGTCGCCAACGCGACCCAGTTGCGCGGAATCTCGTCGCTGCGGGTCGGCTCGATTACCTTGCCGCCCGCCGACGGACAGGCCGATTTCGGGCACACGCCCGACCAGATCGCCTGGAACTGGTCGAAGCTGATGAAGGTCCCGTACGAAGGCCGGGCGCTGATCGGCCATGACAGCAACAATCACGTTGTCCCGTTCGGGCAGGTCATCCCGAAATAGGGGTACCCATTTTGAGCACCGGAATGACAGAGGCCGGTTTCCCCAAGTCTTTGCTAACCAATTGGCGCTAGCCGTAACGGCATCGAAAGGGTTCTCGATGCTGCAGACGCTGGAAGATTATCACGCCAAGATCGAAGCCATGATGGCCGAGGGCGAGGGCTGGATGGCCGTCCGCAACCCCGAGACCGCCGAGCTGGTCAAGCGCCGCATTGCCGATTCCGCGCTGGTGATCGCCTCGTATCAATTGTTCGTCCACCGCGAGGTGTTCGTGCCGATGCTGGAGGGCGCCGATGCCGCGACCCGGGCGCGGATCAACGAGCTCAAGGTCGAATGTATCGCGCTGACCGAGGATCTTCGATTCAACGTCAGGGACTTCATGGTCAAGGTGCAGGACGCGCCGCTCGACTGGGAGACGGTGGCGTCGAAGGTGGCATGGTTCAACGGTCGCGTCCGCACGCATATCGCGCATGTCCGGCAGATGATGGCGCCGGGCCTGAGCGATGGCGACCATGCCCGGCTGCGCGCGCATCGCAACGCGACGATCGGCGTTCAGGCGGCCTGACGCGACCGCGTCCGGACATAATCGATAAAGGCGCGCAGCGGCGCCGGCATCTGCCGCCGGCTCGGATAGTAAAGATAGAGGCCGGGCCAGTACGGGCACCAATCCTCGAGGACGCGGATCAGCCGGCCGCCTGCGATGTCGTCGGCGACCAGTTCCTCAAATTCATAGGCCAGCCCGATCCCGTCGATCGCGGCATCGGCCATCAGGTCGAACTCATTGGTGGTGAAGCGCCCGGTGACGGCGATCTCCAGCTCGACGCCGGCGCGTTCGAATTCCCAGCGGTAGAGGTCGCCGCGGCCGAAGCGGTAGCAGATGCATGGCAGCCCGATCAGGTCGCGGGGATGGACCGGTTTGGGCCAGCGCTCGAAATAATCGGGCGAGCCGACCACGGCGAAGCGGCGGCGCGGGCCGATCGGGATCGCGATCATGTCGGCGGCGATCATCTCGCCGAACCGCACCCCGGCATCATAACCCTCGGCCACCGTGTCGATGAACGCGGTCTGCGCGACGATCTCGACATCGATCCCCGGATGCGCCGCGAGGAAGCCGGGCAGCAGCGGCATCAGCTCGAGCCGCGCCGAGGCATGCGCGGCGTTGAGCCGCAGCGTGCCGACGATCGCATCGCGCCGCGCGGCGAGCTCGGCGATCGCATCGTCGACGTCGCGCATCGCCGGTGCGACGCGATCGAACAGCAATTGCCCGGCCTCGGTCAGCGCCACGCTGCGCGTCGTCCGGTTGACCAGTCGCAGGTCGAGCCGCTCCTCGAGCGCGCGCAACGCATGGCTCAATGCCGAGGGCGTGACACCCAGCTCGATCGCCGCGCGGCGAAAGCTGCGTGCACGAGCGATCGCGAGAAAGCCTGCCAGGTCCCCGGGATTGATCCGTTGCATTGATGAATTTTCCTCACCGGGTCGTGGAGAATATCGTGGATTATCTCATCAACCGCCAGTGTCTATCTGGACCTCACCGACGGATCGCCGCCGGATCGACAAGGAGACAGATCATGCGGATTTGGTTCATCACCGGCGCGTCGCGCGGTTTCGGCGCGCTCATCGCCAAGGAAGCGCTCGAAGCGGGCGATGCCGTCGTCGCCACCGCGCGCAATGCCCGGCACGTGACCGATGCCCTGGGCGAGAACGACCGGCTGCTGCCGCTCGCGCTCGACGTCACCGACCGGGCCCAGACCAACGACGCGGTTGCCGCTGCCGTGAAGAAGTTCGGCCGCATCGATATCCTCGTCAACAATGCCGGCTACGGCGTCGTCGGCGCGGTCGAGGAAGCCAGCGACGACGAGATCGAGCGCGTCTATGCGACCAACGTGTTCGGCCTGCTCGGCGTGACCCGCGCGGTCCTGCCGCACATGCGCCGCGAGCGCTCGGGCCGCGTGTTCAACATCTCGTCGGTCGGCGGCTACCAGTCGCGCGGCGGGTTCGGCATCTATTGCTCGACCAAGTTCGCGGTCGAGGCGATCAGCGAGTCGCTGTACGAGGAGCTTGCGCCGCTCGGCATCAAGGTGACCGTGGTCGAGCCGGGCGCGTTCCGCACCAACTTCCTCGACGAGAGCTCGCTCGTCCCGCACGCCCAGCACATTGCCGATTACGACCAGACCGCGGGCCAGGTCCGCAACTGGACGGTCGCCAATAACTATGCGCAGCAGGGCGACCCGCAGAAGCTGGCCGAGGCGATCGTCAGCCTGGCGGGCGAGGCCGAGCCGCCGCTGCGCATCCAGTTCGGCAGCGACACCGTGTCGCGCGTCGAAGCCAAGAACGCGCAGGTCGCCGCCGAGCTCGCCCAGTGGCGCGACCTCGCACTGAGCACCGACTATCCGGCCGACGAACTCGTCGAGGCGTGAACCAGCCGGCTCGGCCAGCCGACCCGCACCAGCAGGTCGTCCGGCCCGTTCAGCGCGAATTCGTACATCCCCCACTCCTTGTGAGTGGGGGATTTTTCGCGCTCGATGATCTCGTCGCGCATCGTCGCGGCGAGCGTGTCGACATTGGGCGTATAGATATAGACGCCGAACGCGTTGCGGCCCGGCACGACCCAGCCCGCGACAGCCTTGTTGAGATGCACCTCGGCACCCTCGGCATTGCCGAGCATGCGATAATCGTCATAGCCCTGATCGGCCGGGCGCGAGAAACCGAGCCGGTTCCACCACGCCTCGGCGGCGTCGAGGTCGTTGCACGGGATGATCGCGGTGACGCGCGGCGGATCGTTGCTCATCGGGCCTGCTCCTTGGCCCGGGAATCTAGCCTGGCCTTGACAGCATCGCCACCGGCAGCAATCGCCCGGCCCAACTTTTTTGAGGATGTGAATGATGGACGATATCGCCGATCTGCAGGCCCAGCTCATCGCGATGCGCATGGCGGTCGAAGGCACCTGGCTGTCGCTGTTGAGCAACGACCCCGATCCGGTCGCGGCGGTGGCGCTGCTCAAGGCGGCCAATGTCGCCGCGGTCGACCAGATGGACGCGTCGCACCCCAATGCGGTGGCGATGCGCGATGCAGTCGCCGCCTATACCGCGCATCTGTGGGGCTCGATCGAGTGGCAGATCCAGGAGGCCCGCAAGACGGCCGGCAGCCGGGACAATTAATCGCCGGGCAGTGCGACCCCGGTCCCGCCGACCACGCGGTGATGCTCGACATGGTCGGGCCGGGTGAGCAGGAAACGGTCGTCCTCGGGATAATAACGCGCACGCTCATAGTCGGCGCCGGCAAAGGCGGTGATCGCCTCGATCGACTCCCACCAGCTGAGCGTGGTGACTTCGCTCTCGCCGTTGCCGAGCGCGCGGACCAGCATCTGCGCGCCGAGATTGCCCGGGGTGGCGCGATAATCGTCCAGCCCGGTGCCGGCGATATAGTCGACATAGTCCGCTTCGTCGGCGGTGCGGATGCGCGCCGACCAGCGGCGCAGGATGACGGTATCGCTCATCGTTCGATCCTCCTGCGCCTTCCATATCCACCGACGACGGCTCGCGGAAATCGAACCTGCGGCACCGATCATAAGCCCAGTCGATCGGACGCCTTTGCTCCTGCTGCCAACCCCTGCTAAGCGCCCCGCCAACATGGCCACCGAACTTTCCAAGATCCGCAACTTTTCGATCATCGCGCATATCGACCACGGCAAGTCGACGCTTGCCGATCGCCTGATCCAGGCGACCGGTGGTCTGTCCGAGCGCGAGATGTCCGAGCAGGTGCTCGACAATATGGACATCGAGAAGGAGCGCGGGATCACGATCAAGGCGCAGACCGTGCGCCTGTCCTACAAGGCGTCCGACGGAGAGACCTACACGCTCAACCTGATGGACACGCCCGGGCATGTCGACTTCGCCTATGAAGTCAGCCGCAGTCTCGCGGCGTGCGAAGGCGCCTTGCTGGTGGTCGACGCCGCGCAGGGGGTCGAAGCGCAGACGCTCGCCAACGTCTATCAGTCGATCGAGCACGATCACGAGATCGTCCCCGTCATCAACAAGATCGACCTGCCCGCCGCCGAGCCCGACAAGGTCAAGCTCGAGATCGAGGAAGTGATCGGCCTCGACGCGACCGACGCGGTGCTGACCAGCGCCAAGTCGGGGATCGGCATTCCCGACGTGCTCGAAGCGGTGGTCAAGCGCATCCCGCCGCCCAAGGGCGACGCCAGTGCGCCGTTGAAGGCGATGCTGGTGGATAGCTGGTACGACCCGTATCTCGGCGTGGTGATTCTCGTCCGCGTGATCGACGGCGTGCTCAAGAAGGGCCAGCAGGTCACCTTCATGCAGGCCGGCACGCAGCATCTGGTCGATCGCGTCGGCTGTTTCCGCCCCAAGATCGAGCAATTGACCGACCTGGGGCCGGGCGAGATCGGCTTCATCACAGCGCAGATCAAGGACGTCGCCCAGGCGCGCGTTGGCGACACGCTGACCGATACCAAGCGACCCGCGGCGACGCCGCTGCCGGGGTTCAAGGAAGTCCAGCCGGTGGTGTTCTGCGGGCTGTTCCCGGTCGATGCCAACGACTTCGAGAAGCTTCGCGAGAGCATTTCGAAGCTGCGCCTCAACGATGCCAGCTTCTCGTTCGAGATGGAGACCTCGGCGGCGCTCGGCTTCGGCTTCCGTTGCGGCTTCCTCGGGCTGCTCCACCTCGAGATCATCCAGGAGCGGCTGACCCGCGAGTACGATCTAGACCTGATCACCACCGCGCCGTCGGTGGTCTATCAGATCGAACTGACGCATGGCGCCGGCCATCTCGAGCTGCACAATCCCGCCGACATGCCCGATCCCAACAAGATCGCCTTGATCAGCGAGCCGTGGATCGAGGCGACGATCTATTGCCCCGACGAATATCTCGGCTCGATCCTCAAGCTCTGCCAGGACCGGCGCGGCATCCAGAAGAACCTGACCTATGTCGGTGGCCGCGCGCAGGTGACCTATGAACTGCCGCTCAACGAAGTGGTGTTCGATTTCTACGACCGCCTGAAGAGCATCAGCCGCGGCTATGCCAGCTTCGACTATCACCAGATCGGCTATCGCGAGGGCGACCTCGTCAAGATGAGCATCCTGGTCAATAACGAGCCGGTCGACGCGCTCAGCATGATCGTCCACCGCGGCACCGCCGAAAGCCGTGGCCGCGGCATGTGCGAGCGGCTCAAGGACCTGATCCCGCGTCACCTGTTCAAGATCCCGATCCAGGCGGCGATCGGCGGCAAGGTGATCGCGCGCGAGACGATCGCCGCGATGCGCAAGGATGTGACCGCGAAATGCTATGGCGGCGACATCACGCGCAAGCGCAAGCTGCTGGAAAAGCAGAAGGAAGGCAAAAAGCGGATGCGCGAGTACGGCTCGGTGCAGATCCCGCAGGAAGCCTTCATTGCGGCGCTCCGCATGGGCGACGAGAACTGATCCCGCGCGAACTGATCGACGTAGCCCGCATCCCGGGCACGAATGACGAGCTGCGCCTGTTCCGCCGCGGTGCCGACTTCATGATCGTGCTCGACCGCAACGAGCTGATGAACAGCCGGATGAGCGGGTCGGAGGAAGTGCTGGCGACCGCGACCTGCGAGCGGCTGGCCGGGCGCAAGGCACCGCATCTGCTGATCGGCGGCTATGGCATGGGATTCACCCTCCGCGCGGCATTGGCCGTGCTCGGTCCTGACGCGCGGGTGACGGTCGCCGAACTGGTGCCCGAGATCATCGATTGGGCACGCGGGCCGATGACCGAACTCGCGGCCGGCTGCCTCGACGATCCCCGCGTGACCGTGGTGCAGGACGACGTCAGCACGCTGATCGAGACCGGGCAGGGGCGCTATGACGCGATCCTGCTCGACGTCGACAACGGTCCCGACGGGCTGACGCGCGCGAGCAACGGACGGCTCTATTCGGGGCGCGGGCTCGACGATGCGTGGCGCGCGCTGACGCCGGGCGGAATCCTGGCAGTATGGTCGGCGGCGCCCGATCCGAAGTTCGCGCGGCGGTTCGGCTCGAGCGGGTTCGCGGTCGAGGAAATCGTCGTGCGCGCCCGCAGCAACGGCAAGGGCCCGCGGCACGTCATCTGGTTCGGCGAGAAGCGCGACGTCGCCTAGCGCGATCGTCCCATCACCGCCGGACTGCCGTTCGGGAATTCGATCGCATTCAGGCGGACGAGCTTGTCGTCGGTGCGCCGGAACAGGTGCAGGCGATGGTCGAGCACGCTTTCGGCGGCGATGATATCGTGGTCGAGGAACAGCAACCCTTCGGACCAGGCGCCGATCGACGCGCGATCGATCACCGCCAGCCTGCCGTCGCGGATCGTCAACAGCGCGAGCTCGCTATCGGGATTGTAGCGCGGATCGGCGCGATCGAAGGTGCTGCCGTTCTGCATCGACGCTATCGCGAACCGGCCATCGGCGGAGCAATCGAGTCCTTCCGGGGACGGACCGACCGTAATTGTGTCTACCGTCCGCGCGACGGGTCCGCGCAGGTCGATCAGGCTGACCGTATCGGCATCGCCGTTGACGGTGCCGTAATTCCCGACCAGCGCGAAGCCGGTATTGCCGCACAGCGCGATCGGCACCGGGAAGACGCCGGCGACGATCCGGCGATAGGGCCTGGGGTCTATGCGCAGGCCATCGACCCTGAACAGCCCGATCGCATTGCTGCCCCCGAGCGTCACCGCGAGCGTCTTGCCATCGGGCAGGAACACCGCGTCGAGCGGATGCGATCCCTTGTCGAAGCGAACGAAGCCTGCGGCCTCGAGCCGCCCGTCGGCCACGCGCAGGATGGTGGCGCTGTCGTCGCCGGCATGCGTCACGACCAGCATGTTGCCGTCGGGGCTGAGGAACGCCGCGGTTGCCTCGGCGCCGAGATGAAGCCGTTGCACGACCTGGGGTGCTGCACCCGTCAGATCGATTACCGACAGATCGTCGGTCACTTCATAGCTCTGGGGTGCCGTGGGATTGCGGCCGTTGGCAGAGGGGACGAAAGCGAAGCGGCGGTCGCGCGTGATCGCGATGCCGAGCGGTGGTCCCTGGAAACTGACCGGGGCCGCGACCGATCCCAGCCGCTTTGGCGTGCCATCCGAAAAGTCGAAGAATATCACTTCATCGGGCAGGACCCGTTCCGGCGGCGCGGCATCCTCGCCAACCAGCCGGACATCGGCATCGACGCCGATCGCGACGAGTTGCGCGTGCGACGGGGTGGGGCAGGTCATCGCGACCAGAGCGAGGAGGGCGGCGCTCCAGGCGCGGGGCGAGTGAGGGGCGGCGATCATTGCGCCTCTGTTCCACGCCGGAATGGTCGGCGGTAGCCGGTGGAATGTGTGCAAGGTGTTCAGTAGAAGTGAGCAATGCATCGCGACAATCTTGCCCAGCTTAGCATTTTCGTCGCCGTCGCCGACGCCGGCAGCTTTCGCGAAGCGGCGCGCCGGCTCGGCCTCTCGTCGTCCGCGGTCAGCCAGTCGGTCGCGCGCCTCGAGGAGGCCCTGGGCACGCGCTTGTTCGAGCGCACGACTCGAAACGTCCGGCTCACACCCGAGGGGCAGCGGCTGCACGCCGATATCGCTCCGGCGCTGGGAACGATCAGAATGGCGATCGATGCCGGCGGATCGCGCGGCGAGGTGCGCGGCAGCCTGCGCATCACCATGCCCCGACTTGCCGCTCGCACATTGCTTGCCGATCGGCTGGCCGACTTCACTGCCGCTTATCCGGATGTGCAGCTGGAAATCGCGGTCGACGATGGTGTGGTCGATATCGTCGCTGCCGGGTTCGATGCCGGGATCAGATTGCGCGAGCAGCTCGACCACGACACGATCGCGATCCCGATCGGTGGTCCGCAGCGCATGGTCGCAGTGGCCGCGCCAGGCTTCCTCGAACGGCATCCGCGCCCGGCCCGGCCCAGGGATCTGCTGGATCTGCCGTGCATCGCGCTCCGGCTGGAGGACGGCAGCCTTTACTCCTGGGAATTCGAGAAAAACGGGAAAGGGGTGAACGTGGCAGTGCGGGGTCCGTTGATCCTCAATGACGACGATCTCGTTCTGGCCGCAGCCCGCGACGGCGCCGGCATCGCTTTCCTGTTCGAGCCGATGATCGCCGATGATCTTCGCGCCGGGCGGCTGGTGCCCCTGCTCGAGGATTGGAGCCCCGCTTTCCCGGGCTTTCATCTCTACCATACCAGCCGCCGTCACATGCGGCCGCCCTTGCGCGCCTTTATCGACTGGCTGCGGCGGTAACCCTCGCGACAAGCTGCGACAATTTCTCCGCTTGCGATCCGCCCGGAACGGGCCTAGCGGCGCGCAATTCGATGTGACTCTGTTACGTTAGCCTCTTCATGCCCAGCCGCGATCCCAGCCTGCTCGTCTCGATCCACGACGTGTCCCCCAAGTTCGAGGGGCAGGTCGACCGGCTCGCCGATCTCGTCTCGGCGCGCATGGACGGACCGCGTTACGCGATGCTGGTGGTGCCCGACCATTGGGGCGACGCAGCCATCCGCCCCGGAACGCCCTTCGCAGCAAGGCTGCGGGCCTGGTCCGATGCCGGGGTCGACATGTTCGTCCATGGCTGGTTCCACCTCGACCGCTCCGAGCACCAGGGTACGCTGGCGAAGTTCAAGGCGAAACGGATGACCGCGGGCGAGGGTGAGTTCCTTGGACTCGACCATGATACTGCGCGCGCGCGGATGGCCGATGGCCGCAAGCTGATCGAGGATATTATCGGGCGCCCGGCCGCCGGATTCATCGCGCCCGCCTGGCTCTATGGCGATGGCGCGATGCAGGCGTTGGCGGACGAGGGCTTTCCGCTCGCCGAGGATCATATGAAGGTGTGGCGTCCGGCGACGGGCGAGGTGGTGGCCAAGGGGCCGGTGATCACCTGGGCGAGCCGCAGTCGCTGGCGGATCGCCTCGTCGCTGGCAGTGGCAGCGGCGGCGCGCGCGGCGCTGCCGCGGCGACCATGGATGCGGGTCGCCGTTCATCCCGGAGACACCAAGGTTCCGGCACTGACCGACAGTATCGCGCGGACGATTGGCACTCTGTCGCGCGGGGCGCGTTTTGCCCGGTACCGAGAACTCTTGCCGGCCACGGGGGCGTAGGCCGGCGCGGACGACCAACAGGGGAAGGATAAAAGACACACGGGAAGCGACGGGCATGAGTGAGTTGACACGGACCGCTGGCGGGGTTGACGCCGCCGTGGTCGCCGATTGGGCAAAGGACGCAGGCGAGCGCGCGGCGGCACCCTGGCTTCGCTGGGCAGGGCCGATCCTCTCGCTGGCGATCATCGTCGCCGTGGCCGATGCGCTGGGCCGGCGCGATCTCGTCGCCTTGTGGCACATGACTCCCGCAACTCCCTGGTTCTGGATCGGGCTGGCCGTGTTCCTCGCGATCCAGCCGGTGGCGGATTTCCTGATCTTTCGCGGACTATGGCCGTTGCCCTGGGCCGGTCTCGGCGCTTTGTTCCGCAAATCCGCGTCGAACGAATTGCTGTTCGGCTATTCGGGCGAGCTGCAATTCTACCTTTGGGCGCGACGGCACGCGGCGATCCCGGGATCGCCGTTCGGCGCGGTGCGCGACGTCGCGGTGCTCTCGGCGCTGGCGGGTAACGTCGTCACCATCGCCTTGCTGCTCGCGGCGATCGCCTTGCCCGGGCCGCTCGAATTCGGGGCGATGGGACCGTCGGTGCTGTGGTCGGGCGTGATCCTGGTCGCGTCGTCGATGGCAGTGATGCTGTTCCGGCGGCGGCTGCTTGCGGTGAGCCGGGCGCAATTCTGGCGGATCGGCGCGATCCACCTGATCCGCGCGGTAGCAGTGACGGTGATGGTCGGCCTGCTCTGGGCGATGGTCGTGCCGGGCGTGTCGGTCGGCTGGTGGGTATTGCTGGCGGCGGCCCGGATGTTCATCACGCGCCTGCCGTTCCTGCCCAACAAGGATTTGGTGTTCGCCGGGCTCGCCGCGGAGATGCTCAGGGGTACGCCGGGCATTGCCGAGACGGTGGCGCTGGTCGCCGGCGTGATCTTCGCCGGCCAGGTGCTGATCGGCGCGGCCCTGGCGCTCGCCGACCTGGCGCGCGAAGCGATGCACGTGGAGGCGCGCTGATGCGGATCGTCGATGTCTGCGCTTTCTACACGCCTGCAGGCGGCGGCGTGCGCACCTATGTCGAGCGTAAGCTGCAGGCGGGGCCTGTGGCAGGCCATGAGATCGTCATCCTGGCGCCCGGCAAGGAGGACAGGATCGAGCAGATCGCGCCCGGCGCGATCATCGCGACGATCGCCGCGGCCGAATTCCCGCTCGATCGCAATTATCACTATTTCGACGACCAGGAGCGGCTGCACGCGGCACTCGACCAATGGCGGCCCGACCTGGTCGAGGTCGCTTCGCCCTGGACCAGCGCGGCGATGGTCGGCCGCTGGCGCGGCGATGCGCCGCGCGCCCTCATCATGCATTGCGACTTCCTGTCGGCCTATCCCTATCGCTGGCTGCAGGGGATGTTCCCGATCGAGACGATCGATCGCCGGCTCGGCTGGTATTGGCGGCATCTGCAGCGGCTCGACCGCCAGTTCGATTTCGTGGTGAGTGCCAGCGACGACCTGACCCAGCGGTTGCGTGCAGGCGGCGTCGCGAAGGCGCGGACGATCCCGATGGGGGTGCAGCCGGGGGTATTCTCACCCGCGTTGCGCGATGAAACGGTCCGCGCGGCGATGCTTGCGCAATGCGACTTGCCGCCCGACGCGACCTTGCTGGTCGGGCTGGGGCGGATGGCCCCCGAAAAACGCTGGCCGATGATCTGCGAAGCGGTGCTGGCGGCGGGATCGAGCCATGCGGTCGGGCTGGTGCTGTTCGGCGCGGGACGCGATCGCGCGCGCGTGATCCGGGCGACGCGGGGCTCGCCGCACATCACCGTGGCGCCCGCGATCACCGACCGCGCGCAACTCGCGACGATGCTCGCCAGCGCCGATGCGCTGATCCACGGCTGCGAGGCGGAGACCTTCTGCATGGTCGCGGCCGAGGGCGCGGCGAGTGGGCTGCCGCTGATCCTGCCCGATCGCGGCGGCGCGGCGGACCATCACCAGCCGGGTTGCGGCGTGCGCTATGCCGCGTGCGACGTGCGCGATCTGTCCGAGCAATTGACCGCGTTCCTCGACGACGCACCGGCCGAGCATCGCCGCCGTGCCACCGCGCGCGCCGGGGATGTCCGGGCGATGGACGCGCATTTCGCCGACCTGTTCGCCTTGTACGACGGCGCCACGCGCGCTCGCGCCGCAGCCTGATCTCCTACTGCCCGCCGGCCGCCGCTTGCGCCCCGTAGCGCTTCGCGATCTCCAGCACCGCCTGGTAGATGCACGCCCTGAGCGCGGCATCGACGCCCTGGCCGCTGCTCGAGGTGACGTTGACGTCCGGCGACAACGGGATGGCGGGGCCGCCCGACAGGCCCGAAATGCCGTTCGCCAGGCTGCCGACCCCCGATACGCGGGTGCTGCTGGCCTTGACGTCCCGGGTCACGGTGACGGTGTCCATGACCAGCCCGGTGCCGGCGTCGAGTATGCGCACGTCGATCGCGACCTGCATCTTCTGGCTGCTGCCGCCGACCGACATGCCGCCGATCGTCACCCCGCCGTCCGAAGCGCCGGCATTGGCATTCTGTTCGCTGACCGCGCCGGTAAAGATGAGCTGCGCGCCGGCGAGCTGGGTGCTGCCGGCGGTGCCGGTGGCAGCGCCGCTTTGCTGGAGCTGCTTTTCGACCTGGATGTCGGGGACCAGCTGCTCGCGCTCGGCGACCAGGAATGTGCCCGATTTGACCAGGGCGGTCATGAACATGTCGGTCAGCGCGAGGTTGGTGATCCCCGGCACGCCGCTGCGGAATTGATAGATGGTGGCGACCTTGCGCTGATTGGCCGGCAGGCGCGGCAGTGCCGCGAGCTGCGCCTCGAGCGTGGAATCGTCGACCCTGGACGCCGGCTTGTCCCTGGCAACCGCGGCTGGCGCGATGGTTGCGACGGCAAGCGCGGCGGCGCACAGCCGCCATCTGTTCGGGGATACTCTGGCCGAAAACCACATGACACGGTCTCCTGTTTCCTCCCTGCAAAAATACGCTTCGGTCCGACCCGGTTATTGTATCAATGCGACATGGACGGGCTCGCGGTGAGCAATCGCTTGATGGCGGCAGGACACGGTGCCACGAGAAGCGCGCAATGAATATTTCCGGCGCGCCCGTCTTCTACGATCCTTCCGGCCGCCGGCGGCGCCGCTTCGCGCTCGGCGTCCTCGCGTTCTTCGGACTGTTCGTGCTGGCTGCGGTGGTGTTCGTCGTGTCGATCGGCGCGGTCCCGGCGCAGCCGCTACTGCCGATCAACAGCGATCGCAGCAATTTCAAACCACTGGCGCCGCCGCGCGACACGATCCTGAAACGGACCGGGCGCACGATCGACTGGTATGCGCGCAAGCTGACCGGCGAGACCCGGGCGCGAATGGCCAAGACCGCCGGCAACGTCCCGCTCGCGATCGCATTCCATGTGCCGTGGGATGCGGGGAGCGCCCAGTCGCTCAGGCGCCATGTCAACGATCTCGACTGGGTGATCCCCGGCTGGGTGTCGGTGACCGGCCCCAAGCACAACATCACCGTGTTCGACGACACCGCGGGGCGTGCCGCGCTCAATGAAGCAACGCGGCGCCCGCTCATCCTGCCGATGATCCAGAATGCCCTGCAGGGGAAATGGGACAGCTCGGGGATGGCGGCGATGCTGCACGATCCTGCGCTCAGGAAGCAATTCCTCGACAAGCTGGTGCCGTGGCTGCTCGCCAATCACGCGGGCGGAGCGTTCTTCGATTTCGAGCAATTGCCGCCATCGGCGCAGGCCGATTATCGCACCTTCCTGGCCGAGGCGAACACGCGGTTCGACGAGCATGGCTGGGTGATCGCGATGGCGGCGCCGGTCGGCGATCGTTCGTGGGACCTGCCTGCCTATGCCAGGATCGTCGATCGCGTGTTCCTGATGGCGTATGACGAGCATGAGGATTCGGGCGATCCCGGCCCGATCGCGTCGCAGGCATGGTTCGCGCGCGAAGTCGCCGACGCGGCGCGCGGCGTTCCGGCGTCCAAGCTGGTCGTGACGATCGGCAATTACGGCTATGACTGGCATCCCGGCGGCTCCGCCGACCCGACCACGGTCGAGGACGCGTGGAAGGCGGCGCGCGATTCGGGCGAGATGCCGACCTTCGACAAGGTCAGCGGCAATTCGACCTTCGCTTACGAGGATGACGACGGGCAGAAACATACCGTCTGGTTCCTCGACGCGGCATCGGCCTACAATCAGATCGCTTTCCTGCGCCGCGGCGGCATCGGCGGCGTCGCCTTGTGGCGCCTCGGCGCGGAAGATCCCGGCCTGTGGTCGATCTTCGGCCGGTCGCATCCGCAATTGCCGCCCGCGAGCACGATCGAGACGATTCCCAACGGCACCCAGCCCGAAATCGAAGGCAGGGGCGAAATCCTCAGGATCAGTGCTACACCCGCTGCCGGGCGGCGTGACGTCGCCGCAGCGAGCGACGGCAGTATCGCCGACGTCGCCTTCGCGCAATTTCCCAGCCAGTATCTGACCCAGCGAACCGGCTACAGCCCGAAGGCGATCGCGCTGACCTTCGATGACGGTCCCGATCCGCAATGGACGCCGCAGATTCTCGACATCCTCAAACGCTATCAAGTGCCGGCGACGTTCTTCATCGTCGGTGAGAATGCATTGACCCAGCGCAGCCTGCTCGCCCGCATTGTCAGCGAGGGGCACGAAGTGGGCAGTCACACCTACACCCACCCCAATCTCGCCGGCGCGTCGGAGACCGACACCGATATCGAACTGAACGCGACGCAGCGACTGTTCCAGGCGTTTACCGGACGCTCGCTGCGATTGTTCCGCGCGCCCTATTTCGGCGACGCCGAGCCGACCACCGCGGATGAACTCGGGCCGGTGCTGCGCGCGCAGGAACGCGGCTACATCTCGGTCGGCCTTCACGTCGATGCCGAGGACTGGCAGCGACCGGGCGTGCAGGCGATCGTCGACAATGTCGTCAACGGCGTGATGAAGGGCGGCACCGGCTGCGCCGATGGCGAGGACGACAAATGCAGCCACAATATCGTCCTGCTCCACGATGCCGGCGGCAATCGCGAACAGACGATCGAGGCGCTGCCGATCATCATCGATAAGCTGCGGAGCCTGGGCTATACTTTCGTGCCCGTATCGGCGCTCGCGGGCATTTCGCGCGACCAGGCGATGCCGCCGATCAAGGCGAGCGACCGCGCCGCGGCCGAGGCCGATCTGTTCCTGTTCGGCTCGCTGGGCGCGATCGTCACCGGCCTCGGCTGGATCTTCGTCTTTGCAATCTCGATCGGCATCCTGCGCGCGGTGATCCTGTCGGCGCTGGCGTTGATCCAGGCACGCAAGGAAGGCCGCACGATCTTCCCGGCGATCGACCCCGATCGCTTCGTCACGGTGATGATCCCGGCCTTCAACGAAGAGGAAGTGATCGAGCGGTCGGTGCGCACCGTGCTCGCCTCGACCGACGTCCGGATCGAGGTCATCGTGATCGACGATGGCTCGAAGGACCGTACCAGCGAGATCGTCCGCGCGGCGTTCTCCGACGATCCGCGCGTGCGGCTGCTGACGCTGGAGAATGGCGGCAAGGCGCGAGCGCTCAACACCGGCCTCGAGCATGCAACGGGCGAGATCGTCATCGCGCTCGACGCCGATACGCAATTCGAGCCGGCCACGATCGCGCGACTGGCACGCTGGTTCGAGGATCCGAAGCTCGGCGCGGTCGCGGGCAATGCCAAGGTCGGCAACCGGGTCAATCTGGTCACCAAATGGCAGGCGCTCGAATATATCACCGCGCAAAACCTCGAACGCCGCGCGCTCGCCAGCCTCAACGCGATGACCGTGGTGCCGGGCGCGGTGGGCGCGTGGCGGCTGGAGGCGATCCGCTCGGTCGGCGGCTATCCGCACGACACGCTGGCCGAGGACCAGGATCTGACGATCGCGATCCAGCGGGCCGGCTGGAAAGTGACCTATGACCAATATGCGGTGGCGTGGACCGAGAGCCCGGAGAATTTCAAGGGGCTCGCCAAGCAGCGTTTCCGCTGGGCCTATGGCACGCTGCAATGCCTGTGGAAGCATGGCGGGATCATCGGCTTCGGCAAACCGCGCGGGCTCGCGCTGGTCGGCCTGCCGCAGGCGATCATGTTCCAGATCGTGCTCGCGGCGATCAGCCCGATCATCGACCTTGCCTTGATCCTGAGTTTCGCGATGACCTGGCTGGCGGTCGAGGAACATGGCTGGGAGCAGACCCAGGGCAGCCTGGAAAAGATGCTGGTCTATTGGCTGGTGTTCACCGCGATCGACCTGTTGTCGGCGGTAGTCGCCTTCGCGCTCGAACGCCGCGAGAAATGGCGGCTGCTCTGGCTGCTGATCCCGCAGCGCATCGGGTACCGGCAGGTCATGTATTACGTGGTGCTGAAGGCGATCGCCCAGGCATTGCGGGGGCCGGCGGTCGGATGGGGCAAGCTGCAGCGTACGGGCAGGGTGCAGGCGTCCTCTTAGGCCCCTCCCGTGAAGGGGAGGGGCTTGTAGAATTCACCCCCCGGTGACCTCGGCAACGACCGCCTTGGCTTTCGCGATCGCCTCCGCCGTCTTCAGCTTGCCCGCCTCGATATCGTCGGCAAACCCCATTAGCCGCGCGCCCGACGCCGATCCGGTCTCGGCCACTTCGGCGACCGTGACTCCCTTGCTCTTCGCGATCGCGGCATCCCAGAAACCGCGTACGGCGGCCCAATAGTCGCTGGTCGCCGCCCAATAGGCATCGGCCGCCGCGACGTCGAACTTGTCGTCCTTCACATAGCTATTGAGGACGGTTTCCTGGACGAACGGCACGACTTTCCCATCGACCCGCCCCATCTTGATATTGTCCTGCCAGTGGATCCAGCCGGCCGGGCTCGGCGAGTGGCGGTTGATGCCGAGATAGCGGTCGTAAGGCGGCTTGCGCACGGCGTCGCGGCGCGCGAGCGGGCGCCATGTCCAGTTCGACCGCCAGCGACGCACGCCGCCTTCGTCGGTCCACTGGCCCCAGCCGCCGTAGCGCGGGGAATCGTCGGTCTGCCACACCGTCTGCGACCAACGGCCCTTGCGCATCGCGGCGGGGACATCCTCGAGCTTCCATAGGCCCTGACCGGCATAGGTCAGCACGGTCGCGGGCTCGAACACCCAATCCTGCCGCCAATGCTTGATGACGAAGGTCTTGCCTTTCTCGTCGCTCACCACGAGCAGGTGCTGCAGGACGATCGCGCGGCCGGTATCGGCGATCACGCGCACGACTTCGTGCCCGCCTGAAATCTTCGGCGGGATCGGCGTATAGTCGGCGCGCCAAGCGGTCGTTTCCTTCATGTCGAAGGTGACCTTGAAGGTCCCGGCCATCGCGAGGATCGAGGCGCGATCGGCCTCGAATGCGGCCTTCTCGTCAGTGGCGGATTTCGCGGGCAACGGGCCGTCGGCGAGCGCTGGGGAAGCGCAGGCCAGTGCGATCGGGGCGGTGGCCAGCAGCAGGCAGGCAAGGCGTCCATACATTCTAATGATCCTCATTATCAGAAGCGGACCGAAAGCGAGACCGACGCATTCCGCCCCGGTTGGGTATAGGCATCGGCGACTGCCGGATTGACGTAGGCGGGAAGCGTCCCCGCGGGCGTGCTGGCCGTCATCGCCAGCCCGCGCACGTCGCTCCACCAGGCATATTTGGCGTCGAGGATGTTGAAGATGCCGGCGCGCACCGTGACGAGCTCGGCGATCTTCACATAGGCAGTCGCGTCGAGGATCGTGAAGCCGCCGGGGATGTAGCAGGGCGCGGCGCCGCACACGCCGGTCGCGGCATTGTATTCCTTCTGCGCCGAATGCGTCGCGACGAGCTGACCGCCGAAGCGCTTGCCTGGATCGTCATAACCCAGCCCGATCACCAGCTTGAGCGGATCGATCGTCGAGAGAGGCGATCTGATGCCCGTCGCCCCGGTGACCGTTCCCTGCGCGTAGCTGACCGCGAAGCGCGCGCTCAGCCCTGCCTTGTTGGCGAGGAACAAGCTGCCCTCGGCGCCGCGAATGCGGACGCGGTTGAGGTTGATGAACTGGAACACCGCTGGGTCGTTGGGGGTAAAGCTGCCGCCGACGATTTCCTGGCTGATGAAGCCCTTATAGCCGCCGGTGAAGGCGGCCGCGGAGAGGCGCACCGGCCCGGTACCGACGCGCAGGCCCGCTTCCCACGTCTCGCTCGTTTCCGGGCGAAGCTTGGGATTGGGAACCGAGGTGTAGCCCTGTGCCGGGTTGGAGAAGAACTGGTTGACCTGGGTCGGCGACGGCGCGCGAAAGCCGCGGGCGTAGTTGGCGAAGACATTGACCTCGTTGGTCATCTTCACCAGCGCGCCGATCTTGGGGGAGAGGCGCGAGCCGTCGTGCCTGGCGCTGGGCAGAGCGGGAGTCAGCGCGTCGGGCCTGGGGGTCAGCTTGTAATAGTCGAAGCGGACCGCCGGGAAGAGGCGGATGCGGCCGGCGGCAAATTCGATCTGGTCGGCCAGATAGGCGCCGCCCAGGGCATAATCGGTCGGCGGGAAAGCGCGGGTCGGGAAGACGTCGGGCGGGGTGGGGACGGTGCCGCCGCGAATGCCTTCCTGCCGCGTGACGCTGATCTCGCCGCCATAGACCAGCTTGTTGCTGATGCCGCCGCCGGAGAATTCGCTGCGCAGTTCGGCGCTCAATCCCCAGACCTTGTTGTTGAACGTATTGAGCCGGGTGCGATCAGCGGCGGTGTTGCGGTCCTCGGCGGTGAACTGGCGGTTCTTCGCCCATTGGTACCAGCCGGTGATTTGCGCGAACTCGATGAAGCCGTCGCCCTGCCAGCGCCAGTCGAGCGCGACGCGATCGCGCTTCGTCCGGTCACGCGCGGTTAGGCCGATCACGCTGGTTGGCGCGGTCGGCGTCGGCGCGATGCCACTCAGCACGTTGGTGAAGACATTGTCGTCGGCATGGTCGTAGGTCAGCCGCACGCGCATCGTGTCGGTCGGCGACCAGACGATCTTGCCGAGGACCGCGTTCGACCGCGAATCCTGCGGGTTCGCTCTGGTCCGCGTCGAATTGGGCGCGTTGTTCGACCCGGCATTCTCATATTCGTGGCCGTCGCGGCGAGTATAGGCGACCATCGCCGACCAGGCGCCCGCTTTGCCGGCGATGATTCCCGTCTCGGCGAACTGGTCGTTGGATGAATCATAGGCGGCGCGTGCGAGCCCGCCGAAGCTCTTGCCTTGCTTGAGGAAATCGGCCGGATCGCTGGTGACAAAGCTGACCGCGCCAGCCAGCCCGTCCGAGCCGTAGAGTGCGGAGGCGGGGCCGCGCAGGATCTCGATCGACTTGATCACGCCGAGGTCGACATAGTCGCCGCGCCCGGCCGATTGCGCGCCGAACTCGAACCCGTCGGGAACGCGGACGCCGTCGACCTGGATCAGCACGCGATTGCCCTCGAGCCCGCGGATGTTGAAGCCGGCGTTGCCGTCGCGCCCGGTGACGCCCAGCGCGGCGCCGAAGCGGGTCGGTGCGCGGCGGACGCTGACGCCGGGTTCGAAGCGAACGACCTCCTTGATGTCGGACGACAAGGTGGCGGCGATGTCGTCGGCAGTGATCACGGTGACGGTGGCCGGGACTTCGCTCGCCGGGGTCGGGATGCGCGTGCCGGTGATCACGATCGGGTCGCGGGTCTGGCCATCGTCGTCGGTAGTCGTGGCGGGCCTGGGATCGTCCGCCGCATGGGCAGTTGCGGGGTGCACAGCGATCGCCAGCAGCGCCGCGCCCGTCAGCAGGAGCGGACGGCGTTGGATGGATGCGCGCTGCGCCATGGAATTCCCTTTCTTCTTGCTATTGAGAGTGATTCTCGTTTGCAAGGCGAATAGGGAGATGGCGAAGACGGGTCAACATTGGTTTGGAGGAGGGCCGAAGAGATTCAGGCGGCGCCCCAGGTCCCGACGTCACCCCGGCCTTGTGCCGGGGTCTGCCTGGCGGCCTGGCATGGGAGCAGAGCCCTGGAGGATTTGAGCGCGCGACGCGGCAGACCCCGGCACAAGGCAGAGGTGACGATCGGTGACTAGTCGACGATCAGCCGCGGGCCGCTGGCATCCTGGCCGAGCGAGTCCGCCGGGTTGCGCAGGGGACAATCATGCATCGCCAGGCACCCGCAGCCGATGCAATTCCCGAGCTGGTCCCGGAGCGCGGTCAACTGCGCAATCCGCTGGTCGAGATCGTCGCGCCATTCGGCCGACAGCAGCCGCCAATCCTCGCCGGTGAACGGTCCGTCGAGCGGGATCCGGTCGAGCGCCGCCTTGATCCGCGCGAGCGGTATGCCGGTGCGCTGCGCGACCTTGATCACCGCGACCCGGCGCAGCACGCGGCGATGGAAACGGCGCTGGTTACCACTCGACCGCTCGGCCGCGATCAATCCCTTCGCCTCGTAGAAATGGAGCGTCGAGACGGCGACGCCGCTGCGCCGCGCGACCTCGCCGACCGACAGGATCAGCGGAATGTCGGTCATACGATTTTGTCCTTGACCTCAACCTAGATTGAGGTCGCATAGGCCCGTCTCCAGCCGCCGGCAACCGCTCGCGGCTTTTGCTTTCACGCCCCCGGAAAGGAGACAGAAATGGCCACGACCCCCTTCTACCGCATCGACAAGTTCATCGTCCCCGACGCCGCGCGGCAGGCATTCATCGACGCGGTCGACGACACCGATTCGATCATGCGCGGCATGCCGGGCTTCGTCCGCCACGATCTGCTCGAACAGGTCGGCGGGCCGGGCGAGTATAATTTCGTCACCGTGGCCGAATGGGAAAGCGATGATGTCGTCCCCGCCGTCGCCGCGGCGATCGCGCGCCGGCATGCGATCCGCGGGTTCGACCGCAATGCCTTTTTCGCGCGCCACGGGATCACCGCCGACATCGCGACCTACCGCATGCTTTGAGCCGCTGCGCGCGGCGTGTATGCCCGCATCATGCACGTCACGCGCCGCCTGCTGGTCCTCGGTCTGGCCATTCTCGCCATCGGCGCGGCGCCCGCGCCGCGGGCGCCGGTGGTTCTCGCCGCTGCCAGCCTGCAGGAATCGCTGAGTGCCGCCGCGGATGCCTGGGCGCAAACGGGACACCCGCGCCCGGTCATCTCGTTCGCGGCCTCGTCGACATTGGCGCGGCAAGCAGAAGCGGGGGCGCCCGCCGATCTGTTCGTGTCGGCAGATGAAGAATGGATGGACGCGCTGGCCGCCAAAGGGCTGCTCGCCGCCGGGACGCGCGCCGATCTGGTCGGCAACCGGCTGGTGGTGGTCGAGCCCGTTGGGCGCCGCTCGGTGATCCCGGCGAGCGGGCCGCGGCTGGCGCGCGTGCTGGCCTCAGGGGCGCTCGCGATGGCCGATCCCGACAGCGTGCCGGCGGGTAAATACGGCAAGGCGGCGCTCGAGAAGCTGGGGGTGTGGACCGCGGTCGCGCCGAAAGTGGTGCGGGCCGAGAATGTCCGGGCGGCTTTGGCCTTGGTCGAGCGCGGCGCGGCGCCGTTCGGGATCGTCTACCTGACCGATGCCAAGGCCTCGGCGAAGGTGCGCGTCGCCGGGCTGTTTCCACGCGCGAGCCATCCCCCGATCCTCTATCCGGTCGCGCGGCTGGCACGGTCGACCAATCCGGAGGCGGAGGGTTTTCGGCGGTTCCTGCTGTCGGGCCGTGGGCGAGCGATCTTCGCGCGGTTCGGATTTGGGGCGCCGGTCAGGTGACTTCTCCTCTCCGTCATGCCGGACTTGATCCGGCATCCATGTCCAGGGCGCGCCTCAGGCCAATGGCTTGGGGAGCGAGCCGGACATGGACCCCGGATCAGGTCCGGGGTGACGGAGGGCACGCGTGACTCCCGAGGAATGGGGCATCGTCCTGCTGTCGCTCCGCGTCGGGCTCGTCGCTACCGCCGCGACCCTGCCCATTGCTTTCGCGCTAGCCTGGCTGCTCGCGCGGGGGCGGTTTCCGGGCAAGATCCTGGTCGAGGCGATCGTCTATCTGCCACTGGTCGTGCCCCCGGTCGTGACCGGTTGGTTCCTGTTGCTCGCCTTCGCGCCGACCGGCCCGTTCGGTGCGCTGAGCGATGTCGTGCTGTTCCGCTGGACCGGCGCCGCGATTGCCGCAGGAGTGATGGCGCTGCCGCTGATGGTGCGCGCGATCCGGCTGTCGATCGAAGCGGTCGACAATCGGCTGGAAAACGCGGCGCGGACCCTGGGCGCCGGGCCGTGGCGTGTGTTCCGCACGATTACCCTGCCGCTCAGTCTGCCGGGCGTGCTGGCAGGCACCGTGCTCGGCTTCGCGCGCTCGCTCGGCGAGTTCGGTGCGACCATCACTTTCGTGTCGAACGTGCCGGGGCAGACGCAGACCTTGCCGCTGGCGATCTACGCGGCGCTGCAGCGACCGGATGGCGATGCCATCGCCTTGCGGCTGTCGGGTCTGTCGATCGTGGTGGCGCTGGCGGCATTGATCCTGTCCGAGTTGCTCGCGCGGCGGATGCGGGCGGCGATGATCCATGGCGTTTGACCTCGACCTCGCGAAGCGGCTCGGTGAGACCGATGTCGCGGTGCGGCTGGAGGCCGGGGAAGGGGTGACCGTGTTGTTCGGCCCCTCGGGCGTCGGCAAGAGCAGCGTGCTCAACATGGTGGCCGGATTGATCAAACCCGATCGCGGGCACGTTCGTGTCGGGGGCTCGACCTTGTTCGACGACGCGACCGACCTGCCGCCCGAACGGCGCCGTGCGGGCTATGTCTTCCAGGAGCCACGGTTGTTCCCGCACATGCGCGTTGGCGCCAATTTGCGGTACGGCGGCGCGCGCGAGGCGGTGATCGACGCCGTCGCCGAATTGCTCGACATCGCGCAATTGCTCGATCGCTGGCCGCGCGGTCTGTCCGGCGGCGAGGCAAAGCGCGTCGCAATCGGGCGCGCCCTGCTGAGCGACCCGGCGTTCCTGCTACTCGACGAGCCCACCGCCTCGCTCGATCGCGCACGTGCCGACGAAGTCGAGCGCGCGATCCGTGACGTTCGCGACGAGCTCGGTCTGCCAATCCTGATGGTCACCCACGACCGCGCCGAAGCCGAACGGCTCGCGACGCAAGTCGTGGAGATGGCGCATTGATCTGATCCGCTCACGCAGATGGCGGTGCCGGCCCGCTCCCCCCCGGCCGCCCAACAAAGTATTATATGGGAGGCCGGGTGGGGGAGCGGGTCGGCACCGTTTCAGCGAAGCTGCCAGCGACTCTAAATACCGCCGAGGAAATCCATCTTGCCGACGGGAACGCCCTTCATCCGCAGGATGTCGTAGGCCGTCGTGACATGGAAATAGAAATTGGGGTGGACGAAGCCGAGCAGGTAATTGCGCCCGTCGAATTTGAACTCGCCATTGGGGAATTTGAGCACGACCTCAGCATCTTCCTTGCCGTTGATCGCATCGGCGGGAACCGCCTTCAGGAAATCGACCGTTTTCGCGATGCGCGCCTTGATGTCGTCGAACGTCGCTTCGTTATCCTCCATCACGACATTCTCGACGCCGCCAATCCGGACCATCGCGCCCTTGGCCGAGTCGCTCGCGCGCTGGATTTGCGAGATCAGATTGCCCATGTCGTCGATCAGCCGGGCATCGAGCAATTCCTGCTCGTCGATACCCTTTTCGGCAGCGAAGGCGCGGCCCTTGTCGAGGATCTTGTCGAGATTGTTGAGCGCGCGGATGAAGACGGGCGCGGTCAGCGTATGAAGGTCGGTAGCCACAGGATTCTCCCCTAGAGAAACGGGCTGCCGGACGGCACCCGCGGGCAGGAGATAGGGTTCGGGTTGCGATTGAAAACCCGTCTTGCGGCAATTTTTTACCGCTTCGTCTAAAATTCGACCTGCCGAGGACTTCAGGGCACGAGATCGTTGCCCGCATGGCACGATTCGCCGTACAGGGAAGCGGGGGGTGCTCACCGCTTGCGAGGTTCACCCATGACGACCACGAAAGCCAATATCCTGCTGCTCGGCGCCGCGCTGGGCCTGGGTGCGTGCAATCAGCTCGGCCTGCCGACCGGCAACACGACGGGCGCCACCGGCACATCGACGGCTGCCGGTTCCGGTGATGACGCCGACAGATCGGCGGCCAAGAAGCTCGACACCTATGTCGAGGCGCACAACGTGTTCGTCGGGTCGTTCGGCTTCGAGGAGAAGGCGCAGGATTATCGCAATTCGGACATCGCACGCGCCTCGACCAACGGGATGTTCAGCGTCGATGCGGGGTGGATCGACCAGGGCGTGAAGAAATTGCAGGCTGCACGCGCCATGACGGGCGGATCGCCCGATCTCGATGCCGCGGCCGATGCCCTGGTCGGTTCGATGGGCAAGGCGCAGGCACATCTCGCGAGCCTGGAGACCTATTACGAGAGCAAGAAATATCTCGACGACAAGCTCGCGCGCGGCAAGGCCGAGAATGCGCAGATGCTCGCCGAACTCGACGCCGCCGAAAGCGACTTCAAGAAGTTCGGCGGCTTGCTCGACACCGCGATCGACGCGCGCGACACGGCGTTACTCGACAGGATGAAGGCGAGCGGCGACCTGCTTCGCTACAATACCAAGCTCGCGCTGATCCACGCCAAGAAGCTGATCAACCTGTTCAACACGCCCGACGACGTGAGGAACCCGGCAGTGTTCGCCAAGGGCGATGCCGAAGTCGCGATCATCGAACAGGCGATCGCCGACGCGCACAATGCCGCGACCAAGGCAGGCAAGAGCGACCCGACCGGGCTCAGCGAACTGACCAGCATGGTCGGCCGCTACCGCGAGCTCAAGCAGGACCATGACCCGAGCGATCTGCGGTCGATGCTGAGCAGCTACAATATGGCGGTCGAGACCAGCAACATGCTCGGCGGGATCGGCTGACGGCTAGCGCGCGGCGACGAAGGCCTTGTGGAACAACTCGAGGTCGCCCGCCGAGACGTCCGACACTGCCCAGAAATCCAGGTCGCCCTGGCGCCAGTGCAGCACCGTATAGCCATCGGTCGCCATCGCATCGGGCATCGTCGCCTTGCCTGCGGGGGAAGCGAAGAGGTTGATCGTGTGGAGATTGCGCCGGTAGACGATCGCCGGAATGACGCGTCCGCCGATATAGTCGAGGCGACCGCCGACCAGCGGGAAGCCCTGGTCCTTGAGGTCCGGCGTCGGCGGCGAGAAGTCGATCTTGCCGTTGAACCACGGCTTGACGACGTGGCGGTCCGAGGTCGGGATGTCGACCAGGTGATCCGCCAGCAGCGAGCGGACATGGCTCGCGACGAGCTGTTGTTCGATCCCCGGGCCGGTCGCGACCTGCGGCGTGGCCAGCATCAGCGCGAGACTCGCGGCGATCGCTCCGCCCGCGCCCCAGCCGAACCGCGATGGCCAGGGATTGGCGGGGCGAGCGGCGGCCGGCAACGCCCCCTCGATCCGCTCGCGCAATCCCACGGGTGCCGCGAAGCGCAACGCCGGATCGGCAGTCATCTCGTGGAGCGCCTTCAGCCGCTGGAACTCGGCGGCGCAGTCGGAACAGGTGCGCAGATGCGCCTCGACCGCCGCGACATTGGCGGCGTCGAGCTCGTCGTCGAGCAAGGCGTGGAGCAGCATCGGATCGGGACAGGTCATGCCTGGCGCTCCTGCTTTGGGGCGGCGGGCAGGAGAAGCTTGGCCAGCATCTCGCGGGCGCGCGCCAGCCGCGACATCACCGTGCCGATCGGCACGCCGGTCAGCGCGGCGATCTCACGATACGACATTTCCTCCATCTCGCGCAGCACGAGTGTTTCGCGGAACGGTTCGGGCAGGCCGGCAATCACGCTGCGCACCGTATCGACCTCGCGCGTCCGGGCCAGCGATTCCTCGGGCGTATCGATATCGGCGGGCACCACCGCGACCGCTTCGGCCTGGGTTTCGGACAGAGCGGCATCGGACAGGACGACGCGCTCGCGGCGCACCTGCTCGGTCACCCGGTCGCGCCAGCAATTGCGCAGGATCGCGAACAGCCAGGCGCGGGGCGGGCCGCCGCGATACGTCTCGAACGACCGGAACGCGCGCAGGAAAGCATCCTGCACGACGTCCTCGGCCAGGCTCGCATCATTGGTCAGATAGCGCGCGAGATTATAGGCGGCGTCGAGGTGCGGCAGCATCAGCTCGCGAAAGCGTGCCTCGGGGCCGGGCGCCACGTCCCGTCCACCGACCAGTCGAGGCCGAAAGCCGCCGATCACCTATCGCCTCCCGCCTCTCTCAGCGCGCCGTGACGACGACCTTGCCCGTCATCATCGGATGGAGCGAGCAGAAATAGGCGAATTGCCCCGCTTTGGTGAAGGTGAAGCTGAACGACTGGCCGGTGTCGAGCACCTTCGACCGGAAGCTCTTGTCGGTCGCGACGACGGTGTGCGGGATGTCGTCGTCATTGGTCCAGGTGATGGTCTGGCCGATCTTCACCGTGGCGATCTTGGGGCCGAAAGTGAAGTTTGAGATGTGCACCGCCACCGGGCCGGTCGAGGCGGGCGCCGGCTTTGCGGCGGGCCTCGGAGTCGGCTTCGGAGCAGACAAGGCCTTGCCCCGGGCTTTCGCCGCGACAGGGGGATGGGCGAAACCCGGGGCAAGCGAGGTCATGGCCGCTGCCAGGAAGAACGAAGCGGCAGCCATCGAACGGAAGTGCATGTGAAGTCTCCGAAAGTTCAGGCGAGAGTGGAATCGACGAGCGCAATCCGCTCGGCACCGTGGCGCACCGAGACGTCGGTGATGCCGAGCAGGCCGCGCAGCTGGCCGGGGGGGACCAGCTGCGGGCCGGGCGAGGGCGCGGTGCCCGGAGCAGGTTGCGGGAAGGCGGTCGAACGCGCGGTGTGGAAGGTCATCCGCCCTTCGACCTTCTGCGCGATCTGGTGGATATGGCCGTTGAGGATCGTCACCGATCCGAACCGCCGCAGCATCGCCAGGGCAGCCTGCGCGTCGCCGGTACCCCAGCCCCAGGCGGCATAGACCGTCCACAGCGGGATGTGCGCGAACACCACGATCGGGGTCGAACTCGACTGTGCGGCGAGATCGCGCTTGAGCCAGGCGAGCTGTGCGGCGCCGAGATTGCCCATCCCGCCTGGTTTGAGGTCGGCGACATTGACCAGCCCGACGAAATGCACGCCCTGGTGGTCGAAGCTGAACCAGCCGGCGCCCTTGCTGCCCTTGCCGTAGCGGTCGAGGAACGCCTTGCCGCCGCCTTCGTCGACCATGTCGTGCTCGCCGGGGACGAAGAAGGTCTTGATCCCGGTTTCACGCAGGATCTGGTCGGCATCGTCGAATTCGCTGTCGCGCGAGATCTGGGTGACGTCGCCGGTATGGATGATGAAATCGGGCGCGGTCGGCAGTGCCTTCACCTTTGCCAGCGCCTCGCGCAGGGTGACCCGCGTGTCGGGATTGGCCGCCTTGTCGAAACCGATATGGCTGTCGCTGATCTGGAGGAACGTGAAGCTCGCACCCGTTGCCGGAGCGGCCACGGCGCCATCGACGATGACGCTCGATGCGACTCCGCCGCTCAGCGCCCAGAGCGCGCCGGTGCCTGCCCAGGCCATGCATTTCAGCGCCTCGCGGCGGTCGGGATTGTGATCGTCCATCGTGCTGCTCCGTTGGGTACGGAGGGCAAGACCGGGGCGTGCCCGTGCTTATTCCCGAGCGGCGAAATTATTTCGACGGGGATTGACGGGGCCCGAACAGGGGCGTAGCGGCCCCGACCGTTATGAACACGCTGCGACTCCGACTGAACAGCTCGTCAAGTATCGACCTTCGATACTGACGGTAGGTCGTGCGCGCCCTTCGTCCTTGGAGGGTGGCGCGCTCCGGAGCGCAACTGGTCCCGAAAACCAGGCTATCGCATCAGCGATAAGGGTTCGACTCCTTCACCCTCCGCCAATTTCAGGAGCGTGATCCGGCACGGTGCCGGCTCCGCCTGCTAAGCGAGAGGTCCGCCCCGTTCGCGGATGTGGTTCGACTCCAGCGCGCTCCGCCAGTTTCACGCACCGGTACCGGGAAGGTAAAGGCGTTTGGATACGCCAGCTGGATTGTAACTCCGGTCCTTCGGGGAGTGGTTCGAGTCCACACCTTCCCACCATTCTTCTTGGACGGCCGGGATAGCCCAATGGCGGAGGCGACATGCTCAAAACGTGGACAGTGGCGGTTCGAATCCGCCTCCCGGCACCATATGCAAAACCGCCGCCCGGATCGCTCCGGACGGCGGCTGGTGCGACCCGATTGGCTCGGGATTTCAGAACTTGATACGCGCGGTGCCGCCGATGATGCGCGGCTCGCTGATCATGCCCGTCAGGTTGTTGAAGTCGATCGCGCTGATCGCGCGATACTGGTTGGTGATGTTCCGCACGAACGCGCCCAGCTCCCAGGTCTTGGTCGCATAGGCGACCTTCAGGCCGCCCTCGAGCTGCGACTTCCCGCGGAATTCCTTGGCTTCGTAGAGGAAGTAGTTGATCGAACTGCGATACGCCCAGTCGGTATAGGCATAGACTTCGGCGCCGTTGCCCAGCGGAATGCTGTAGCGGGCGGTCCAGTTCGCTACCCATTGCGGCGCCTGGGGCAGGCGGTTGCCGTCGATGATCGCCTGGCCCGGGCTCGCGAGCGGATCGGTCACGGTGCACAGCGAACCGCAGACGCCGACGGTGATGGTCGGATCCTTGATCTCGGTGAAATTGTAGCTCGCGCTGGCAGTCAGGGTGAGCTCGGGCACCGGCCGGGCGTCGAGCTCGGCCTCGACGCCATAGCCGATCGCATGGTCGGCGTTGAGCAATCGCGCCGAGTTTTGCCCGCCGCCAACCGCGGTCAGCTGCAGGTCATTGGTGCGCCACCAATAACCATCGAGCGAGAAGCGCAATTTGCGATCGGCGGTTTCGCCCTTGATCCCGGCCTCACCCGAGATCGTGGTCTGCTTGCGCGCGGCGGTCTGCTTGCTGCCGAAGGTCACGCGATCCTGGATCGCCGGGCCGAGATAACCGGTCGCGGCGCGCGCATAGAGACTGACCTGTGGCGAGACCTTGTACGTCGCGCTGACATCCCAGGTGAAATCGCCATCGCTGACCTTCATCCGGCTCGGCAACACGGTGCCGAACAGATTGGGCGAATAGCCGGTGATCAGATCGTCCTTGCGGTCGTGCGAATAGCGGCCGCCGGCACGCAGGATCAGCTGCTCGACCGGCTTGTATTCGAGGCTGGCGAAGACTCCCCAATTCTCGTTGGTGTTATCGTGGAAGATGTCCTGGTCGAGGTCGGCGGCGCGGCTCCCCGTCGCCGGGAACTTGTAGTCATACTCGTGGTACTTCAGCGTCTGGTGGAAATAATAGACGCCGCCCTGTGCGCGGAAACCGCTGAACTCGTTCGAGACAAAGCGCAGTTCCTGGCTGAATTCGGCCGGGCGCGTGATGCCGCCGGTGTTCGACGGGAAGAGCGCGTTGTTGAGGCCGAGCGCGGGGAAGACGTAGTTATTGCCGCCATCGATATCGCCGGTGCTCTCGACCTTGGCCTTCTCATAAGCGGTGACCGAATAGAGCGTGCCGGCGCCGGGGATGGCGAGGTCCATCCGCAGGTTGGCGCCCCATTGCGTCATGCTCTGGCTGGTATAGCCGTCGATCGCGACCTTGGCCGGGTCGAAGCCGGGCGAGAAATCGTTCGAGCCCTGTTTGAACAGGCCGGCGCGGAACACGCGCGGCGTGCCGTCGAGGTCGCGGATGTGGAAATTGGCGATCGCGTTGAAATTGCCGCTCGAATAGCCGAGCTGGAAACGGCCGGCGACGTCGCGATAGCCTTCGAGCTTCTTGTCGGCGACCCCGGTGGTCGAGGTGTTGGTCACCCAATTGTCGCGGCGCTGGAGAATGCCCGAGGCACGGAAGGCGAACCCGCCGCCGAGCGGCAGATTGACCGCCGCCTCGCCATTGACGGTGTTGAACGTGCCCCAGCTGACCGTGCCGTAACCGCTGACCGCGGTGTCGCTCGGCCTGGCCGAATCGAGCTTGATCACGCCTGCCGGGGTGTTGCGGCCGAACAGGGTGCCCTGCGGCCCACGCAGCACTTCGACGGCCTTGAGATCGAACACCGGGAACGATTTGAGCATCGCATTCTCGAGCGCGACATCGTCATAGACCACCGATACCGGCTGCGCCGCATTGGGATCGAAATCTGTGTTTCCGAGGCCGCGAATATAGAAGCGCGGGAAAGTACGGCCGAACGAGGATTCGGCCTGCAAGCTCGGCGTGCGCGACGACAGGAAGCGGATGTCGAGGCCCGACGCATTGATCGCATCGAGCTTCTCGCCGCTGATCGAGGTGACCGCCACGGGGACGTCCTTCGATGATTCCTCGCGGCGGGTGGCGGTGATCACGATATCGCCGAGACCCTTGTCATCGGCCGCCGGCTTGGTGTCGTCGGCCTGCGGCGCGGCGGCCGGCGTGTCGGCCGTGTCGGCGGCGGTGGCGGTGGCCGGCGTCGCGAGTACGAGCAACGGCAGCGCCGCGCCGGCGAGCAGCGTGCGGGTCAGAATGGTGGTCGTGTTCATGGAACCCCCTGAGAGCGAAAGCGGCATCCTCGCCGAGGCGAATCCGTGTGTCCCGGAAATTGCGCGAAGCCGTAACATGGCCGTCACGGCCACGAAAAGGCGGAGTCGTGACAGGGTTGGGGAGAAGATGGAAAACGTTGCTTAGTGATACCCCGATGCAACACCGGCTCGGCGGATCGATGCTCCCTCCCTTGCAGGAGGGGAGGCGCGACAACAAAAAACCGCCGCCCGGATCTCTCCGGACGGCGGTCTTTTCAGTCAGCGTCGAGCGCTGACGAAACCGATCACTCGGTCTCGTTCAGATACTCGCCGGCATCCTCGTCGGTGCCGTGGCCGCTCGGCGTGACACGCGCCAGCGCATCGCTGCCGGTGTCGTCGCGGGTGTCACGGGCCAGCTCGGCGGCGCGCTCTTCCGCTGCCGAGTTCGGCGCGATCAGCACTTCCTGCAGCGCACGCTGCTGGACGCGGAGCGCGGCGTCGCGGCTGTTGGCCGCCACGCGCAGGCGGTTCATGCCCGCACCGGTACCGGCGGGGATGAGACGGCCGACGATGACGTTTTCCTTGAGGCCGATCAGCGTGTCCTGCTTGCCCTGGACCGCCGCCTCGGTGAGGACGCGAGTGGTCTCCTGGAACGACGCCGCCGAGATGAAGCTGCGGGTCTGCAGCGACGCCTTGGTGATGCCGAGCAGAACCGGCTTGCCCTGTGCAGGCT
>FTCZ01000520.1_pt1 | contig 58946 bp, 54 predicted proteins | sample 1658871 | NCBI WGS metagenome assembly FTCZ01 (sample SAMEA3914864, study PRJEB12502) | metagenome | biome: forest; material: soil | place: USA | collected 2012-03-12 | depth 0.3 m | reverse complement strand
TCGAGCTGGCGCAGACCGCCATTACCGTCAACGCGGTCTGCCCGGGTTATACCGACACCGACATCATCCGTCAGTCGGTCGCGACGATCGTCGGGAAGACGGGGCGCAGCGAGGCGGACGCGCTGAAGACCTTTACTGCCGCCAATCCGCAGGGCCGCCTGATCGTGCCCGACGAGGTGGCGGCGAGTGTGATGTGGCTCGCGTCCGAGGCGGCGCAGTCGGTAACCGGCCAGGCGATTGTCGTCGCCGGCGGCGAGATCATGTGAGGATGCGATGATCAGTTTTGATCCCGAAACCTACGACCCCCGGCATTTTGCTTTCTCCTATGCCGATAAGGTGGCGACGATCACGCTCGACCGGCCGGAGCGAAAGAATCCGCTCACCTTCGAGTCCTATTCCGAGCTGCGCGAACTCTTCCGCGCGCTGCCCTACACGGCGGCGGTGAAGGCGGTGGTTGTGACGGGAAGTGGCGGCAATTTCTGCTCGGGCGGCGATGTCCACGAGATCATCGGCCCGCTCACGAAAATGACGATGCCCGAGCTGCTCGCGTTCACGCGGATGACCGGTGATTTGGTGAAGGCGATGCGCCACTGCCCGCAACCGATCGTCGCGGCCGTCGACGGCGTCTGTGCGGGCGCTGGCGCGATCATCGCTATGGCATCGGACATCCGGTTCGGAACGGCGGCCAGCAAGACGGCCTTCCTGTTCACCAGGGTCGGGCTCGCCGGCGCGGATATGGGGGCATGTGCGCTCCTGCCGCGCATCATTGGTCAGGGCCGTGCGTCCGAGCTTCTGTACACGGGACGGTCTTTCTCCGGCGAGGAGGGGGAGCGCTGGGGGTTCTACAATCGGCTCTGCCTATCCGAGCAGGTGCTTGCGGAGGCTCAGACGTTCGCCGCTCAGCTCGCCTCTGGCCCGACCTTCGCGCATGGCATGACAAAGAACCAGCTCAACATGGAATGGGCGATGCCGATTGATACCGCGATCGAGGCCGAGGCGCAGGCACAGGCAATCTGCATGCAGACCAGGGATTTCGAGCGCGCCTACCATGCGTTCGTCGCCAAGCAGAAACCGATATTCGAGGGCGATTGAGATGGCGGACGACAGCTTCATCGACTGGCCCTTCTTCGAGGAGAGCCACCGCCGCCACCTCGCCGAGCTTTCGGCCTGGTGTACTGACCATGCCGAGGCGTTGCACGGCGAGAGCGGCGATGTGAATGCGGATTGTCGCCGTCTTGTCCGCCTGCTCGGCGAGGCAGGTATTCTACGCAATGCGGTGCCCGCCGCCTATGGAGGGAAGACCGGGCGGATCGATGTCCGCACCCTCTGTCTCACGCGCCAGACGCTCGCCTATCATGGCGGCCTCGCGGACTTCGCCTTCGCCATGCAGGGGCTGGGCGCCGGCGCGATCAGCCTGTTCGGCGGCGATGTCGTTCGCACCGCCTATCTACCCAAGGTAGCGACCGGTGACATGATCGCGGGTTTCGCGCTCTCCGAAAAAGAGGCCGGCTCCGACGTCGCCGCGATGGCCATGACCGCCGAGAAAGTGGCCGGCGGCTGGCGCCTGAACGGCGAGAAGACCTGGATCTCGAACGGCCCGGTCGCCGACATCCTGACTGTATTCGCGCGGAGTGGCGAGGCTCCGGGCGCGCGCGGTATCTCAGCATTCGCCTTCCCGACCGCAACACCGGGCTTCTCCATCGTCGAGACGATCGACGTGATCGCGCCGCATCCGCTGGCGACGGTACGGTTCGACGATTGTTTCGTACCCGACGACCATCTTCTGGGTGAGGCAGGTCAGGGCTTCAAGATTGCGATGATGACGCTGGACATGTTGCGCTCGACCGTCGGCGCGGCAGCGCTCGGCTTCGCGCGGCGCGCGACCGAAGAGGCGCTCGCCCGCGCGACGACGCGGAAGTTATTCGGCGCACCGCTATCGGACCTCCAGCTTTCCCAGGCATCGCTTGCGGAAATGGCGCTCGGCAACGATGCGAGCGCGCTCCTGATCTATCGCGCCGCTTGGGCAACCGACCAAGGCCAGCCCAGAATCACGCGCGAGGCCGCGATGGCTAAGCTCTATGCCACCGATACTGCGCAGCAGACGATCGACCGGGCAGTCCAGCTCTTCGGTGGCGCCGGTGTCGTCAGCGGCAACATGGTCGAGCGACTCTACCGCGAGATTCGGGCGCTACGCATCTACGAGGGTGCGAGCGAGGTGCAGAAGGTGGTGATTGCGCGCGCGACGGTCGCGGATTTTCAGGCGAGGACGAACGCATGAGGATTCTACAGCCGGCCGGATGGCCGCGCCCCAAGGGTTATTCGAATGGCATTGAAGTGCGTGGGCGCCAGATCTTTGTGGCGGGCCTCGTCGGCTGGAACGAGAAGGAAACGTTCGAGGCTTCCGATCTGCCAGGCCAGTTCGACCAGCTTCTGCGAAATCTCGTCGCTATTCTTGCGGAAGCCGACGCTCGTCCTGAACACGTCGTCCGGATGACCTGGTATATTACTGACAAGCGGGAATATCTGGAGAATGCGAGGCGCATCGGTGAAATCTACCGCGATATCATGGGGCGGGTTTTCCCGACGATGGCGGTGGTTCAGGTCGTGGCTCTCATCGAAGATGATGCCAAGATCGAGATCGAGGCGACGGCGGTTGTTCCGGACTGATCGCCCAGTTCTGTAATTCTCTAACGGCCATTCGCGCTGCGGGAGCTGATCACGAACATTCGTCCATCGCTCCCACATCTCTGCCTTCTGCGCTGACGTGAACCAGATCCGTGACGTCACCATTCCACACCTCCTCATCCTCCCGGATTAAAAGGTGTTGCGACGATCGGTTGAACCCGCCGAGCCACTCCGGCCGGCGGTGGCGAAGCGCGGGCGCAAGCCCGGTACCGACCGCCGCGCTGTGCTCGACGCGGTGCGGCATCTGGAGTGCACGGGCGGCATGTGGTGGATTTTGCCGGACCATTTTCCGCCCTATGCAGGTTCGCCGCCAAGCCTTGCCCAGAAGGCATCTCTGTCATTGGTCCGCGGGAATGGCGTGGTTGGTACCGGCACGTCCAGGAAGCTGCACAACGGTTCCCAGCCTTGGGCCACATCGAATATGAGCAATCGGTCGGCAGGGATCGCCTCGCGAACGTCTGCTTCACGTCGATGATATGCCGCCAGGGCCTTGTCCTTGTCGCCGAACTGGTCAGCGAAGGTCTGCACGCCGATCAGCTCCATGATGACATCGCTCATGACGCGCATCTGTGGAGGCATTTCCATCGTGGGATAAATCGCCAGGAACTTACCGATCGTACCCGAAAAGCTCTTCCACCATAATTCATCAGGACGCATGCTATGGATTACCTTGGCGTCGGGATATGCCTCGGCAAGTTCGCGCCACACATGCGCTCCGGGCCAGTCGACTTGCGATGAAAACCCCTTGAAAGCCCGTTGCCACTCGACTGGCTGACCATTTGCCACGTCCTGCCAAAAGTTGATCTGCTCGAGACTTGGAAAGACTTCTTCCATGTGATGGCAAGGGCCGAAGCCGAGATGCTCGAGCGCATCCTTCAACGACCTCGTGCCTGTGCGGCCGAAACCCGACCCGATTATCGAAAGGCCCATGTCTCGATCCTTTTCGGTTGCACGGAAACGAAACCCGGCGGTTCCAGCCATATTTCTAACGCTATCGCGACGCGCTGGCCGAACCAATTGCCCTGCGTGTCGAAAAGTCGGTCGGCAGCCGCCTGGTCCGGAGGAGATCGTCGCGTTTATGATCGCGATAGCAGACCGCCTCGCGCTGCTGCATGCATCAACGCACCTGCGTTCCCTCGGCACCGTAATCGACGGGGGCATTGTAGAAAGGCGCCTCCAGTATCGTGCGGAAATCCTCCGGGATCAGGTCAAGGCATAGTCGCTTGCCACGCTGCACCGCGGGCCGTTCGGACATCGCGAAGAACCATCTCCGAATGTTGGGATAATCGGCGAGATCCTGTCCGTGCATGCGATGGAACCATACCCATCCCCAGCAGGCCATATCGGCAATAGAATAATCGCCGGCGATCCAGGTGCGTCCCCCCAGCCGTCGATCGAGCACGCGATAAAGGCGCGTCGCTTCCTTGGTATATCGCTCTACCGCATAATCATTGCCCTCGGCCTTGTAGCGAAGGAAATGATGCGCCTGACCTGCCATCGGGCCGAGCCCGCCGACCTGCCACATCAGCCATTCGACCGCGGCGACCCGATCGGGGCCCGAGGCAGCGAGGAAACGACCAGACTTCTCGGCGAGGTACAGCAGAATCGCGCCCGTCTCGAACACCGACTGCGGGCCGCCCGGCGCGCCGTGATCGACGATCGCAGGTACCCGGTTGTTGGGGCTTATCGCCAGAAAATCCGATGCGAACTGCTCGTCCTTCGTTATATCGATGGGGATCACGCAATACGCGAGACCGCATTCTTCGAGCATGATGCTCGCCTTCCAAGTATTGGGAGACGGATAGAAGTAAAGGTCGATCATCAATAATCCAGGGGCAGGCCGATATAGTGTTCATATATTTGGTCGCGATGCGCGATCAGGACCGGATCAATCGCGGCGTTCACGGCGTCATCGCACCGATCGTAGAGTGGCCTGAGCCAATTCGGCATCGGATTCACCTCCACCGGCAATGGTCGCACCATCATCGAGAAGCAGGCCCAATAGATGTCCAGCGCCGTCAGCGCCGTGCCGATGAAATAGTCAGATCCGGTGGCCCGCTGGCGGTGCAGTCGGCCAGCCAGACCGTCCAGAATCGTGACGATGCGTTGAGGTGCTCGTTCAATCGCCGCCCGCGTTGTGGCGTATTCCTTGAGTAGGCGCAGAGAGTGTGTCGGTGACCCGTCTTCGGGCAGTTCGTCGCCCAGATAGCCCGCCGCTACCTGGTGGCGCCGATTCCAGCCAAACCCGTCTGCTCCCGCTAGTTCGGTGATATAACCAAGGCACAAGGCGCGATCATCCTCGCCTTGAGACAAGAGCAGGGGCCCGGATCCGAGCCGCTCGGCGAGAAGCACTATGTCGAGCCAACCGGCAAGCGGCGGCTCGTCATCCAGGCAGGCGATCGGCGCGTTGCGGTGGCCGGTCCAGGCGTGAAGTTCTTCGTTCGGGGCCATCGCCTTCTGCTCGACGGGCAGGTAGCTCACGCCCCGCAGCGTCAAGACAGCCTTGGCGGCCTCGCTCCATGGTCCGGGCACGCCCGCAGTGAGCACCAACCGCAGCCCCGGCCGTTGGCGGGCCTCAGCCACACTCAGATACTTCAATGCTCCGCGCGCCGGTTCAGTCCCCGGGGACGGACATATGCTATTCCATGCTCCATGGCTCTGCGCTTAATATCGAGCCTTGAAGTCTGTCACCTGCCCAATCAACGAGCCTGACGATTGGTGGGTGCCCAACGTCGTCAAGAATGACGGTCCGGATTTTGTGAATTCTGCCAAATGAGATGAGGTGGACGGCTTCCTCTCATGGCATCCGCGCTGGTTGTGATTATTTCCGCGCCGGCATTGACTGCCCGGAACTCACCGTTCCAATGAATGTGGCAAGATGCGCGCGAACAGCCGCCGGCTGGCAAGAACGTCGACCAGCTAGGTTCCGGTCGAGTCTATTGGGGGGATTAACGATGACGCAGGCAGCACGGGCGATTGTTGCGGCCTTCCTGCTGACGGCATCGGCTCCGCCGAAGACCGACGTCGTGACACGTATCCTACCACCAGCGGCAGTGCCGAGCGAGGCAATGCGGCCGTTTGTCAAAGTAAGCGCCCCGACTGTGGTGCTGCGGCACGTCCGCGTGATCGATGGGACCGGCGCCCCTGCAATCGCAGACCGCACCATTCTGATCAGGGATGGGCGCATCGCATCGGTAGGCGGACCCGAGGTTGTCACACCGCCTGGAGCCACCGAACTTGATCTCGCGGGGCGGACGGTAATGCCCGGTATCGTCGGCATGCATGATCACTTGTACTACATCGCTCGGCCCGACCTGGATGCTGAGGGTCACAGTGGCCAACCTAGCCCACTGGTGCCGCAGATGACCTTCTCCGCGCCCCGCCTCTATCTGGCGGCCGGCGTCACCACGATGCGAACGACAGGCAGCGTCGAGCCCTACACAGATCTGAACTTGAAAGCCGAGATCGACGCTGGCCGGCTTGTCGGCCCGCACATGGATGTCACCGGACCCTATCTGGAGGGGGCGCACAGTCCCTTCATCCAGATGCACCAGCTGCGAGACGCCGACGACGCGCGGCGGACCGTCGCCTTCTGGGCCGAGCAGGGGGTGACGTCTTTCAAGGCCTATATGAACATCACGCGCGCCGAGCTGAAGGCCGCAATAGAGGAGGCGCATCGCCGCGGACTCAAGCTGACCGGACATCTCTGCTCAGTCAGCTATCCCGAAGCCGCAGCCCTCGGAATTGATGACCTGGAGCACGGCTTCTGGGTCAACACGCAGGACGATCCCGGGAAGAAGCCCGATCTTTGCCCGTCGACTACAGGCGGGCCCACGCTCACGGCAATGGATCCGACCGGGCCCGCCGCGCGCGCGCTGATCCAGAAACTTGTCGCGACCAGGGTCGCGGTGACCTCGACGCTGCCCGTATTCGAGCCCAGTTCGCCGCACTATCGGGTCCTGCCGCCCAAGGCATTGGACGCGCTCACTCCACAGGCGCGCTCCGATTATCTTTCGCTTCGCGCGCTCACCTTCGGCGCGCCAGCTGAGCGCAAAGCGACGCGCGCGCAGCAATGGTCGCACGAGTTGGGGATGGAGCGGGCCTTTGTCGCGGCGGGTGGGCTTCTCATCGCGGGCCCCGACCCGACCGGCGCAGGCAATGTTCTTCCCGGTTTCGGTGACGATCGCGAGATTGAACTGCTGGTTGAGGCAGGCTTCACACCGGTCGAGGCCATTCGCGTCGCGACGCTGAACGGCGCGACATATTTGGGGTTAGCGGACAGGATCGGCTCGGTAGCAGTGGGCAAGGACGCCGATCTGGTGGTGATCGACGGCGATCCTTCGACCAGAATAGAGGACATCGAGCGGATCGAGATCGTTTTCAAGGATGGTGTCGGCTATGATAGCGCCGCACTCCTCGCCTCGATCAAGGGCCGCTACGGTCTCTATTGAGCCTCGCGGAGAGCCGGCTGAGATGATCCAGCGACTCTTGGCCATTATCGTGCTACAAGGACCCATCACGGAGTCTACTCCAGCATCCTCGTGACGGTGGGACGATAAGCGCCCACGCTCAACAAGCGAGGCGCAGCATGGATATCAACGAACTTCTCTTCCGGGAGCAGGTGTCACTCGCGAACGCAGCCAATGCGGCATGCGAGCCGTCCCGTCTTGCCCATGAGGGCCTTGCGCGAGGATATGCCACCAGGCTCATCGCTGCGGGATTCCCTCATCAACGTGGCAGACTGCCGGCCGATCGAAATGCCGTTCCTTCCGGCATTGGCCGTGAAAGCGTGGCTCTGTGATCGATGCCTCTCTCCGTTCGCGCTTCTATCGCGAATGGTCGTCCCGTGCCGCCCGCGAAGCGCTCGAAAGCAGCCAGACAATCACGAAGGAGCGTTGCTCGCTCAGCGCGTCGATCTGGTGCTCGATCGCCGATGCCATCGAGGCCGGAGACGAGGCGCGGGTCGCGAACCTGACGCGCAACATCAGTCTCATGCCGACACGCTATCTCGTTCCGAGTTGCTGAGCAGGACGGGCACGGCGGACGCGCCGTGCCCGACCAGTATCCCACGCCGACCGAGGCACACCGATGCGTACGACGAAAACAAACGTCACGTTTGCCCACCCCTTCCGCATCGCACCGGACGGTGAGACGTATCCGGCAGGAGCTTATGACGTGGAAACCGACGAAGAGGCGATCGAAGGCAATGATCGGACCGCCTATGTCCGCGTGAAGACCCTCCTGTTCGTGAAGGTGGGCGGGACGACCTCGATCCATACTGTCGATCCCACGGCGCTGGCGGAAGCACTGGCCCGCGACGCCCAACAAAGCCTGGAACGCCGATGATCCTGCACAAGCTCTTCGGGCTGCACAGCGCCGACCTTTCGAACAGCCACTGGGAGGGTGGCCGATTCGTGACGAAATGCGTCCGTTGCGACAGGGAGATGATAAAGCCCCCCGGAGGCGATTGGAGGATCTTGTCGAAGGCGGAAGCCGAAAAGGCTGAACGCAGGGCGGAGAGATCAAGGGTGTGAGTATAGGTTGATGATCGGTGCTTTCCCTTGAAAATTTCATTCGAGCTACCACATAAAACGCGTTGAAATCACCCGGTGATCTCAACACGCACTTGGCAGCGCTGGCTTCCGCTTGTGAATGCGACGAAGTCGTCGCGACCCAGCACGTGGAAATCCGCCTCATGACATTCCTTATCTTTCACGATAGCATCTTCGTGCGGCGTATCGAGGCAGCGGGAAGATCGGCCAGCAATATCCTCGACTTCATGCCCTGCGTCATCTGCTGACCGACATCATGCCCCTGTGCGGCTTGGTGCGCCGCGTTCATCGCCAACCGAAGGAATGCAGATAATGGCCGCCAAAGACGTCAAGCTCGGGCGTGATGCCCGCGAAGGCATCGTTCGCGGCGTCGACATGCTCGCCAATGCGGTGAGGGTGACGCTCGGCCCCAAGGGCCGCAACGTCGTCATCGACAAGGGCTACGGCGCGCCGCGGATCACCAAGGATGGCGTCACCGTCGTCAAGGAGATCGAGTTCCGCGACAAGTTCGAGAATATGGGTGCCCAGATGCTCAAGGCGGTCGCGTCCAAGACGCATGACCATGCCGGAGACGGCACCACCACGGCCCTGGTACTTGCCCAGGCGATGGTGCGCGAAGGCATGAAATCGGTCTCTGCTGGCGTGAACCCGATGGACCTGAAGCGCGGCATCGATCTTGCCGTCACCCGCGTCGTTGCGGATCTGGCCGCGCGATCGAAACCCGTCGCCAGCAATGAGGAGGTGGCGCAGGTCGGTATCATCTCCGCCAATGGCGACGAGATGGTCGGTCGCAAGGTCGCCGAAGCGATGGAGCGCGTGGGCAAGCAGGGCGTCATCACGATCGAGGAAGCGCGCGGCATCGACTTTGAGTTGAACGTCGTCGAAGGCATGCAGTTCGATCGCGGATATCTCTCGCCCTATTTCATGACCGATACCGAGAAGATGACGGTCGAGCTGACCGATCCGCACATCCTCATCCACGAAAAGAAGCTGTCCAACCTCCACGCATTGCTGCCGATGCTGGAAGCGGTGGTGCAGTCGGGTCGGCCACTTTTGATCATCGCAGAGGATGTCGAGGGCGAGGCGCTGTCGACACTCGTCGTCAACAAGCTGCGCGGCGGCCTCAAGGTCGCGGCGGTCAAGGCGCCGGGCTTCGGCGACCGCCGCGCCGCGATGCTCGAGGACATCGCGATCCTGACCGACGGGCGGCTGATCTCCGAGCAGCTCGGCATCAAGCTTGAAAATGTCACGCTCGACATGCTCGGCACCGCCAAGCGCGTCACCATCGACAAGGACACGACCACGATCGTCGATGGCGCCGGCGCTGCAGACGCCATATCGGGGCGGATCGAAGCGCTGCGCATCCAGTCGGATGCGACGACCTCCGACTACGACAAGGAGAAGCTGCAGGAGCGCCTCGCCAAGCTGGCCGGCGGGGTGGCGATCATTCGCGTCGGCGGTGCCACCGAGGTCGAGGTCAAGGAACGCAAGGACCGTGTCGACGATGCGCTTCACGCCACGCGCGCGGCGGTGCAGGAAGGGATCGTGCCGGGCGGCGGGACCGCTCTGCTCTATGCCTTCAAGGCACTCGAAGATTTCCGCGGCATCAACGACGACCAGACCCTTGGCATCGCCATCGTCCGTCGTGCGCTACAGGCGCCGGTACGCCAGATCGCCGAGAATGCCGGCCATGACGGTGCGGTCGTTGCCGGCCGGTTGCTGGATGGCAACGATCAGCGTCTCGGCTTCAACGCGCAGACCGAGCGATATGAGGATCTCATCCAATCGGGCGTCGTCGATCCGACGAAGGTGGTGCGCTCCGCATTGCAGGATGCCGCATCCGTCGCCGGCCTGCTGATCACGACCGAGGCGGCCATCGCCGACCTGCCCGAAAGCCATACGTCGCCGCCCCGAACCTATGGCGGCGAAGACTTCTGACCGACCGTGGTCGCATCGAACTGAGGATACTTGAATGCCCAGAACAGCCGTCCGCCCCTATCTCATCTTGAAGGACGAGGAAGGCGCATTCCGCATTACTGTGCGGACAACGCGGTTCAATTCGCAGGGCTTTCCGCTCGTCACCGCGAACACACTCGAGGGCAGTTTCCCGACTCTCACCGCGGCCCGGAGCTATGCGCGCGAACAGTTCCGCGCCGAGGCAACCGACATCGCGACGGAATAGCGTCAGCCCGCCAGGCACCGGGGCCGGCGCGATCATATCCTGCTCCTCACCGGGATCAGAGCGTTGGCCATCCGGCTCGAACGCCAGCAAGGAACATGAGCATGGCCAAGAGCGAACGCAGGGGAAACAAGGAAACCCGCAAGCCTAAGAAAGCCGGACCGCCCAAGCAGAACGCGTCGAACCCATCCTTAAAGGGCGTTCCTGCACCTTCGAAGGGCTGACTTTCAGCGCGATGCTGAAGCCATCGTCCATCACTCGCCTGAAAGGAAGAGCCTCATGGTCCCCTCATCCGTCCTGTGTCGCGCTCAGGAGAGCCTCCATCGGCGTCGTGCGGCTGAAACCCTGCTCGAGAATGTGCGGATGGTCGCCACCAGTGCCGCAGTGGCCTGGGGGCATGAAGCGGTTGCGGCCGAGCGGCGCGAGCAGCGCCAGATAAAGGTCCGCCACTTTGCTGAGGCTGCCGCCCTGAACGCCGAGCTGGACGAGCTCGACCTGTTGCAAAGCGAAAATCCGGATCGGACCATGGCGGCGCGTCTGCCGTCGTCATGATCGGTCAACAGGACCTCCGGGCTGAGCGGAATTTCATGACATTGTGCGTTAGGGTTGCATCGTCATGGCCCGCGGTTGGGATGCGGCGGACGAGGGCCGGCTTGGCTGCCGTGTCAGTCCTGCCGGTTGTGGCGTCTCAGCGGCGCCTGGACGCTAGCCAGATCGTGTGACGGGCACCCGTTCGGCCGCCGGTGGCACGTACTCTTATCTCTTCGACCGTAAACCCCGCATTCTGCAGCCGGCCGACAAAGGCATCGTCGGTATAGGCCGACCAGACGGCAAGCACCCCGGCCGGCCGGAGCGCGGCATAGGCGGCGCGCAGCCCCCAATTGCAATATAGGCGATCGTTGGCGAGGTGGATCAGGCCATCTGGACCATTATCGACGTCAAGCAGAATGCCATCAAAGCCCCCCGGCGCTCCGACGATCATATCGTGGACATCGCCGATCTGAAGCGACACGCGAGGATCCGCGAGGTGGTTGCCAAACAAGTGCGCCAGCGGACCCTTAGCCCATGCCACCACCTTGGGCACAAGTTCCGCCACAATAATCTCGGCACTCGTAGGCAATACGGACAGGGCGGCACCCAGGGTAAAACCCATGCCCAATCCGCCGATTAGCACGCGGTTTCCCCGGCTCCCCAGTCGCCGGCAGGCCAGCGTCGCCAGGGCCTCTTCGGAACCACTCAGCTGGCTGCCCATCAATTCATCGTGGCCAAACTGGATCGAGAAATCGCCGCCACGACGCATCAGGCGCAACTGCCCCCCGCCGGGAAGATCCGCCGTATCGACAAGCTCTGGGCTGCTCCTGCCGGCCTCATCATGGCCGGCAGGAGCTGGCGACGCAGTCAGCGGACCGCCTTGACGGGCTTGCTGATCGCGACAGGTTCGACTTTCGCTGGCTTGTTGCGAACCTGAAGCGCGACGATGGCGCGTTTGTGCCGCTTATTAGCGGTGCGCAGCTGGCCCATGGAATATCCTGTCAGGTTGGAATCGGCGCGGTGTTGGCCAGGTTGGCGTCCGTTTCGCGCGGATCGGTCCCGGTCATGGTCATGTTTTTGCGCGACTGGCAAGGAGCGATCTGTCTCGTTGGCGCTGACTAGCCGTTGAATCGGCCTGTGCTTGCCTCAGCGGCAAAGTCTTTCGGTGATCGTTCGGACCGCCACGTGAAATTGCTCCGTTTGCTGCGCGAAGCCAATCCGCATGTGGTTCGCATGTCCAAAGCAATCACCCGGAGCGATAAGGACGCCAGCCTTCGCTAACTCTTCGCAAAATGGACGGCTGTTCCTACCGTCAGTGAACCAGGGAAATGAAGTGGTTCCACCGCGTGGACGCGCCCACGACAAGACGCCATCGGAGCCGGCGATCAGTCCCTCTAGGCTAACTATATTCTCCGTCGCGACTGATTGAAGCCTGTCGAGAATCTGCCCTCGGTGTTGCAGCGAGTGCGTCGCTAGCAGCTCAAGCAGTGGCGAGCTGCTGATCGTGAAATAGCTACGCGCGTCAATAATCCTCGCTCGCCGTGCGGCATCTCGATCGATGATCCAGCCCGTGCGTAGACCTGGCAGCGACATAGCCTTGGACAGGTCGTTGGTGACAATCACGTTTTCGAGGGCAGCGGCTGACGGTAGCGGCGCTCCGAAGTAGAGCGGATGGTAGACCTCGTCGACGATAAGCGGCACACCGCGCTCGGCAAGACTGCCTGCTAGCCGAGCAAGCTCGTCGGCCTGCATGACCGATCCCGTCGGATTGTGAGGCGTGTTCACGATCACGGCGACGGTGTCCTGATTCACAGCCTCCAGCACAGCGTCAGCTCGCTGCACGAAGTCCGCAACCGCCGAGAGTGCGTAGCTGCGCACATCCAGCCGCCAAGCTTTGGCCATGGCCGCATAGGCAGGGTAGCCGGGATCGGGAATGACGAGATTGCCGTTCGGGCGCTCTAAAAGGCAAAAAAGGATCGACAGCGCCTCCGATGCTCCTGTGGTCATGACGACCCAGTCGGGATCTGCGCCATGGAAGTCTGCGACAGCCTCGCGCAGCGTCCTGCCTCCGTCGGGTGGTGCATAATGCATGATGCTGGAGGCGATATTGAGGTGCGCGCCCCCAAGGTGTGTCAGTTCTTCAACCGACCATCGCGGACCAGTGCTCGACGCGAGATTATAGGCGATTGGCGGCTGCGCGAAATCATATTTGGAGAGCCAATGATCGAGCAAGAATGGTGGCAGATCCATCGGCTTTCCCCCTGTTGAGTGGCCATTGTATCGAGTGTCCCATCTGATCAAGCCAGCGTCGACCCCGAGCTTCAAGGCCATCGAACAGTAGCCGAAGAATCCGGTGACGCGTGCCGGAGCATCTCGTCAGCCACCTTGCAGTGCTGGCCGACTGGCACCGCCTGGGTCGTTTCGACCGCATGAGCGACGATCTGTTCAAGCTCACGGGCGAGAAGCCGATGAGCATGCATGACTTCGTGAAGCGGCGCTGAGTGCCGCCACGAACTGAGACCGGCAGCTGGGTGTAGGTGAGGCGAGCTTGTCAGGGATCGGTTTGTAGGCGGAGCCAAAGGCGAGGTTGGCCGAATGGATCGCATGGCACAGACAATCGCTGAGTTTGCGCCGGTCGGGCCGGGGGACCGATGCGGATCACCCGCATCGGTCCAGAATGGCGGGGGTCGGCGGCTGGTCGGCACTGCGGGTGCAAGCGGATCAGCCGCGCGGGATATCACGCCGCGATGATGTTCGTGGTCACGTCTATATTGCCACGCGTGGCCTTGGAGTACGGGCAGATCTCATGCGCTCCGTGCACGATCGCCTCGGCGACTTCGCGCGCGACGCCCGGCAGGCTGACGGTGAACCGGGCCTGGATGAAATAGGCCGCGCCGGTCTTGCCCAGATCCACCTCGACTTCGACGGCTAGATCCGAGGGAAGCTGTACCTTCTTCTCCTGGGCGACGAGTCCGATGGCGGCGATAAAGCAGGCCGACCACGCCCCGGAGAAGAACTGCTCCGCGGTCGGATGCGGCTGGATCGCCGCAAACTGGTGGTCCGGGTTCGCTTCCTTGCCAGGTGTCGAGAGGTTGATGTCGAGGCGGCCGTCCTTTGTGCTGACGGTCGTGTGGGTCTTACCGGTGAGCAGGACATGGTCGATCTTGGTCATGGAAGGTTCCTCGTGTTTCGATAAGAGCGTTAAACTGCATACGATTATATCATATCCGATTGCATCGTGTGCGATGTGATCGGATATGAATCAAAGGCAGCCCGATGTCAAGGAGAGAACTCTGCACATCCCGCGGGCGATGATTGCGACGCCGGTTTGAAGACTGCCGTCCACGGCGATCGCGAGTGCCGACGCTACCTTGGCATGCCAACCAGCGGATCGCGTCGACACAGATGCCGCGTTGCACAGCCGAGCGATCCAATCCGAGGAATGCGTCCGCAGCCGGTCGATGACGACCGCTTCGGCTGCGAGCCCGGATATCCCCAGCGTCGCGAATGCTTCTTCGAGGATCCCGTTCGGAAATACGGGCTGGGCTAGCGGCTGGTGTCGCCCATTGAAGCCATCGCACCGCCGCTACTGGTCACGCATGCGTTCGATCCCTATTCAAGATCCATGCACGATCACGAGCCCATTCTTGCCGCCTTCCAATCCTGGAAGGGCGCGCCAATGGCAATCGCGACGGTGGTCTCGACCTGGGGCTCGGCGCCTCGACCGCGGGGAAGCCATATGCTTGTCCATGCCGACGGGCGCTTCGAGGGATCGGTATCCGGCGGGTGCGTGGAGGGCGAGGTGCTCGCACTCGCGGAGCAGGTGATCGCCAGCGGGCGAACCGAACGCCGACGCTATGGTGTGTCCGACGCGTCTGCCTGGGAGGTCGGCCTGCCTTGCGGCGGCGCCATTGAGATCATCATCCAGCCGGTAGTCGAAGCGGGCTTTCCGCCCGCGCTCTTCAACGCGATCGTGTCGGGGCGCGACGACGGACGCACCGTACGCGTCTCGACCGATCTCGACACCGGCGAAAGCATGATCGGTGCCGCGGAGGGGGCGAACTTGTTCGTCAATCGCTATTCCCCGCCGCGACGCCTCTTCATCGTCGGCGCGGTGCAGATCGCGCAAAGCCTCGCCGGCATCGCGCGCACGCTCGGCATCCGCCCGGTCGTCATCGATCCACGAGGCCGCTTCCTGACCGAGGAGCGTTTCCCCGATACCGAACTGGACGACCGCTGGCCCGACGAGGCGATTGCTGTCCGCAAGCCGGACGCTGCGAGCGCGGTGATTACCTTGAGCCACGATCCCAAGATCGACGATCCCGCGCTGATTGCAGCGCTGAGGCGGCCGACCGGCTATGTCGCGGCCCTGGGATCGCGTCGCAGCCATGCCGCCCGATTGGAGCGGCTCGCGGCGGCCGGCGTCGGCGCGTCTGATCTCGATCGCATCGAGGGCCCGGCGGGCATCGACATCGGTGCGGTGGGGGCGGCCGAGATCGCGCTCTCCGTCGCCGCCGGTATGGTCGCGGCGTTGGGACGGGAGCGGGCGTGAACATCGCGGCCGTGCTGCTTGCCGCCGGCCAATCAACGCGTTTCGGCGAAACGGACAAGATTGCGGCGCCACTGAACGGACTGCCGCTCGGCCTCCATGCGGCGCACACGCTGGCCGCCCTGCCCCTAACGGTGCGTTTCGTGGTGACCGGCCCCACAACACTCGACTGGCCCGGCTTCGAGATCGTGACAAATGATCAGCCCGGAGTGGGCATGGCGCGCTCGATTGCGCTCGGCGTTGCCGCCGCGCGGCGTGCGGGAGCGGAAGCCGTACTGATCGCACTGGCCGACATGCCCTTCGTCCCGGCTGCTCATTTCCTACGGCTGATCGCGCGGCATCACGGGCCGACCAGCCTCGCAGCATCGACCAATGGCGCCCGCCGGATGCCGCCCGCCCTGTTCGGCGCGGATTGGTTCGCGACGCTGGAGGGGCTTACAGGCGACCAGGGCGCGCGGACGCTGCTCGATCGCGCCGAGATGGTGCCGGCTGCAGCGGACGACCTGCTCGATATCGATCGTCCGTCGGACCTCGCCGCCGCGCGGTTGATCCGGGAAGGTTCCGGCCCGACCGACTGATGTCGGCCTGGCGGTAGAGCACTCGACCGCACTCGCCCGGTCTGTCATGGATCAACCCCAGCCGAGCGGCGTTGACCCACGCCGATGCCGGGGGGAACCTTCCCATGCGATTTGTCATCAACGATGAGGTCGTGGAGGCGGATGTCGATCTCAGGACATCGCTTCTCGATCTGCTGCGCGATCATCTCGGGCTGACGGGCACTAAAAAGGGATGCAACCAGGGCGCCTGCGGGGCCTGCACGGTGCTGGTCGACGGCGAACGCATCAACAGCTGCCTGGCGCTTGCGGTGCAGTATCAGGATCGCGCCATCATTACGATCGAGGGGCTCGGAACGGCGGGCGCGCTGCATCCGCTTCAGGCCGCCTTCATCGAGCATGACGGCTTCCAGTGCGGCTATTGCACGCCGGGCCAGATCTGCTCGGCAGTCGGCATGATCGGCGAGCTGCGGCGCGGGCTGCCGAGCGTGCTGACAGAGAATCTCACGCTCGAACGGATCGACTTCTCCGATGAGGAAATCCGTGAGCGCATGAGCGGCAATCTCTGCCGTTGCGGCGCCTATAACGGGATCATCGAGGCGATACGCTCCACCTTCGCCGATGAGGGTGCGTCCGAGAAGGAGGCTGCGGCATGATCGAGCTGCGTTACGAGAAAGCCTCCGATCCCTCCTCCGCGATCGGGCTGCATGGCGGGCAGGGGACCGCTCGCTATCTTGGCGGTGGGACGAACCTCGTCGATCTGATGCGCGAGCAGGTCGAGCAGCCGAGCCTTCTCGTCGATGTGACGGCGCTGTCCCGGGAAATCGAGGCCAGAGACGATGGCAGCTTCCTGATCGGCGCCGCGGTCAAGAACACGGCTCTTGCCGAGCATCCGGCGGTCCGCGCGCGCTTGCCCATGTTGTCCCGCGCGATTCTGGCGGGCGCGAGTGGACAGATCCGCAACATGGCGACGGTGGGCGGCAACATCCTGCAGCGCACCCGGTGCTATTATTTTTATGATGACGCGGCCCGCTGCAGCAAGCGCGAGCCGGGCGCGGGCTGCGACGCGATCGACGGGTTCAACCGCATCCACGCAATCCTCGGCGGGTCCTCCGCCTGTGTGGCGACACACCCCTCCGACATGTGTGTGGCGCTTGCGGCGCTCGACGCGACCGTTCATTTGGAGGGCCGTTCGGGCGCACGTTCGATCCGGTTGATTGACCTGCATCGCCTGCCCGACGACCATCCGGAAATCGAGACAGTGCTCGAGCCGGGCGAACTGATCACGGCGATCGAGCTGCCTTCGCTGCCCTTTGCGAAGCGTTCGACCTATCGGAAGGTGCGCGACCGGGCGAGCTACGCCTTCGCGCTGGTGTCGGTCGCGGCCGCGCTGGATGTCGAGGATGGCATCGTCCGTGACGTGCGCGTTGCTCTCGGCGGGGTGGCGCCGAAGCCGTGGCGCGCTACCCGGGCAGAGGCGCAGCTCATGGGTGCGCCGGCGACCGAAGCGAGCTTCCGCGCGGCGGCCGAAGCGGAGCTGGAGGGGGCGAGGCCACTTCGCGACAATGGCTTCAAGATCGAGCTTGCGAGACGGACCATCGTTCACACGCTCGCCGAGCTTGCCGGAGGGCGGTCATGAGCATCGAAACCGCCAAGCAGGCTGCGACGAACTCGGTCCTTCGCCTCACGCCGGACACGCCGCCGGACACGGGGACAGCCCGTCACGGCGCGCTGGGCTCCCAGCTCTCGCGCATCGATGGGCCTCTCAAGGTGACGGGCAAGGCGCGCTTCGCCGCCGAGGTGCCCTATGACGACCTCCTTTACGCGGCAGTATTCTTCAGCAGCATCGCGCGCGGGCGGATTGCAACCATCGATATTACTGCCGCCGAGGCCCTCCCCGGCGTGGCGCTGGTGATGACGTATCGGAACGCACCCCGCATGGGACCGCCCAAGATCTTCGGCGAACATCCCAAGGGGGGCGGGCCCAGCAACCTTCCCATCATGCAGGATGCCGAGATTCGCTGGAACGGCCAGCCGATCGCAGTGGTGCTGGCGGAAACGCAAGAGCAGGCCGACCATGCCGCATCTCTGATCCGCGTTCGCTACGAGGTCGAGCCTGCGGTCACCTCCTTCGATGCGGCCAAGGCGACCGCTCATCTGCCGCAGAGCGTGCTCGGCGAAGCGCCCGAAATGGAGATTGGGGACGCAGAGACGGCGCTGGGCGATGCACCTTTCAAGGTCGATCAGATCTACCGGACGCCCCGGCACAGCCACAGTGCAATCGAGCTTCACGCCGCGACCGTGGCTTGGGACGGAGACCAACTGACGATCCACGACGCCAGTCAGATGGTCAATATGACCGCGTGGACCATCGCCGACATGTTCGGGCTGAAGGAAGAGCAGATCCGCGTCATCTCGCCGTTCGTCGGTGGCGGGTTCGGGGGCAAGTGCCTGTGGTATCATCAGATTCTTGCTGCGGCCGCCTCAAAGCTAGCCGGGCGCCCGGTCCGCATCATGCTCTCGCGCGAAGGCGTGTTCCACAGCGTGGGCGGCCGCACATGCACCGAACAGCGCGTCGCGCTCGGCGGCAAGGCGGATGGCACACTGGCAGCCCTGATCCACACCGGTGTGGTGGCGATGACGACCCACAATAACTGCCCCGAGCAGTTCACATTCCCGGCTCGCCACCTCTATGCCGCGGACAATATCAAGCTTGTCCAGAAGGTGGCCGACCTCGACATGCTCGCCAACACTTTCATGCGGGCACCGGGAGAATCGATCGGCACCTTCGCGCTGGAGTCCGCGATCGATGAGCTCGCGATCGCGATGGACCTCGACCCGATCGAACTACGTCGTCGCTGCGAGCCGGACAAGGATCCGACGTCGGGGCAGGAGTTCTCCTCGCGCCACATCGTCGAAGCCTATCGACGCGGCGCGGAGCGCTTCGGTTGGCACCGCCGCAATCCGAAGCCGCGCTCCAACCGCGAGGGAGACTGGCTGATCGGCCACGGTGTCGCGACCGCGACCTATCCCTATTATCGGATGCCGGGCGCTGGCGCGCGGATCACGCTGAGCGCAGACGGTCATGCGCTCGTCCAGATCGCAACCCACGAGATGGGCATGGGCACGGCCACCGTGCAGGTCCAGCACGCCGCCGAGCGTCTCGGCCTGCCGGTCCACAAGATATCGTTCGAATATGGCGATACGACGCTGCCGCCCGGCACCATCGCCGGCGGCTCCAACCAGACGGCGTCGGTCGTCGCGGCGGTGATCGCGGCAAGCAAAGCGCTGACCGAGGAGCTTCTGCGGCTTGCCGGCAACGATTCCCCCCTGGCTGGGCTCAAGGCGGACGAGGTGGAGGGGCGAGACGAAGGCCTTGCCAGGATCGGCGATCCGGCGCGGGCCGAAAGCTATGCCTCGATCCTGAAGCGGGCCGGGCGCGAGGAACTGGCGATCGCAGCGGACGCGCCGATGCCGATCGAGATGCAGCAATATTCGATGCACAGCTATGGCGCGCAATTCTGCGAGATCCGCGTCAATGAGGTGACCGGGGAAGCGCGTGTCTCGCGCTTTCTCGGCTCCTTCGACACCGGCCGCATCCTCAACCCCAAAACGGCGGCCAGCCAGTTCCGCGGCGGGATCATCATGGGCCTCGGCCTCGCGCTGACCGAGGAGGTCATGTTCGATGATCGAACAGGCCGCGTGATAAATCCCTCGCTCGCGGAATATCATGTGCCGGTCCATCTCGACGTGCCGCAGATCGAGGTGATCTGGACCGACATTCCGGATCCGCATAGCCCGCTCGGGCTGCATGGGATCGGCGAGATCGGAATCACGGGCGTCGGCGCGGCCGTCGCGAATGCGATCTACAACGCCACCGGCAAACGCATCCGGGAGCTGCCGATCACGCTCGACAAGCTGCTCTAATTCTGTGCGCGAAGCTCGGCCACCTTCCCGGGGGTAATGCTCGAGGGCTTCGATCCGAAGCGTGCGGTGACATAGTTGGAAACCGCCGCGATCTCGCGATCCGTGTAGGCGGAGGCGAAGCTCGGCATATAGGGGCGGGCGCTAGTGGAAGTGCCCGCGCCGTTCAGGATCATCTGCGCGACATTGGTGGCGGTGACATCGTTCACGGCGCGACTGCCAGTGAGCTGGGCCTCCTGCACCAGCGCGCCATGGCCGTTCCAGGCATGGCAGCTCGCGCAATTGCCCTCGAACAGACGCTTGCCCATCGGATTGCCGGTGGGCCCGGATTTGGGCGCGGCAGGCGCGGGGCCGGCCATTTCGGGTAGCTGGCTGCTGCGGATTGCCGGCACGCTCTGCAGATAGGTAACCATCGCCGCGATGTCGCCGGGCGTCATCTTGCTAAGGCTGAGCTCGACCGCCTCGCGCATCGGACCCGACGCGGTGCCGCGACCCACCGCATGACCCCTGGCGAGATATGCAGCCAAATCTTGGGCCGACCAGGCACCGATACCGCTCACCCTGTCGGGTGTGATGTTATAGGCGTTCCAGCCCTCGGCCTGGCCGCCGGCAAACTTCTGCCGCGTGTTCATCGCCTGCATCAGATTGCGCGGGCTGTGGCACTCGCCGCAATGCGCCGACGCCTCGACCAGATAGGCGCCGCGATTCCATTGTGGGCTCTGCTCGGGGATCGGCTGGAAGCGCTTGTCGCTGTTGAAGAAGGCCGACCAGAAGGTCATCAGCCAGCGCTGGTTGTAGGGAAAGCGGAATGTGTTCGGCTTCGTTTCCAGCCGCACCGGCTTCAGCGAGAAGAGATAGGCCTTGATCGCCAGCACGTCTGCGTCGGTCAGCATCGTGTAGCTGGCATAGGGGAAGGCGGGGTAGAGCCGCGTACCGTCGGGCGCGATCCCCTTGTGCACCGCCTTCAGGAAATCCGCGTCACTCCACTTGCCGATGCCTGTTTCCGGGTCCGGCGTGATGTTGGGGGCGTAGAGCGTGCCGAAGGGTAGCACGAACGGCCGCCCGCCTGCGAACGGCGTGCCGCCCTTGGCTGTATGGCAGGCCTGGCAGTCGGCGGCGTCGGTCAGATATCTGCCGCGGGCGAGGAGGTCCGCCTGGGCGAGCTCGGCCGGCACACCGGCAGGCGAGGGGCCGGTGTAACGGGCGAGATCGACGGGCGTACCCTTGGCGAAGGCGGTCGGCCCCGGCTGGCTCACCAGCCAGCCGAGCATGCCGAGCACCGCGATGCCGACCACCGCCACCACACCGCCGAGCCAGAGCAGGACACGCTTCATGCCCTGCCTCCCTTGGCCAGCAGGCCCCGGTTGATCGGCATCCGCCGGAGTTGCACGCCGGTCGCGTTGAACACGGCGTTGGCGATGGCGGGCTGGACGACCACCGTGCCCGGCTCGCCGATACCGCCAGGCTTCTCCCCGTTCGGGATGAAATGGGCCTCGATGCGCGGCATCTCGTCGATGCGGAGCACGCGATAGTCGTGAAAGTTGCTCTGCAGCACGCGGCCGTGATCGATGGTGATGTCGCCATGCAAGATGGCGCTGATGCCGAAGATGATTCCGCCCTGGACCTGCGCTTCGAGCGTGTTCGGATTGACCATCTGGCCGACGTCCGCCGCGCAGACGGTGCGCGTCACCTGCACGTCGCCATCGTCGGGCACCACCACCTCGGCCACGCAGGCGAGGAAGCTGCCGAAACCGGCAAGCAGCGCAATGCCGCGCCCCGCCCGCCCGCCGCCCGGCGCCGCGAGGGGTTGGCTCCATCCGGCCTTCTCCGCCGCGAGGTTCAGCACGGCGAGCGCGCGCGGCGATTTCTTCAGCATCCCGCGCCTGAACTCGACCGGATCGACGCCGGTCTGGTGGGCGATATGATTGATGAAGCGCTCGGCCGAGAAGACGTTGCTGTTGGGGCCGACGCCCCGCCAGAAGGCCACCGGCACCTGCGGCGTCTCGTGGCGGATATATTCGATCAGGATATTGTCGAAATCATAGGGCTGATCGACCGCCCCATCGACGGCGTCGGGGTCGATCCCCTTCTGGAAGGCGGGCGGCAGCCAGCGCGCCATGATCGACGGCCCGGTGACGCGATGGTGCCACGCGGTGATCCGGCCATTCTCGACGCGGGCGCGCAGCCGGTCATGATAGATCGGCCGGAAATATTCCTGCTGGATATCCTCCTCGCGCGACCAGACTATCTTCACCGGGCCTTCGACATGCTGCGCGATGCGGGCGACCTTGACGACGCCGTCGACCTCCAGCCGCCGGCCGAAGCCGCCGCCGATCAGGTGGTTGTTGATCGTCACCTGCTCGGGCTTGAGGCCGAGCGCCTTCGCCGCGCCCTCCTGCGCCATGACGGGCGCCTGCGTGCCCACCCAGATCTCGCAACTATCGCCCTTGAAGTGGGCGGTGCCGTTGATCGGCTCCATCGGCGCGTGGGCGAGGAAGGGAAGTTCGAACTCGTCCTCGTAGACCGCGCCGTCCTTCAGATGGGTGGGCGCGTCTCCGACCTTCTGTGCGGCGACGCCGGGGCCGTCCGCTGCCTTCGCCTGCGCTGCGTAGAGGTCTTCCTGCATGGCATGGGCGTTGGGGCCATAATCCCACTCGATCGCGAGCGCGGCGAGGCCCTGTTTGGCCGCCCACATATGATCGCCGACCACCGCGACGAGATCGTCCAGCACAACCACCTGGCGGACGCCGGGCACGGTCTTGGCCTGACTGTCGTCGACGTGGCGGATCTTGCCGCCGAAAACGGGGCAGGCGGCCAGTGTGGCGAACTTCATATCCGGCAGCATGACATCGATGCCGTATTGGGCCTTGCCATTCACCTTGTCGGGCGTGTCGATCCGCTTCACCGGCTTGCCGATCAGGCGGAAATCCTTCGAGTCCTTGAGCGTCGGCTCCTTGGGCGCCGGGATCGCCGCTGCTCGATCGGCCAGCGCACCATAGGGCGCAGAACGGCCGCTCGCATCATGATGGACGACGCCGCTCTCCGTTCGGAGACTTATAGGGTCGACGCTCCAGCCGGCGGCGGCCGCACCCACCAGCATCGCCCGCGCAGCAGCGCCTGCCTTGCGGAGCGGCAGATACCAGCCCATCGTGCTCGTCGATCCGCCGGTGATCTGCGCGACGAAGATCGGATTGCCATAATCCTTCTGATCCGGCGGGGCGTGCTCGACCGTCACCTGCGAGAGATCGACGTCCAGCTCTTCGGCGATCAGTGTCGCCATCATGGTGTAGGTGCCTTGGCCCATCTCGACGGCGGGCATGATCATGGTGACGGCGCCGTCGCGTGTGATGCGGACGAAGGCGTTGAAGGCTGTGCCGCCCTGCGCACGGGGGTCCCGCGCTTCGGCCGAGTGGCCGCCGATCAGCTCGATGCCGAGCAGCAGGCCGCCTCCAATTGCGGCGCCCGCGCCCAGGATAGCCCGGCGCGACAAGCCGCCTGGCGCACCTTCAATTGTGGGGGAGGGCTCAGGCCGATCGTGCAGCATGCTTGATGCCCTCCCGGATGCGTACATACGTGCCGCAGCGGCAGATATTGCCGGCCATGGCGGCATCGATATCGGCGTCATCAGGCAATGGATTGCTGGTGAGCAGCGCCGCCGCCGACATGATCTGTCCAGACTGGCAATAACCGCACTGGACGACTTCGAGGTCGAGCCATGCCTTCTGGAGCTTGGCGCCGGCGGGCGTCTCGCCGATTGCCTCGATCGTGGTGATTTTTCTATCCCCGACGGAGCCGACCGGGAGCTGGCAGGAACGGAGTGCCGCACCGTCCACATGAACCGTACACGCGCCGCACTGGGCGATGCCGCAACCGAATTTCGTGCCGGTCAGTCCGATCACGTCGCGCAATACCCAGAGCAATGGCATGTCGGCGGGCACATCGACAGACTTCTGCTCGCCATTGACGTTCAGGGTGAACATTCCATTCCTCCCAGTGTGACGTCGTTGTGGGAACAGTCGGACGCCAGTCTACGCGACAGGAAAAGTTGGTTCGAACGGCCGGCAATAGCCATATAGATCATTGCCCCGCCGCGAAAGACATCGGGCTCGGGGCGGCCGGCGTGGACAAGAAGGAGGCGGACTTGTCATGAACGTCGCACTCCGGTCGTCCCTCGCTCAATGTCGGAGCGTTGCGATCAGATCATTTTCGGCGCTCATGCCGGCGAACTTGATGCCGATCTGCGCGACCGCCTTCAGGCCGCCGCCCGATCCAGCAATAGACCAGCCCCGAAATAATGATGCACACGATCACAGGGCGCCCCAGTACAGTGTCGTCGAACTGCATGGCGAACCAGAGGATCGGGATCGTCGCCGCAAGGATCAGCAGCATCGTTTTTTTTATGGCGGGCGGCCTTGGATCAGAAAGCATGCGACGAACTCGATGGATCGCGGCGCGCGTAAATGATCGCCAGAGCCGTCCGGTTGTCGATCTCGAGCTTGGCATAGATGCTGTGCAGATGGATCTTCACCGTGCCTTCGGACATTCCGAGCGCCGAGGCGACCTCACGGTTTGATGCGCCCTCGGCGATGCGCTGGGCGACTTCCCGTTCGCGTCTCGTCAAGCTGTCGAATGGGGACGACGCCTTTCTCGCGGATGCCTGACGAATAATTGCGGGCTGGATGAGCTCCGGCGGCAACCAGCGTCCTCCTGTTGAAACCACTCGCAGGCAGTGCATGAGCGTCTCGGAAGCGCTCTCCTTGAGAATGACGCCGGCGACACCGGCGGTGATAGCCTCGAGCAGCTGGGCATCGCTGATGCTCGCGGTGAGAAGGACGACACGCGTGGGTAGGCATGACTGGTTGGCGGCCTTCAGCAGCCCTATGCCGTCAATGCCGGGCAGGGCAACATCGAGCAGCGCGATGTCCGGTTTCAGTTCGATGAGGAGGCGGAGCGCTTCGTTTCCGTCACGCGGGGTGGCGATCACGTTGAGCCGGTCGTCGCCGGCAAGCAGCGTAGCTAGCCCCTGCAGAATGAGGGGATGATCATCGCAGATCAGAACCGACCTCAAGAGATCCCCCTCTCAAGCGGGATGTCCATGGTGAGTGCGTAACCCGCCGTGTCATTGGCGACGGTGAGCTTTCCACCGAGCTCGGACATGCGGTGGTTCAGGGAATAGGGGATCGATACGGACGAGGGGTTCGCTCTTTGCCCGTCGTCGCAGATGGATACGGCGAGCGCCTGCTGCCTGAGTTCGATGGTGACAACCACGCGGCGGGCGGACCCATGCTTCACCGCGTTGGCCGTGGCTTCAGACAAGGCGAGGCAGAGCTCTGCCGCCATTCCCGCACTGATCTTGAGGTCCGGCGGAGCAACGTCGATCATCAGGCAGCAATCCCATTGCGCCTGGAGAGGTTCGACCAGCGTCTGGAGCTGGTCGATGAGCAGGCAGTCCTCGGATCGCTGCATCCGCGTGTCGCTGACGAAGCTGCGGATGCGGCGCTGCTGCATCTTCAGCAGATCGCGGATCTTCGTGAGGCTCGTTTCCCAATCCGGCACCCGTTTCGCGGTCGCATCGAGTTGCAGCACGGCCGCTGTGAGATCCTGGAGGACGCTGTCGTGCAGATCACGCGCCAGCCGGGCGCGCTCCTTTACGCCTGCATTGGCGGCAAAGGCGTTGACCAGCGAAAACTGCTCAAGCTGCATGGCGATGCGCGAAGCAACGATCTTGGTAAGCGCGACGATATTCTCGTCCTTGAAGGCAGGATCCAGCACGATCACGCAGCCTCGGTACCGAAGGCTTTCAAATCCCGAAACGTGGATCGCCTGCCATTCGGGTCCGAGAACCTGGCCGCAGAGAACCTCGATACTCTGCGGCATGGCGCTTCTGAGCGAAGCGATCGCGACGGCATATTTGTCGGGCGTAAGACGGGAGGCGCCTTCATCGACCAGCATGAGGCCGGCGCCATCCAGAAGGATGCCATCGGCAAAGCGACATTCCGTTCCCGTCCACCAGGCGAGGCGGGCCGAAGCTTCGTCGCGATCCTGCCAGAGCACGGCAATGCGATTGGTTGCAAAGACGTTCGATGCGTGCCTGAGCGAGGTCGAGAGCCAGGGGCGATCGTCCTCGAGGATCACATCGTGCGGCCAGCCCGCCAATTCCCGCAGGCGAGCTTCGCTGCGGCTCCGATAACTGCCGAAATAACCCAGCATGACGGCCGCCACCCAGCAATATACCGAGCGGATGATCAGGACGTTGAGGGCGTAATCGCCCGATTCGAGATCCGGGACTCCGATCATGAGCAACTGCGTTTGCAGCATCAGGGAGGTGAGAAGGACGCCGCGCCAGCCCCATCTGATCGCCGCGACGATCAGCGTGAAGTTGAAAAAGATGAAGAACGGGCTGTCGAGCTGCTCGGAAATGATGGCGAGCACGCCGAGAACCACCATGTCGACGGCGCTAGGTAGCGCGTGGACCGGGTCGTCCAGCCGTCTGGAGGGCGGAAAGATGACGACCATCAGAGAAAACGCCACATAGGCGCCGAGGATTTCGTAGATTTCGGTCGTGTTGATCTTGGGGTTGGTGGGATCGAGATAGACGCCCAGCAAGGCGAAGGAGGAAGTCGCGAGGCGCCCAAGGTCGATAAGCCGCTCGGGCTGCGCCTCGTACATCAAGCGCCAGATCCTGGCGCTCAGGCGTTCGAGCGTTGCCCGCCCATTCGCGGTCCGCTCCATGTACGACAGCCGCTCCACGGCAGGCCCCCCCGCAGACTCTCGCCCGACTTATTAGACTGTCCTTGGGGCACGGTTGCGCGATCATCGGGCGTACGCCACCTGAGCATTGCTTCGAGGAGGCGCCCGACAGATCGGCGTAGCCGGCTTCGCACTCTTCCCAGGCAATCGTCTCGCCCCGACCCGCGTGCGGCTGTTGCAGGACGCCTTGGCCAATTGGTTGATGCTGCAGCTACGGACCGACGCCAGAACGCGACGGTGCCGGCCGGGAGGGATTTCAGCCGCCCGCGATGATCGTGCGGATGCCTCGTCTGCTCTGGGCCAGCTTCCGCAGCCTAGCCCGGATGGCGGCCGGCGTTTGAAGGTCCGTGGTCGTAAGGGCGGGAATGCGGCGTGGGGTAGTCATGCCGAAAGGCTTGCCGTTTGGAGCGGGCTGTCGCCAACGGAGCCTCTCACTGTCTGCCATCGGAATAGCCGATTTATCGCGCAACAACTCGTAATCTCAAAGGTAGAGAAGGTTCCCTGGAAATAAGCCCTGGATCCGTGCTCAATCCAATCCAAGAAATCTAGGCAGAAAGGCCACACTGGAAGAGACGACCACGACATCGTTGTCGATATCAAGGAACCTCATGCTTCCACTGATCGTTCGAACAGCTGAGCGGATTGTAGGAGGATTGAGATGCACGGCTATTTCAAGCTTGCCATTGGTGTCAGCATCCTTCCGATGCTCGCACTCTCGGCGGCGCCCGGCTCTGCATTCCCAGGAAAGGGAGACAGGGCACAGGCGGCTATTGCCGAGGCCAAGGGAAAAATCGACGCCGTTAACAAGGTGGGCGTGAGCGGCGACGTGCCAGGCATGGTGGCGCGTGCGCAGGCAGCCCTGGCCACCGCGCAGGAGGATGTTTCCCGCGGTGACAAGGATCAGGCGATCGCCGACGCGCACCATGCGTCCGAGCTCGCCGATACGGCCATGGGCATAGCGAACAGGAACCGGCTCGAGGCGGAACGCGCCCACCATGCTGATGCCATGGCTGCAACGGCTGCGGCGCAGCAGGACGCCGCCGAGGCTAACGCGCGCGCTGATGCCGCCCAGCAGGCCGCGGCCACCGCAGCGGCTCAGGCTGAAGCGATGCGCAACACGCCGCCGCCAGCTCCGCCCACCACAACCGTCACTGTGGAAAAGAAGGTTGTGCGTCCGGCTCCGCGACGCGTGACGCATCGCGTTGTCCGACACACTAGCCATCCGAGCCAGACAGCGACCGAGAAGACCACCATCACGACGTCGCCCAGCACCGGAGACTGATCGTCGGTTGGAATGGAAAGGGGCCGGGCACCATGCCTGGCCCCTTTACAATTCGCGAAGGCGTTCCGCTGGTCGCGCGGTGAGCGCCGGCAGGCTTCCGAGAAGCCCGACGGCAACTGTTATCGCGATCGAAGTCGCCAGTGTCGCCGCAATCGCTCCCCCATCGGGTGCCCATGGCAGCGCGAACAGCTTTACCACCACATACCAGCCGCCCGCGCCCCCGATCGTCAGCGCCACGCCCGTCAGCAACGCGGACAGCAGAAGATACTCGAGCGCCTGTCCGGCCAGCACCTGACGCCGGCTGCCGCCGAGCAGCTTGAGAATCACGATGTCGTAGCGGCGCGTCCGCTCCGAGGCGGCTATGGCGCCGATCAGCACGACAATGCCGGCCGCGACCGTCACGGTGGCCGCAGCCTTAATGGCGAGCGCGATCCGGCTCAGCAGGTCGCCGACCTGGCCGATCACGTCGCCGGTGCGTAGCATCGTGACGGAGGGGAGCGCAGTCGCCACCGCGCGGGACACCGCGCCGTCGCGGTCAGCTGCCGCATAGACACTGGCGAGCAGGCCGTGCGGTGCCTCCTCGATATATCCCGGCGAGAAGACCAGCGCGAAGTTGAGTCCCAGCCCACCCCAGTCGACCGCGCGCAGCGCTGCGATCCGTGCCGGCACCTCGACGCCGAGCACCGCCACGGTGATCGTGTCGCCGACCTTGAGGCCCAGCTGCGCGGCCGCCTTGTCTTCCATCGAAACCAGCGGCGGGCCGTGATAGCCGGCGGACCACCAGCGTCCTGCGGTCACTCGATTACGCGGCGGGACGCTCTTTGACCATGTTATGGTGCGATCGCCGTGGAGGATCCAGGCGTCGGCGGGGAGGCTCTTCATGTCGGCCACGCGCTGGCCCTTCAGCGCGACGATCGTGCCACGCAGCGAGGGAACCGTCTCGATCCGCGCGCCGGGGGCAGCAGCGGTCACGGCGGAGCGGAAGCGCGCGGCGTCCTCGGGCTGGAGGTCTATCGCGAAGAAGCGCGGGGCGCGGGCTGGTGCTGCGGCGTGGATCTCGCTTGAGAGGCTAGTGTCGATCACTGTGAGCGCCACGAACAGCGAGAAGCCGAGGCCGAGCGCGACCAGCAGCCGGTCGGTCTGGGCGCCGGGGCGGTGGAGATTGGCGAGCGCCAACCGGAGCAGTGGGCGCCTTGGCCTCGGCAGCCGCGCGAGCGCAAAGCGGAGGAGTATGCCGAGGAGCCAGAAACCGGCCACCAGCCCGGCCGTAGCGCCGACGAAGCCCAGCGCGATGCGGCGGTCGCTCGCGGTCAGCACCGCCAGCGCGATCACCAGGGCAAGGAGCATGGCCATGCCTGCCAGCACGGCGAGGGTGGGGCGTTTCGCCGACAGGATCGCGTCACGCAGCAACGTCGCGGCCGGCACCGATCGAGCGCGGGCGAGCGCCGGCAGCGCGAACAGGAGCGCGACCAGCACGCCGAGCGCGGCAGCGACCAGCAGCGGCCCGGGATAGAAAGCGAGGTGCGGGGGCACGGGCAGCGTGTCGCCCGCCACTGCCGCGACGATCGCGGGCACCGCTGCGCCGAGTGCGAGGCCGGCGAGAATGCCGGCGCCTGCGATCAGCCCGAGTTGTAGTAGGAACATCGTCGCGATCGTACCCGACCGCGCTCCGAGCACCTTCAGCGTGGCGATGAGACGGGTCTTCGCCGCCAAATAGGCGCTCACGCCGCTGCCGACGCCGACGCCCGCAATGGCCAGCGCTGCGAGGCCGACTAGAAGCAGGAACTGGCCGAGCTGGCCGATGCCCTGCCGCAGCATGCCCGCCGCCCGATCCGGCGTGCGCGCGGTCCAGCCGGCGCTCGCGAAGTGGCGGACGAGCCGTTGGCCAAGCGCTGCGGCATCGCTTCCCCGCAGGAGCAGACGATAGCGGCTCTCGTAAAGGCTGCCGGGCTGGATCACGCCGGTGGCGTCGAGCCCGGCCATGTCGACCAGCACCGGCGGGCCGAGGGTAAAACCCTCACCAAGCCGGTCGGGCTCGTCCGCGATCAGGCCGATCACGGTCATCCGAGCTTGGCCGATGCGCACCGCGTCGCCGACATGGAGCGCAAGCCGGTCGGCGAGCGCTGGGGCGATCGCCGCTTGCAGCCCATGGGGCCGGGGTGCAAGCGCACCGGGCTGGAGGCGGAAGTGACCGATCAGCGGCCAGGCGTCGTCGATCGCCTTCAGCGTCACCAGCGCGGGCGCGCTGCCGTAGAGCGGTTGCGCCATGGCGCGAGTACGGATGCTCTCGGACACGGTGCCGGCGGCGGCGAAGGCGGCACCCTCCTCCACCGTGGCGCGGCGCTGCGAGACGCGCATCTCAAGGTCGCCACCCAGCATTGTGCGGCTTTGCGTGTCCAGCGCGCCCAGGATGCTGGCGGAGAGGCTGCCGATCCCGGCCAGCGCCGCGGTGCCGAGGAACAGGCAGAGCGCGAGTAGCCACAAACTGTGCCCCCCGGCCCGGAGATCCCGGAGCGCGAGGCGCCAGGCGAGCGTCACGGGCGGCGCCGATCGGCGATGATCCGGCCGTCGCCCAGCTCGACGATGCGACCGCAGCGTTCGGCGAGGCTGGCGTCGTGCGTGATGACGAACAGAGTGGCGCCCGCTTCCGCGTGGCGCGCGAAAAGCAGATCCATGATCGCAGCGCCGGTGTGGCCATCGAGATTGCCGGTCGGCTCGTCGGCAAAGAGCAGGGTCGGGCGGGGTGACAACGCGCGGGCGATCGCCACGCGCTGCTGCTCGCCGCCGGAAAGCTGAGCGGGATAATGGTGCAGCCGATGGTCGAGCCCCACCGCCGCGAGCTCCGCTTCGGCGCGCGCGAAGGCGCCGCTGATGCCGGCGAGTTCGAGTGGCACCGCGACATTCTCCAGCGCGGTCATCGTCGGCAGCAGGTGGAAGGCCTGGAGGACGATGCCGATCCGGCCGCGCCTCGCCACCGCCAGCGCATCCTCGTCAAGCCCGGTGAAATCCATGCCCGCGACATGCACCGTACCGCCGCTGGGCTGCTCCAACCCGGCCAGCACCGCCATGAGCGAGGACTTGCCCGATCCCGAAGGGCCAAGCAGCGCAACGCTCTCGCCCACGCTTACCGAAAGGTCGATTCCGCGCAGGATCTCCACCTGCGCGGGCGGTTTGCCCAGTGACAGCGTCAGATTGCGTGCCTCGATCGCGATGCTATCGAGGAAAGCGGACCGGGGAGGGGTGGAGAATGGCACGGCTGACGAGATATGGTGGTCTGCGGCGGCTTGTCTATCTCGCGCTGTCATGGATCGCTTTGGCCGGTGCGCCGGCCGGTGCGGCGCGACCGCTGGTGTGGGCGCTGGGGGACAGCCTCACCGCCGGATACGGCCTGCCGCCGGCCGCAGGTTTCACCGCCCAGCTCCAGGGGGCGTTGCAGCGTGCCGGTGTCCCGGCCGAGGTGCGCAACGGCGGCATTTCCGGCGACACCAGCGCGCAGGGGCGGGCGCGGCTGCTCTGGGGGTTGCGCGGGCTTGGGGCGAAGCCCGATCTCGTCATCGTCGAGCTAGGCGCCAACGACATGCTGCGCGGGCTGCCGCCGGCGCAGGCGGCAGCCAATCTGGGCGCGATCCTCGCCGAGCTGAAGCGTCGGCAGATCCGCGTGCTGATCGCCGGGATGAAAGCCGCGCCCAATCTCGGGCCTGCCTACCGACAGGAGTTCGACGCGATCTTTCCGCGCCTCGCGCGGCGATATGGGGCACGGCTCTACCCCTTCTTTCTCGACGGTGTTGCGGGAAATCGGGCTCTGATCCAGGGGGACGGGCTGCATCCCAATGCTCAGGGCGTGACGATCATCGTCGGGCGGATGCTGCCGACGGTACGCCGCGCGCTCGGCGACCGGGTGCGAGGGGAGTGAGGCTGTAGGACATTGCGGCCGCTCAGTTCACCAACCGGTTGGCGCGCAGCCGTTCGACGGCCAGATCCAGGAAAGCGCGGACCTTGGCTGATGCGCGACGGCCCTCCGGATGCAGGACATGGATGGGCAGGGGCGGCTCCTCATAGTTGGCCAGCACGATCTGGAGGCGGCCGTTGAGAAGCGCCGGACCCGCCTGATAATGGAGCACGCGCGTGAGGCCCCAGCCTTCCGTTGCCGCGGCGACCGCCGCCTCGTTGGTGTTGCAGAGCAACTTCGGGCTGACCGTCGCGATAGTCTTCCGGTCGGCCCCGAACCGCCATTCGGGCGAGGCCCAGGCGCTGGTCGACGCGGCGATGCGGTGATCGCGCAGGTCGGCTGGCGTTTTGGGAACGCCGTGCCGCTCGAAGTAGGCGGGGGCGCCGCAGATCACACGCCGGATCGATCCGACGCGGATGGCACTGAACCCCGAATCCGCGAGATGGCCGATGCGGATCGCGACGTCGGCGCCCTCCTCGATAAGATTGACGGGGCGGTCCACGAACAGGCTGCGGCCCGTCATCATCGGATAGGTGTCGAGATATTCCGTGATGATCGGCAGCACATACATCTGTCCGAACATCGCCGAGGCGGTGACGGTGAGCGTGCCCGACGGCGTCGCGTAGGAGCCGGCCGCCGCCGCCTCGGCTTCGACCATGTCCGATAGGATGCGGCGGCAATCCTCGAAATAGCGGTCTCCCGCCTCGGTAAGCTTGACCGAACGGGTAGTGCGCACGAACAGCCGCGTACCGATCATATCCTCCAGCGCCGCGATAGCGCGGGTGACGGATGGCGCGCTCATGTGAAGATGGCGCGCAGCTTCGGCGAAACTACCGGCTTCGGCGACCCGGACGAAGACGCGCATGGCCTGCCACCTGTCCATCGCCTCCCTCTCATTCCTTCCGCCCGTCGCCAACCAACGGGCGGCTAGATCATGCAGGCGAGAAGCTCGGGATGCATCCCGGTTTCGTGCGACAGCATGTCACGTGATAATCGAGCCGATGCGCCACCTGTCCTGCCGGAAGCGGGTCGCGACCAAGGACGGGCCGATAAGAACAGCGGACTGAATCGACGCAGCGATCGTGGTGAGACGGGGCATCGCGTACGTCGGGCCTAGAAGCCGAAATCGCTCAGCCCGGGGTGGTCATCGGGGCGGCGCCCGAGTGGCCAGTGGAACTTGCGGTCGGCTTCCGCGATCGGATGCTCGTTGATGCTGGCATGGCGGTGGCGCATCAGACCGTCTTCGTCGAATTCCCAGTTCTCGTTGCCATAGGCGCGGAACCACTGGCTGCTGTCGTCGTGATATTCGTAGGCGAAGCGCACCGCGATGCGGTTGCCGCCGAAGGCCCAGAGCTCCTTGATGAGGCGATAGTCGAGCTCCCTTGTCCATTTGCGGGTGAGGAGGGCGACGATCGCCTCGCGGCCCTGGACGAATTCGGCGCGATTTCGCCAGTGGCTGTCGACGCTGTAGGCGAGCGCCACCTTGGCGGGATCGCGGCTGTTCCAGCCGTCCTCGGCGAGACGGACCTTCTCGACCGCGCTCCGCAGGTCGAAGGGAGGCAGCGGCGGGCGGGACATGGGCATTCTCCTCGGTTCAAGGGTGGGCCGGGATTCGACATCATGTGGCGACAGGATGGACCGGACGACGGGTTGGCGGAACGCCGAAAGATCGGAAGGGATTGTTGGTCGTGTGCATCAATCAGAGGGCCAGCTGGATCCGGCCATCCTCGCCCTCCTCGGGGGCGGCGGGAACCGCGCAGCAGATCAGCACCTCGCCCTCGCCAACCGGTGCATCGGGATGCTTAAGATAGGTGACGGCGCCCGTGACGAGCCTGGTCCTACAGGTACCGCAGGTACCCGCCCGGCAGCTGAATTCCGGAGCGAGGCCCCGGGATTCCGCCAGTTCGAGGAGCGTGCCGGATTCGGGCGTCCAGCGCGCCTCCTTCATGGATTCAAGAAATGCGACCGGAACCGGCTCGGTCGCCGCGGGACGGAGCGGCGGTGGCGCGGCAGTCTCGGCGACCGTGCGGACCAGCGACGCCGGTCCGAAGGCCTCGGCATGGATCCGCTCGTCGGCGATATTGTAGCCGCGCAGGCCATCGTAGAGATCCTGCATGAACGGGCCCGGCCCGCACAGGTAGAAGTCATAATCGTGGAAGGGGAGGAAGCGGCTCAGCACCGGCATGGTGATCCGGCCCGCTACGTCATAGTCCCGGCCTTCCTCTGCTCCCTCCACGTCGCTGAGGACGCGGATAACCCGCACCGCGCCCTGCCCGGCCTCGGCCAATGCCGCGAGTTCGATGTCGAAGGCGCGATTGGCTTTCGTCCGCGCCGCCTGGAAGATCACCGTCGGGCGGATATGGCGCTTGCGCAGGCCTTCATAGACGATGTGCCGCAGCATCGAGATCATGGGCGTGATGCCGACCCCGGCCGCCAGCAGCACGGCCGGCCGCCTCTCAAGCGGATCGATGGTGAAGGCACCGTCTGGGGCCCGTGCCTCGATGATGTCGCCGACCTGTATCGTCTCGTGCAGGTGCCCGGACACCACGCCCTCGCGCTTGACGCTGATCCGATAACGTCCGTCCGAAGGGGCGACCGACAGGGTGTAAGTGCGAATGCAGGGCTTGTCCGCGCCCGGCGTCGTGATGCGGATCGGCAGGTGCTGGCCTGCCTTGTGCGGGATCAGTCCGGCGCCGTCCGCCGGCTCCAAATGGAAGGAGCGGATTGAGGCGCTTTCGTCGACGATCCGCGCGACCCGGAAGGGCCGCCACTTCGATGCGAGCTCGTTGGCGCGGAGCCGTTCGGCGGTTTGCTCCCAGTCGCCGGTCATCAGTGAGTTGGGCGACCAGCCATCCTCTTCAAAGGTCCAGCGCAGCGGGACCACGCCAGCACGGCGCACGATCCGGCGTGCGCGGAAGCGCCAGAGACGCTCGGCGCCCTGGAAAGCGGCGATCTCGGGCGAGTCCACTAGCTCGGCGTCGCCTGAGAGTTGCAGCATGTCGCCCGTCTCGAAATCGACGAAGACCAGGCCGGCCCTGCCGTTGAGCAGAATGTTGCCGAGTGTCGCGAAGAACAGGTTTCCGGCGAAATCGGGAATGGTCAGCATGCCATCGTCGGAGACGCGAACGAACCCCGCCTTGCCACCGCGATGCGACACGTCGACCTGCCGATGGCCGTCTTCGCGGTCGTAATAGGAAGCGACGAATAAAGTGTCGGCTGCCTCGATCATGGCGCGGGACACCGCGTCGAGCGTGTCGCTTTCATGGACGGTGCCCGCGAAGGCCTCGTGCGGCTCGCCGTCGAAGCGGTAACGCCTGAGCTGGATATATTGGGGGCAGTTGCCGAAGCTCTGATCGACTTCGACGTCGAAACCGCCGTCTGTCGGCCGGCGAAGAATGCCGTTCATGCGGTTGCGGCGTCGCGTGTGAAGCTCGATTCCGAGCAGACCAATCGCGTCGCCATCCTCCATGCCCCGACTGGCGGGGTCGCTGGGATCGCGCCGCGTGGAAATGTGCAGGGCGGACGACGTGGGTGCCGAAGCGAAGCCAGGATGCCCGGTCAGCACACTCGCCCAAACGTCGCCCGCGGGATCGACGCTGCCAAGGAGCATGAAGGGGAGCTGCGCGTAGAATTCGCGATGTTGATCGAGCAGGAAATTGCGGATCACGCGCTTGCCGACGGATTCCATCCGTTCCGCGACGCCCGCCCTCTCCTGCAAGGTCCGTTCGCCGATGTGCCAGACAGTCGGTCCTGCGTCGCGCTCCACATCGGTCATGGCCGAGGCCCTTTTCAAGTTCCCCCAGGCGCGCCACCGCAACGCGCCCGAGTGTTGGATCACGCCGCGCAGAGCCCGGCCGCCGTCTTGGTGAAAGGCGTGAAACCCGGCAGGGCCTCGACCCGGCGGAGGAAAGCCTCAACATGCGGATAGCCAGATAGGTCGACATTACCTTCCGGCGCGCGGGCGACATAGCTGTAGAGCGCGACATCGGCGATGGTCGGGTGATCCGCTGCCAGCCACTCACGGCCGCTCAGATGGGCCTCAAGCAGCTTGAGAAGGATATGGGCGCGGCCGATCACCTCGTCCGGATTGTGCCGGGAGCCGAACACCGTGACGAGCCGCGCGGCCGCCGGGCCATAGGCGACTTCGCCCGCCGACACCGACAGCCAGCGCTGGACCGCAGCGGCGCCGCGCGGGTCCTCGGGCAGCCATTCGGTACGGCTGAGCTTCTTGGCGAGATAAACCAGGATCGCGTTGGAATCGGAGACGATAACGCCGCCGTCGTCGAGCACCGGAATCTGACCGAAGGGGTTGAGGGCGAGGAATTCGGGCTGCTTGTGAGCGCCTGCCATAAGGTCGACCTCGATCAACTCATGGTCAACGCCGAGAAGCGACAGAAACAGTGCGGCGCGATGCGAATGTCCCGAGAGGGGATGATAATGGAGCTTCATGATTTTTGGTTTCCTAGGTCCGTGGCTGAACCATTCCCGATCCACGGAAGGAAAAATGAGCCAAGGCCGGCCGCACGAGAAGCTACGCAGCAAGCAAGTCATTATTGCAGTGCACGTAATAATGCCCCGTGCTGGGCAGCGTGATATTGCCATCGCGCCGCCATCCGGAGTTACGCGCGAAGCGTCGGGGGGCCGGATCCACACCTGGCCCTGATCGAAGGTTTGTGTGGGGCAACTTTACGCTTCTGCGGGGAAGATCGGAATAACCATCGCCGGTACTGGGCTTCCGAACCATGCCAGCGATCACCACTCCGGCGGGGCCGCGTTTAACTTCTTGTTTCTCTTCCAGATGTAGGCGTTTCCGTGAACGGAGCCTGCTGCGTGATACGTTTGAGGTTGGACAGGGTCGTGCGGAGTGGTCGCGAGCTGGCAAGGGGACAGGCCTTCCCTTGCGCGGCTCTGCTGCTGCTGGCCCTGCCCGTCGCAGCCTCTCACGCTTTTCGTCCGATGCCGCGAATCGGTGTGGCCCTCCTCGCTGTCGCGGTGGCGATGGGGTGTCTCGCGCGGGCAGCTTGGAACGATCGGCGCATCGCCAAGCTGGCGGCTCGCGCCGTAAGGATGACGACGAGCGAGATTCGGGAAGCCGCGCAGGCCGCAGATCCGTTGACGAGCCTGGAGCTCAGTCTGCAGGGCTTCGAATTGCAGCATGGATCGATGCAGCACCGCCTAATCCACCGGCATTCGCTGAGCGGCCTGGCCACGCGCGAACCCTTGTTCGCGAAGATCGAGAGCGAGGCGGAAAGCGGCGGCGTGCTGGGCGTGATCAGTCTCTCGGATTTCGACCAGCTCAGCGCCTTCGATCCCGAACAGGCTCAGCGGCTTCTGGTGGCCGTCACCGAACGCACCGTCCGTATGCTCGGCGATCGCCATTTCATTGCTCATGTCGATCGATCGAGGCTGGGAGTCTGGTACGGCAACGACATGTCGCCGGACACCGCTTGCGCGGAACTCGACGCGCTCGGCTATGCCTTGGGAAGCGCGATTGAAGACGGCGATCGCGGCATCGTCCCCAATATCCGGATTGGCCACGCTCGCGCTCCCCAGGATGGGACCGTGCCCGAACTGCTTCTGGCCCGCGCGATCGCCGGCTTCACGCCGGCCGGAACCGACTCGCCGGTGGATCAGCTGGAAACCGCCCGCCAGCGCTACGGGATGGAGCAGGATCTGCGCCGCGCGATCGAGCGCGACGAGTTTGCACTCCATTTCCAGCCGTTGATCGACGCGGATGCGGGCCGGGTCTGCGGGGCCGAGGCGCTGCTGCGATGGCGCCACCCGGAACAGGGTCTGGTCCCGCCGTCGCGCTTCATTCCGATCGCCGAGGACGCCGGCCTGATGGAAGAGGTCGGGCTGTGGGCGCTCAATGCCGCCTGCCGCGAAGCGCGTCGCTGGCAACGCCGCGACCTTCCGGCATTCAGGATGGCGGTGAACCTGTCGGGACACCAGCTCGACAACCCCGATCTGGACCGCATGATCGAGCGCACGCTCGCGCGCCATTCACTCTCGCCCGCCATGCTCGAGGTCGAATTGACCGAAACGGTGGCGGCTGGCGACGCGCGGCATGTCGGGCTGCTGTTCGGGCGTCTTCGCGCGCTCGGCATCACGATTGCCATCGACGATTTCGGTACGGGCTATTCGAGCTTCAGCGCGCTCCGCGGCATCCCCTTCGACAAGATCAAGATCGACCGCGAATTCGTCACCGCCGTCCATCAGAGATCGGACAGCCAGGCGATTTGCCGATCCATCCTGGCGCTCGGCGAGGGGCTCGGCATCCGCGTGCTCGCCGAGGGCGTGGAGCAGGCCGAGGAATATCAATGGCTGCGCCGGGCGGGATGCGCGCATTTTCAGGGATTCTATTTCGCCCGGCCGCTCGAATCTGCCGCCTTCCAGCTGTTCGCGCGGGACATGAATCGCCTCGCCGGACAGCTTGCCATTTCCCTGCCCGAAAGGCTTTCCGCATGATTGCCCGCCGCTCGCTGCGTCGCCGTGCTGCAGCGTCCCTCGCCCTGATGTTGGTCCTCTCCGCCTGTCAGCCCGGCACCAAGGCCAGCCATCCCCAACCGGTTTCGGCGCGGGCTCCGGTGTCGGTCGATACGGTCGTCGAGCTACTAGATCAGGGCGACGAACTGCATGCGCGCAAGCAATTGAAGGTGCTCTTCCGGCGCAACCCCGCCGATCCGGCGCTGCGCGTCCTGCAGGAGTCGCTCGATCAGGATCCGGTCCAGCTGCTCGGCCCGAAGAGCTTCCCCTACACCGTTCAGCGGGGCGAGACTGTAATCGAGCTGGCCGAGCGCTTCCTCGGCAACCGGCTGAAATTCTATCAGCTCGCCCGCTATAATGGCGTGAAAGTGCCTGGCACGCTCGCTCCTGGCGTCGTCCTGCGTATCCCGGGCGAAGCGCCGCGACCTGTCCCGCCGCCGCATCCCGTCCCGCTCCGACCGGCTCCGCCCGCAACCCCCGAAGCGGCCAGCAAGCCGACCGCGCCAACCCCCGCGCCGCGCCCGGCGCCCGCCGTTAATCCGGCCATGGCGCGCCAGCTTCGCGGCCTCGGGCTGGCCGCGCTCAACCAGGGCAAGGTGGATCGGGCGGTGGCGCTGCTGCGCCGGGCGGCGGCACTCGATCCGGGCAACCCTCTGATCGCCCGCGACCTCGCCCGCGCCGGGCGGATCGCCGCCACGGTCCAGGCGAAACACTGACGGAAGGATTGTTTAAGAGAATCTAGCTAAGCTGTTTGAGAATTAGGTAAATTTCGGGAACGTAACATGACGTTACTCGGCCGATACAGGATCGACGAGCGCATCGGCGAAGGCGCCATGGCGGAAGTATTTCGCGCGCACGACACCGGCATTGGCCGAGTCGTGGCGATCAAGGCGCTCAAGTCCGAATTTCGCCGCGATCCCGAGCTCAGCCGCCGCTTCGTGCGTGAGGCCACGGCGGCCGGCACGCTCAACCATCCCCATATCGCGACCATCTATGATGCGGGCGAGGCCGACGGCACCGCCTATATCGCGATGGAGCTGGTCGCGGGCCAGACACTGGATGCGGTGCTGCAGGCGCAGGGCCGCATGGCCTATGAGCGCGTGCTGGTGCTGGGGATCCAGATCGCCGAGGCGCTGGCCTATGCGCATGCGCAGGGTGTGATCCATCGCGATGTGAAGCCCTCCAACATCCTGCTCTCGCCCGATGGCAAGACGGCGAAACTGCTCGATTTCGGGGTAGCACGCATCGGCGATGGCGATCCGGTGGCGGGCGAGGCTGCCATGCTGCGTACTCAGGTCGGCCAGATGATCGGCACGCCGCGCTATATGAGCCCCGAGCAGGCGCTCGGCCTGCCAGTCGACCATCGCTCCGATCTCTTCTCGCTGGGTGTCGTGCTCTACGAAATGCTGACCGGGAAGGCGGCTTTTCCGGGCACGGGTCTCGCCACGTTGGTACTCCAGATTGCCCAGGCCGGGCCCGAACCGGTCGAGCGGATTGTCTCTGATTGCCCGAAGGGGCTGCGCTTCATCATCGAGAAGCTGCTCGCCAAGAAGCCCGAGAAACGCTTCGCGGACGGCGAGCAGGTTGCGGCCGCCCTTCGACGCGAATGGGAAGCGGTAAGCGCGGACGAGTCGGTGCGTCGCCGCGGACTGACGCTCAGAATCAAGGTGCCGCTGATGCTCGCGGCGACGACGGCGCTGGCACTCGCAGGGAGTGTCGCGATGGTTCTCGACCGGCAGGAACATGCGCTCGAGCGCATGGCGGTTGCCTCTGGCGCGTCGATCACGGCCTTCGTCACCAGCAACGCCGCGGTACTGGCCGCCGACAATGCCGGGTTGCCACTCGACCAGCAGGACTGGGCGCCGCTCCAGGCCTTTGTGGACACCACAGGTCATGAAGACATCGTCGGGCGGCTGCTGATCGTCGACTCCGGCGGGATCATCCGCGCCGCCAGCGACCATGGCCAGATCGGGCGGCGCTATGTCCCGGCGACGGGAGAAGAACGAATCGCGGCGGGCGATGGCAGCTCGGTCACGGCCATGTCGGCGACGGCCGGCGGTGGCTTCCGCTTCGTCCGTCCGATCCGCTATGCCGGCGCGGATTTCGGCAAGGTCGACGTCCTGCTCCGCCGCACGACGCTGGACGCGGCGGTCGTCGCCAGCCGCAACCTGCTCCTCATCCTCTCCGGATTCGTGATGATGGTGGTGCTGTTCATCGGCTGGCTCAGCGCCACCCAGATCGAGCGCCCACTCCGCCGCCTGTGCGCGGCGCTGGAGGACGCCGCTGGCGGCAATCTCGCATTCCGCATCTCGCACCGGCGCCGTGACGAATTCGGCGCGGCATTCGATGCCTTCAACCAGGCCGCCGTCGCGCTGGAACCGCGTCTGGCGGGGGCGCCGGAAGGAGAGCCGGCGCTCACCTCGACGATCGTCTCGCCCCGCCGGGCGGCCTGAGGCGGAAGCTCGCGATGTTCATGCTCCGCCTGTTCGAGGAAAGCGATCCGGTCCATCCGATCGACGCGCGGCTGCTGCGGGAGGGCGTGCTTCGCGTCGGGCGCGATCCCGCGACCGACTGGCCAATCCCGGATACGGACCGGGAGATTTCGCGCACCCATTGCGAGTTCGATGCGGCAGACGGACTGCTGCGGCTGCGCTGCACCGGCGCCAACGGCGTCTTTGATGATGCAACGGGCGAGCGGCTGCCGGAAAGCGTCGACATCTTGCTCGACCTGCCGAGCACGCTGCGCCTCGGTCGTTTTCGTCTGGTCGCCGCCGCCGCGCCGCATGAAGAACTGGCGCCTGGCAGCGAGACCCGCACGATGGTGCTAACTCCGCCGCTTGGCGCTTCCCCGGATGTACCGAGCGACTGGACCGACGCATCCGCCCCCACGCGCGTCTTCGAGGAGGGATCGCTGCTCGAGGCCTTCTGCCAGGGGGCCGGGCTCGACGCATCGCTATTGTCCTCCGAGGAGCCGCTGGAGATTATGCGGCGGGCGGGCGCGGTCTATCGCCAGATGGTGCTCGGTATCGGCGACCTGATGTCCGAGCGCGAACGGGCTCGGGCCCGTTACCATCTCAGTCGGACGACGATCAGCGGCACCGGCAACAATCCGTTCAAATGGGCACCGACCCAGCGGCTGGCGATCGACCTGCTGCTCGCCGGCACGAGCGGCTTCCTGTCGGGACCGGCGGCGCTCAAGGCGTCGTTCGGCGATATCAAGCGTCACCTCGTTGCGACCTTCGCGGGCGTGCACGCTTCGCTCCAGACCGCCATCGACAGCTTCGCGCCGGAACAGGTCGATGCCGCGGTCGATGCCCGCGCCTCGCTGCTGACGAGCCGTGCATCGCTGCTGTCCCGGGAACTGGCGGAGCGTCACGCCGAACTTCGGCGGCAGCTCGACGAGAATGCGGACGGTTCGCTTAACCGGGCCTTCGTCAAGGCGTATGATGCCGCCGAACGCGAACTGGAGGCGAAGGGCTGATGAACCTGTCCAGCCTTCTCTCGGGATGGATGCGTGCCCCTGTCGGCCGGGCGGTGCCCGCCGATCGCGGTGAACCGGCGGTTCGGTCGCTGTCACGCACGCACGTCGGGCATGTCCGCGCGATCAACGAAGATCGGGTGCTCGATCAGCCCGGGGCGGGGCTTTGGGCGATCGCCGACGGGATGGGCGGCCACGCCGCCGGCGACTTGGCGGCCGAGATCGTTGTGGAAACGCTGCGCCAGCTCGCGGAGCGAGGCTCTCCGCTCGACGACGCCATGATCGAGCGGGCGCTGGGAGATGCCGGGCGGCGTATCCATGCCATTTCACGCCAATCCGGGGCGACCAGTGGCTCGACTGTCGCGGCGCTCCACATCGATAGCGCGCGCGGTATGCTCTTCTGGGCCGGGGACAGTCGCATCTACCGCCTTCGCGGGCGGCGGCTGGAGCGGCTGACCCGCGATCACAGCGTCGTCCAGGAACTGATCGACGCGGGTGCCCTGTTGCCGGAGCAGGCGGAACGCCATCCCGATGCCCACATCATCACGCGCGCGTTGGGCACGGCGCCCGGTACGGCGGTCGAGCGCCGGGAGATAGAAACGGCGGAGGGCGATCTTTATCTGCTGTGCTCAGACGGTTTGTTTCGCGACGGGCTGGAGCCGGACGGTTCCGACCTGGCTGCCGCGACCCTCGAGGTAATCGCCGATCGGCTCGTCGAGCGGGCGCTAGCGGCTGGTGGTCGGGACAATATCAGCTTGGTCTTGGTGGCGGTCGGCCCTTCGGAATTGTCGAAGGCTCGCGATGGAGGCTGATGTCGAGCGCGACGGCGCGGAGTGAAACTGGAGGATCGAGCGTGTCGCGACGAGCCTTCGGGTGGACGTGCGGCAGGCCGGACCCTCCCGCTTGCCGGCCGTCATCACCAATCTGTCGATCACCGGCTTTCAGGTGCAGGCCGAGGAACGGCTGAAACGCAACGGCAGGATCTGGGTGAAGATCGGGTCACTCACCCCCCTCATGGCCGAGGTGATCTGGAGCGACGCCTAATGCGCCGATTGCGCGTTTAACCAGCCGCTTCATCCGGCGGTCCTAGACCACATCGTCGGCCTCTCCGAATAGTCGACAAGGCCCGCGGCTTCCCTGCCATCTCGAAGCTGCGGGAAACTGCTGCTCGCGACGTCATTCATCGGACCACCAAGGGATTTGGTGTGTCGCAGGAGATGCGTGACCTTTCCATCGATCGATATATCGGGGCTATTGTTGTTTCTTCCCGTCGCCATACCGACTGAAGAGTCGGCTGTTCCTTTGTCGCGGGCATTGTCCTATGCGGGGCGTGTGACGGCGCCAACGGATCGTACAGGACGGACAGATGGCGTGCTGGGTGGCGCGTTCGTGCGCCATCGGGCGGCTCTGCTGCGCTATCTCCGCGCGCGCGGAGCGGGGGAAGATGCCGAGGATCTGCTCCAGGAGCTCTGGCTGAAGATCGACGCGACGGCCGAGGAGGGCAACGTCATCGAGCCGCTGCCCTATCTCTATCGGATGGCGCATAATCTGCTGGTCGATCGCCGCCGCTCTGACGAACGCCGCGTCGCGCGCGACCAGCATTATCAGGGTGCGATCGACGTCGAGGGGACGGGTGTCGACCATGCCCCCAATGCGGAGCGGACGCTTCTCGCGCGGGACAATCTTCGCCAGATGGATGTCGTGCTGGCCGCGCTCGGCGCCCGCACCGATTATATTTTCCGGCGCCATCGCGTGGAGGGAATCTCGCAAAGGCAGATCGCCGAGGAGCTCGGCATCACTCTTAGCGGTGTCGAGAAACATCTTCAGAAGGCCTATCGTGCTGTGCTGTCCGCGCGGCTGCAGCTCGAGCAGGGCTCGACGATCCATCCGGCGAAGAGAGGGCGGACTGATGGCTGAGCTCGACCATCGCCGCGAGGAAGAGGCGCTCGCTTGGGTCCGCCGCGTCGAAGACACGGCCTTCGCGGACTGGGAAGCGCATGCCGACTGGCTCGAAGCCGATCCGCGCAATCTGGCGATGTACGACCGGGTGTCGGCGCTGATGGACAGGGCGACCGCAGGGCTGGCCGCGGCCGGCTCCATGCCGCCGCGGGACGAGCTTGAGCCGGTCAACGACAATACCGCGACCCCGGTCGCGCGTCGTCGCTGGCGTGGGGCGGCGGGGCTTGCGGTGGCGGCCGGGATCGTCGGTCTGTTGGTGGCGCCCCAACTGCATCGCGCGCCGGCGGAGTTGGAGACGATTGCGACGCCGCCGGGCCAGACGCGCAGCCTGGCGCTTGCCGACGGCACCCGCGTCGCGCTCAATGGCGATACGCGCCTGCGCCTCGATCCCGCACAGCCGCGGGAGGTGACGCTCGCGCGCGGCGAGGCCTATTTCGAAGTCGTCCACGATCCGGCCCGACCGTTCATCGTCCATGCCAGCGGCGGCGCTGTGCGCGATGTCGGTACAGCTTTCGACGTGGCGCTCGACCAGGGCGCGGCGGAAGTGACAGTGCATGAGGGGGCCGTGCTGGCGGGGCAGGACGGGCAGGGGACCCGGCTGGGCGCAGGACAGGCCGCGCGGATCGGCGCCAACGGCAGCACGACCATGATCGCCCGCGTCGAGCCGATTGCCGTTGGTAGCTGGCGGAACGGCCGCCTGTCGTTCCACGATGTCTCGCTGGAGCGGGTTGTCCGCGATCTCTCCCGTAGCCTTGGCGAGACCGTGACGCTCGATCCGTTGCTCGCCGGACGGCGTTTCACCGGGGTGGTGATACTCGACGCCGACCATGAGCGGGTAGTGCACCGGCTGGCGGCGGTGACGGGCCTCGCGGTGGCGCGGGCCGGATCGGGCTGGCGCCTGTCTCCCGCCAGGCAGTGAGGCCGGTCGTCCGCGCCGGTCTGCTATGGGCAGTCGCGGGATGGGCGACGGGGGCAGCTGTCGCGGCCACGCTGCCGCCCGTGCTGGACATTCCCGAGGGCCGGCTGGCGGATGCGGTCGTCGCGATCGGGGAACAGGCGGGCGTCACCATCGGGCTTGACGATCCGGCGCTGGGCGCAATCCCGGTGCGGGCGGTGCAGGGCCGCCTGGACGCGGCCCATGCCCTTGAAAGGATGCTCCGGGGCACGCGGGCACGCGCGGTTGCGATCGGCAAGGACGCCTTCCGCATCATGGCGAGGCCGCTGCCCGCGCCCAAGTCACCCCGCGTCGCCGTCCCGCAGCTGCCGTCCGCCGGCGCGATCGTTGTGACCGGCAGCAAGCGCGATTTGCCGATCCTCGCCTATCCGGGATCGGTGGTGGTGATGAACGTGCGCGCCATTCCGCTCGGCGATCAAGCGCACGGCTCGGAAGCGCTTGTGACCGAGCTGCCAATCCTGAGCTCCACCCATCTGGGAACGGGGCGCAACAAGCTGTTTGTGCGCGGCGTGGCAGATTCGAGCTTCAACGGCCCGAGCCAGTCGACGGTCGGCCAGTATCTCGGCGAGGCGCGGCTCAACTATAACGCACCCGATCCGGACCTCGCGCTCTACGACATCGCCTCGGTCGAGGTGCTTGAGGGGCCGCAGGGCACGCTCTACGGCGCGGGGGCGTTGGGTGGCCTCATCCGCCTGATGCCCGTCATGCCGGATCTCGAGCGCTTCAAGGTCGGCGTATCGCTGGGCGTTTCGGCGACCTCGCACGGCGCCGGCAGCGGGGACGAGGCTGCGCTCGTCAACATTCCCATTGCGGAGCGTCGCGCGGGACTTCGCTTGCTCGCCTACCGAACGATCGACGGCGGCTATATCGACGATCCGGGACGCGGGCTCTCCAATATCAACCGCACCCGGACAGAGGGTGGTCGAGCCGAGCTCAGGATTCGGCCCGACAGTGGCTGGACGGTCGACTTCACCGCCGTCCTCCAGAACATCAACAGCCGCGACGGCCAATATGCCGAGCGCGGCGAGAAACGGCTGCAGCGGCGCAGCGTGCTGCCGCAGCCGTTCGACAATGATTATACGCTCGGCAACATCGTCGTCCGCCACTCGATCGGCGCGGCCGACCTCGTCTCCGCGACTTCGGTCGTCCGCCACGACGTGACCACCGATTACGACGCCTCGCTGACGCCGGCCGCGCCCCGCCTGTTTCACGAGGATGATCGCATCACGCTCGTGACCAACGAGACGCGACTGTCGCGACAGGCATCGGACGGTAGCGGCTGGGTGGGAGGCGTCGAGCTGCTCCACAGCGTCGATCGTATCACGCGCGAACTCGGCCCGCCGTCGGCGCTGGATCGCATCTCCGGCAGCCGCAACGCGGTCAACGAGGCGGCGATCTTCGGGGAGGCGACGCTGCGCTTCACCGATCGCCTGTTCGTGACCGGGGGCGGGCGGATCGGCTTCGATGCGCTGTCTGGCGAAGTGCTCGATCATGCGGACGATGCGCCCGACCATGGCCGTCGAACGCTGGTATTCCTGCCGTCAGCCGGGCTGTTGTTGAAGCTTGCCCCTCGGCTATCAGCCTATGCACGGTATCAGGAAGGCTATCGCGCGGGCGGCCTGTCGGTCTCGGGTCGGTCGGTCGAGCGATTCCGGGGGGACAATCTCGCGACCGTCGAGGCCGGCCTTCGGCTGGGCAATGCGACGAACCGGCTCGATGCGAGTGCTGCCGTCTCCTATGCGCACTGGGAGAATATTCAGGCCGATCTGGTGGACGGCGTTGGCCTGCCCATGACCGCCAATATCGGCAATGGCCGTATCGTGGGGTTCGAGGCGCGGGCCGGCTGGCGCCCGCTGCCCGGCCTTGCGGTGTCGGCGAGCATCTTCCTCAACGACAGCAAGCTCACCGATCCGGCGCTAGGCTTCGCCGGCGTAAAGGACGCCTCGCTGCCCAATGTCGCGGACATGGGTGGTCAGGGGCGGGTGAACTACGAACTGCCCATGGGAGATGCAGGCGCGCTCGGGGTCACGGCGGCGGCGCGCTACGTGGGCTCGTCCAAGCTCGGCGTCGGCCCGATCCTGTCGTTGCCGCAGGGGCATTATGTCGACACCAGCGCCGGCCTGCGCTGGACCATCCGAGATCTGTCGGTCACCTTCGACGTGAGCAACTTGCTCGATGACGGCCGAAACCAGTTCGCACTGGGCGACCCCTTCACGGTTGGTAGGGCGCGCCAGGTGACTCCGCTTCGGCCCCGCACGATCCGCCTGGGGCTTTCCACGGGGTTTTAGCCGGGTGCTGGCAGTTGCGCATCGCCCAGATCAGCATCCTGGCGAACCAGCCGACCTCCAGCGCGTGCACCTGCGATGGCGCCGCCCTCATAGCCGCTCCTCGCCGGGGCGGACGATGCAGGGTGCGAAGCGGGCGATCCAGCGCCTTCGGGTTGCCGATGTCGTACACACTCTGGTCACGGCGCCGGCGTCCGAAACCCGCAGCGCCGTGTGGGTGGTGCGCCGCCGACATTGGGAAATTGTATGCCGCGCCGCCCGTCGGGCCGGCTAAGGATGCTCAGCGTGAGCGGTGCGAGAGGTGAAATGCGGGTTCTGGTCGCAGAGGATGACGCCACCGCGGCGGGTTTCATCGCACGCGGCCTGATCGAGCTGGGGCATGACGTGACCCTCGCGGCGACCGGCACCGACGCGCTCGCCCGCTTGACTTCTGAGAGCTTCGACGTCGCCATACTCGACCGGATGCTCCCGGAGCTCGACGGCCTGACCGTGCTGCAACAGGTGCGCGAGGCGGGAGGCGCCCTGCCGATCCTGATGCTCACCGCGCTCGGCCGGATCGAGGATCGTGTCGCCGGGCTGGAAGCCGGCGCCGACGACTATCTGGTCAAGCCCTTTGCGATGTCCGAGCTGGTGGCGCGGGTCAACGCGCTGATGCGGCGGCGCTCGGCCGGTGACGCGGTGACCGCGCTCAGCGTCGGGCCGCTGGCGATGGACGTGCTCCACCGCGAGGTGCGCCACGAGGGGCGCTCGATCCCCCTACAGCCGCGCGAATTCAGGCTGCTCGAGGAGCTGATGCGCAACGCGGGGCGGATCGTCACGCGCACAATGCTGTTAGAAAGCGTATGGGGCTTCCACTTCGATCCGCAGACCAACCTCGTAGAGACGCACATGAGCCGCCTGCGCACGAAGCTCGCGCTGGGCGGCGCGAAGGACGTGATCGAGACGGTCCGCGGCGCGGGCTACCGGCTCCGCATTGAGGAATCGGCGTGATCCGCAGCGCCGCCTATCGGATCGCCATCATCTATTCGGCAGCCTTCGCACTGGCGACGCTGGCGCTTGGCCTCGGCGTCTATGCCGCGGCGCATGTCGCGCTGCGCGGGCAGCTCGACGACCGGATCGCCGCCGAAATGAGCTCGCTGATCAGCGAATATCGCGGCGAGGGCGCACTGAGCCTGCGACGGGTGATTGCCGGCCGCGAGACCGCGCGGGCGACGAACGATCTTGGCTATGCGCTGTTCTCCGCCGATGGCCGCCGGGTGGCGGGGTCGCTCGACACGGGGCGGCCGCGCCCCGGTTGGCAGACCATCGTCTTTCGGGATCCCGTCGAGGGAGCCGATCCGGCCCGTGCCCTCGCGGTCGATCTCGGGGATGGCGAGCGCCTCGTGGTCGCCGCCGACTGGGATGAGCTGGAGGGGACCGACCATCTGATCTTGTCGCTGCTCGCCGCGGCCTTTGGGGCCGTGATCGTGATCGGCGGAGCGGGCGCGCTGCTGCTCGGCGCCTATCTGCGGCGACGCCTGTCAGGCATCAGCGGCGCGGCCGAGGCGATTATGGCCGGCAATCTCGGCGAGCGCGTGCCCGTGGGGCGGCGCGGCGACGAGTTCGACCGGCTGTCGGCCGCGCTCAACGCCATGCTCGATCGCATCGGCGACCTGCTCGACAATCTTCGCCGGGTGTCGGGCGACGTCGCGCATGACCTGCGCACGCCGCTCGCCCGGCTGCGCAACCAGCTCGAGGACGGCCTGCGCGCTGGCGCGACCGAGGCGACGATCGAGCGCGCGATCGAGCAGAGCGACGAGGTGCTCGCGCTGTTCGCGGCGATCCTGCGCCTGTCGGAGATCGAGGCGGGCAAGCTTCGCGCGTCGTTCGGGCCAGTCGACATCGCCGTGCTGGTTGCCGAGATAGGTGATAGCTACGCGCCGGCGGTGGAGGATAGTGGGCGGCGGCTCATCTGCGATGTCGATCCCGTCGCCCCGGTCTTCGGGGACCGCGAGCTGATCGCGCAGGCGCTGATCAACCTACTCGACAATGCGCAGGTCCATACGCCTGTCGGCACGACGATCACGCTAAGCCTGCGGGCCGGTCCGGAGGGTGCGCGGCTGACGGTGGCCGACGACGGCCCCGGCGTGCCCGAAGGTGACCGCGACCGCATCACGCAGCGCTTCGCGCGGCTCGAAGCGAGCCGGAGCCGGCCGGGGCACGGCCTTGGTCTCAGCCTCGTCGCGGCGATCGCCCAAATCCACGGCGCGAGCCTCGCCATCGGCGACAATTCGCCCGGCCTGACAGTGATGCTGGAGTTCCGGGCATGAGGCGACTGATCCTCGTCGCGGCGCTTCTGGCGACGGCGTGTCAGCATTATGCACCGGCGCCGCTCGCGACGACACCGCCGCTCGTTTCGACGTCGTTCGACCGGCCGCTCGGCATCGGCGACGTGGTGCGGCTGGCGCTGACGAATAATCTCGACCTCAAGGCAGCGCGAGCGAAGCGCGGCGTTGCGCAGGCGGCTCTGATTCAGAGCGGCATCCTGCCCAACCCCACACTGGCCGCCTCCTTTCTGCCTCTGATCTCCGGCGTCGGTGTCGCGCCGGCTTGGAGTGTCGGCCTGACGCAGGACATCAAGGCGATCGTCACCTATCGCTCGAAGCGCCGCGCCGCGCGCGACAGTCTGGAGCAGGCGGATGCCGATCTGCTCTGGCAGGAATGGCAGGTCGCGGGGCAGGCGCGCCAGCTTGCCGTGGACCTGATCGGCGCAGCGCGGGTCCGGCCGCTTGCCGAGCAGGCTGTGCGGGTACTGCGCGTGCGCGACGAAGCGATGGAACGGGCGCTTGCCGCCGGCAACACTACGCTCGTCATCGCCGCGCCGACCCGCACCGCATTCCAGTCCGCGCGCGCCAGTCTCGACACACTCGACCAGCGCACACTGTCACTGCGCCATCAGCTCAACGCGCTGCTCGGCCTCGCGGCAGATACGATTGTCCCACTCGCCGCGCAGGCGGAGCTGCCGCCGTTCGCGCCGGTGGCGATCCGCGCCAGCCTCGACACGCTCCCTGATCGCCGGCCGGACCTGCTGGCCTTGCGGCTTGGCTATGCCGCACAGGACGAAGCGGTGCGGCAGGCGATCCTCACGCAATTCCCCGATCTCGTGCTCGGCGGTTCGGCCACTCGCGATTCGAGCAAGGTGCTCAATATAGGTCCGGAGGCCACCATCGGCTTGCCGATCTTCGATCGCGGACAGGGCAGCATCGCCGCGGCGCGGGCGACGCGGGCGCAGCTCCAGGCGGAATATGCCGCGCGGCTGGCGGCGACCACCGGCGAAGTCGGTGCGACGCTGGCCGAGATGGAACAACTCGCCGGCCAACTTGCGGTCGCGCGCGCTGATCTTCCGGCTATGCGGCTCGCCGCAGAGCGCGCGGAAGCAGCGTATGGCGCCTCGGCGATCGACGAGGCGGCCTATGTCGCGCTCATCACCGCACGCTTCACCAGGGAACAGGATGTCATGACGCTCGAGCTTGCGCTGATGGACCGGCAGGTGGCGTTGCAGACGCTCGTCAGCGCGGGCCTGCCCGCGGTCGATACGTTGGCGCTTCCCGCGCCCGTGGCGGCCGCGCGATGAGCGGGCGGATCGTCATGGCGCTGCTCGCTGCGCTTCCGCTCGTCGGCTGCGGATCGGGTGATGCAGGTCAGGCGCAGGAACCCAGCGTGCGCGTCGGGGTGGTGACACCGCAGCGGGGCAGCCTGCCCGCACTGATCACCGCCTTTGGCAGCGCCACCCCCTCGACCGCGGGCGCCGAGACGCTGAGCATCGCGCAGCCGGGCCAGGTGAGCAGCCTTGCGGTAACGGCGGGATCGGCGGTGCGGGCGGGGCAGCCGCTGCTGGTCTTTGCGGTCCAGCCCTCGGCGCTGTCGGGCTATGAGGCGGCGGTGACGACGCTGAAAGCCGCAACCAAGCAGCGCGACACTACAGCGCAGCTCCTCTCTCAGCAGCTCGCCACCCGCGACCAACTTACCCAAGCCGACAAGGCCGTTGCCGATGCACGGGCTGCGCTCGCCGCGCTCCGCCGCGAAGGTGCGGGCGAGCCGGTGCAGACGTTGCGCGCCCCGTTCGATGGCGTCGTCACCGCTCTTCCCGTGGCGCAAGGTGATCGCACCCAGCCGGGCGCAGCGCTGGTGACGGTGGCGCGCAGCGGCGGGATCGTTGTCACGGTCGGTGTCGACCCGGCCGATCGCGCGCACATCCGACCGGGCGCGGCCGCACGGCTCGCCCGGTTGAACGGCGGCGCGCCGATCGCCGGCAAGGTGCTGCGGGTCGATGGCCAGCTTAACGCGACGACCCGTCTGGTGGATGTCGACATCGGCTTCCCGGCGGGCGCGATCCTGGTCGGCGAGGCGCTGCGTGTCGATATCACGACCGGGGAGAGCGCGGGCTGGGTCGTCCCGCATGCCGCCGTCGTCACTACGGGCGACGGCGCGCATGTCTTCCAGGTCGCGGGCGGCAAGGCGAAGTCGGTACCGGTCACGCTGGTGCAGGCAGGCCCCCAGGAGGACGTCGTAAGCGGCGCAATCGATCCGGCCAAGCCGCTGATCGTCGAGGGGGCCTATCAGGTCGAGGATGGCGGCGCCGTACGCCAGGAGTCGCGTTGATGCGCTTCGAGGCAATGGTTGCCCGCCAGTCGCGCGCCATTCTCGCGGTGGCGATCGCGCTGGCGCTGGCGGGGCTGGTGGCGGCGTTGTCGCTGCCGATCGGGCTGTTTCCGCAGGTCTCGTTCCCGCGCGTGGTGGTCGATCTCGACGCCGGCAGCCGTCCCGCCGACCAGACGGCAATGTTGGTGACGCGGCCGGTGGAGGAGGTGCTGCGCACCATCCCCGGCGTCGCCGACGTGCGTTCGGAAACGACGCGCGGAGCAGCGCAGATCTCGATCGACTTCGGCTGGGGCCGCGACATGGTGGCGAGCACGCTGGCGGTCGACGCGGCACTCGCCCGCGCGCTGCCGAGCCTTCCCACGGGCACCGCCTATGATGTCCGCCGGATGGACCCGACGGTGTTCCCCATCATTTCCTACGCGCTGGTGTCGGACCATCCCGACCCGGTGAGCCTGCGCGATTTCGCGACCTACCAGATCACGCCCTTGCTCTCCTCGATCCCCGGCCTTTCGCGGGTTGGCGTGCAGGGCGGTGACACCGCTGAGGTGGAGGTGCTGGCGGATCCCCACCGCCTCGCCGGCTATGGCCTCGCCATGGCGGACGTCGCCACTGCGATCCGCAACGGCAATGTGCTGAGCGCGGCAGGGCAGGTGCAGGATCGTGGCCGGCTTTCGCTGGTGCTAGCCGACCGCACGATCGCGAGCCCGGCGGCGGTGGGCGAGATTGTCGTCAAGTCCGCCCCGTCGGGCGTGGTGCGCGTGAGGGACGTCGCGACCGTGCAAGCCGGCGTCGTTCCCGTCTGGCAGCGCATCGTCGAAGATGGCCGACCCGCCGTTCTGCTCAACATCTACGAGCAGCCCGACGGCAACTCCGTGAAGATCGCGCACAGCGTGGTCCAGAAGCTCGCCGGCCTGCAGCTGCCGCCCGGCGTGCGGCTGGTCTGCTGGTACGATCAAAGCCAGCTCGTCATTCAGTCGGCGGTGAGCGTGCGCGATGCGGTGCTGATCGGGCTGGTGCTCGCCGCGCTGGTGCTGTTCCTGTTCCTGCGCAGCTGGCGGGTGACGCTGATCGCACTGATAGTGGTGCCCGCCACCCTTGTCGCCACCATCTTGGTGCTGAGCCTGCTCGGCATGAGCTTCAACATCATGACGCTGGGTGGGATCGCGGCCGCGGTCGGCCTGCTGATCGATGACGTGATCGTGATGGTGGAACATATCGCACGGCGCGCCGGCGGCGGCGGGCGCGATGCGGTGCTACCCGCCGCGCACGAGTTCATGACGCCGCTCACCGGATCGAGCCTCGCGACGCTGATCGTGTTCCTTCCCTTGAGCTTCCTCACCGGCGTGACTGGCGCCTTCTCGCACGCGCTATCGGTGACGATGGCGGCAGCGCTGGCAATATCCTGGGCGATGACGGCATTCGTTGTGCCGCTGCTCGCCCGGCGCATCGTCGACTTCGATACCTGGCATGACCCAGCCGAGAAGGGCGACAGCTGGCTCGATCGCCAGCACGACCGCGCGCTGGACGGGCTGGCGCGCCGGCCGTGGCTGCTCGGCGCCATTCTGCTGCCGCTTCTGGTGCTGGGCTATGTTGCCTATGCGAAGGTGCCGACCGGCTTCATGCCGAAGGTCGACGAGAGCGGCTTCGTGATGGATTATTACACGCCGCCCGGCACCTCGCTCGACGAGACCAGCCGCGAGATGGCGCAGGTTGACGCGATCCTGAAGGCGAACCCCGAGGTCGAGACCTTCTCGCGCCGGCTCGGCACCGGCCTCGGCGGCGATCTCGGTCAGAGCTATCACGGCGACTATTTCATCCGCCTCAAGGCCGACCACACCAAGCCAACCGAAGAGGTGATGTCGGACGTGCTGGCCGAGGTGAACGCCAAGGTGCCCGGCGTTGAAATCGAGCTCGCGCAACTCATGGAGGATCTGATCGGCGATCTGACGGCGGTGCCTCAACCGATCGAGATCAAGCTGTTCGCCGCCGATCCGGCGATCCTGCGGCCCGAGGCCGAGAAGGTCGCTGGCCTGATCGCCAAGATTGACGGCGTGCAGGAGGTGAAGAGCGGCCTGCAGCTCGCCGGCGATGCACTCGACGTGCGGATCGATCCGCTGCGCGCGGGCTTCGAGGGCGTTGCCCCGGCCGACGTCGAGACCGCGCTCCACGACGCGCTGACGGGTGCAGTCGCCGGCTCGCTGCCACAGTCGAACAAGGTGGTCGACGTGCGTGTGCGCCTGCCCAACGTTGCGGGCATGACCGAGGCGGAGCTCGCGAAGTTACCGATACGCGCGGCGGACGGCCATGTCTTTGTGCTCTCCCGCGTGGCGGACATTTCGGTCGTCACTGGCCAGCCGCAGATTGCGCGCGAGAATCTGGAGCCGATGGTGGCCGTCACCGGTCGCATCGAGGGGCGCGGGATTGGCGCCGCCATCGCCGACGTGAAGGCCGTGCTCGACAAGCCCGGTGTGCTGACGCCCGGCATCCGCTATGAGCTGGGCGGCCTCTACCAGCAGCAGCAGATCGCCTTCGCGGGGCTGGCGCGCGTGTTCGTCGCCGCGCTCGTCGCCGAGTTCGTGCTGCTCTTGCTGCTCTATCGGCGCTTCGCGCTGCCGGCGATCATCATCGGATGCTCGCTGCTCTCTACGACCGCGGTGTTCACCGCGCTGTGGCTGACGGGGCTGGAACTCAACATCACCGCGTTGATGGGTATGACCATGATCATCGGCATCGGCACCGAAATGGCGATCTTCTACATCTCCGAATATGAGGATCTGGCCCGGCAGATGCCTCGGGCGGAGGCCTCACGCGAGGCGAGCCGCAACCGCTTGCGCCCGATCACCATGACGACGCTGGCCGCAATCCTGACGCTGCTGCCGCTGGCGCTCGCCATCGGGCAGGGCTCGGGCATCCAGCAGCCGCTCGCCGTCGCGATCATAGCCGGGCTGCTGCTGCAATATCCGCTGGTGCTGCTGGTCATGCCGATCCTCGTCCGGTTCGCTGACCGCCACCGGCCGCCGGAGCCCGAGCCGGAGGTTGATTCTTCCCAACCTCAGTTGGCCTGACTGGTGTCGATGGCGCGGGCGGGCCACGTTCCGATCGGCTCGATCATGGGAACTCAGCGATGCGCCACCTGCTCCGACTTGCTGCATTCACCCTCGCGACCATCGCCTCATCCGGCGTCGGCGCGGCCCCCGTGCCCGCCGCAGCCAGCCTTCCCGGACCGGACGGGGGCTGGGATTATACCAGCGTCGATCCGGCAGCGCGGCGCCTCTATGTCGCGCGCAGCACCTCGGTCACGCTGTTCGATCTCGCCAAGGGCGGCGCGGCGCGTTCGATCGGGCAAATCGACCATGGCCATGGCGTCGTTCCGCTGCCCGACCATCGATCGCTTCTCGTCACCAGCGGGCATGACAACAGTGTTCGCATCCTCGACGCCGAAGACGGGCACGAGATCGCGCGCATTGCCGCCGGCGACGGACCGGACGCCGCGCTGTTCGATGCCGCGTCCGGGCGGGCCTATGTCATGAACCATAAGGGCGGCACCGTGTCGGTGATAGACGTCAACGGCCGCAAGCTGGTCGACACGGTGGCGCTAAAACCCGGCCTCGAGTTCGGTGTCATGGCGCCCGACGGCACGCTCTACGTCAACAACGAAGACGCCAACGAAATCGAGGCGGTTGACACGCACACGGACAAGGCGGGTGCCGCGATCGCGCTGACAGGCTGCGAGGGCCCGACCGGCCTTGCCTATGAGGCGCGTAGCGGTCGCCTCCTTGCCGCCTGCGCCAACGGCAAGGCTGCGGTGGTCGATGCCCGTGCCCGCAAGCTGGTGGCGCTTGTCGACATCGGCGCCGGGCCGGATGCCGTTATCCTCGACGCTGCGAAACGCCGCGCCTTCATTCCCTGCGGCCGAAGCGGCGAGCTCGACATGCTGGCGCTCGATGGCGCCTCCGTCCGCCTGGTGAAGCGCATTCCCACCGAGGTCGGTGCCCGCACGGGCGCCCTCGATCCCCGCGACGGAGCGATCTACCTGCCCACTGCCCGCTTCTCCCCGCCTGCGACGCCGGGTCAGCGGCCGTCGCCCCTTGCCGGGACGTTTCACGTCCTCGTCGTGCGCCCGCACTGACTAGAAGCGTGTCGCAAAGGCGATGCCGCCGCCATGGGCATCGCCCCAGGGCACCAGCCGCGCGCCGTCACGCGAGCGGGTAATGAGCAGGCCGGAGGCCTCGCCGATCGCCGCGCCGGCGGCGACGTCGTACCAGTGATGCTTGCGGGCCTCGACGCGACCGGCCGCCACGAAGGCCGCGACGAGCGTGGCGGGCAGGCCCACCTTCCAGCCATATCGGCGATCGAGCGAGGCAGCCGCCGCGAACGCCACCGACGCATGGGCAGACGGGAAGCTCTTGCGGTCGCTGCCGTCCGGGCGGCGTTCGGGGAAGGCCTCCTTCAGGCCGATCGTCACGAGATCGGCGGCGGCGATGCTGCCGGCCGCCTCGATGGCGCCGTTCCAGTCCTCATGCGCCGCCGGTAGCCCCAGGCTGGCGGCGACCAGCACATCGCGGCCGATGCTGCTGGCCTGTGACCAGCCATGATGCTTCGCGAGCGCTGGCTGGGACCACAAGCCGAGCACCAGCAGCGATACCGCTACCGGCTGCTTCGTGCGCATCCTCATCGTGGCCATGACGATACCGGACCCAGAAAGCCGCACCTTAGACGATTTCGGCAAGGGCGTCGGCCAAAGAAAAAGGCGGCGGCCCGCTCTCGCGAACCGCCGCCCCGTCTCGTCAGATCAGACGATCAGAAGTGCATCACGACGTCGCCTGAGATGACGACCGAGTGAAATTTGTTGGGGGCAATGCCGAGGTTGGAATTGCCGTTGAACGCTGGGTTGGCGAGAGCGGCGTAATAGGTGACCTCCGGACGGATCTCGAACTGCGGCGAGAAGAAGTGCTGCAGGCCAACACCCACCTCGATATAGTCCGTCTTCGTGCCCGTGCGCTGGCCCTTGTCGTCCTTATAATACTCGGTGCGCAGCGACAGATTGTTGAGCGGCGTGATCTGATAGTTGAGGTAGCTGATGAACGCCTGCGCCGCCGCCGTGCACTTGAGCGCCGTGGTGTTGCCGCAATGCGCTCCATTGGGCGCGTTGAACGGCAGGTTCTGCGGGCTGAAGGGCGATCCGCCATTGGCGATGATGTCCGTCACGACCGGATTATCGACGTTCGGCACGTTCTTCTGGTAGAGGTCGTAGAACTCGGTCGAGATGTGCAGCTTGTTGCTGAACTTGTGGTAGTATGTCACGCCGTACCACTGCAGGTTGTTGTAGCCATACTGGCCGCCGTTGATGCCATTGGCGCAGACATAGACGTTGTCGCGCGCGCTGTCCGACTGGTAGCGGATGCAGCCCGTGAACGACGGCTTGGCACCCGGATCCTTGCGGTAGGTCGATTTCGGATAGAGCGCGTTCGGGAAGGGATTGTGGATCCGCTTGCCCATGTTCCAGAACGCCGTGTCCGTACCGGCGGTCACGCCCGCCTGCAGGAACAGGTTCTTGGTGGCAGCCAGCGTCGCGACGACGCCGGTGTTGGTATAGTTGTCGAACGTATAGCCCAGCGAGTGGCTGTACATATAGTTGTTCGGTGCGAGCTGCGCCTCGATGTCGGGCACCGAGATGAAGCGGCCGACGCGGACCAAGAGTCCTTCGGCGACCTTCGGGAAGTAGATTTCGCCGTACATCATCGGGAAATCATAGCCGTACATCTTGTTATGGCCGAGCAGCTGGTTGCTCACGAGGCCGAACGAGGTCGTATAGCGATAGTCGACACCATAGATGGCGGAGACGCGGAAACCCCAGTCGATATGGTCCTTCTGCACCGTATCGGGCGTGCGTTCGACGTAGAGCACGGCCTGATCCATCTGGACGTTGCGCGGATCATAGTCATAGGCGCCCGGCGCATTGCCGCCCTTGACATGGTTCGTGCTCCAGTTGCCGCCGACGCTCACCCAGCCATAGGCCTGGATGTGCGCGCTGCTCATCGCGCGGCCGAGGCCAGTCGGAGCCAGCGCCTGCATCAGCGGGCTGTCGACCGAGTTCGGGCGATTCGCGCCGAGGGCGGTGGAGGCGCCATAGGGCCACTCGGTGAAGGGCACCGGCGGGGTCGTCTCGGGCTGCGGCGGGAAATAGTCGCGACGCGAGGCGGGCGCGCTCGGATCGCTGTCCGGGCCGGCCTTGCCCCACTCATGGCCGTAATAGTTGAAGAGCCGGCCAAAGAAGCCGCCCGATGCCTGCTCCGAAGCCGGGGCGGTGCCGCTCTGGGCCACGCTGATCGGCTGAGCAGCGGGGGCGTCGGCAGAGGTCTGTGCGAGCACAGGCGTGGCAAGGGCGCACAGGCAGACGCCTGCGAGCGAGGCGGAGAAAATGGACGGCATTCACATGTCCCTTTGAAGGTCGCCACCGTCGAGACGTCGATCGTCCTTATCGGGGCATCGGCAAGAACGTCCGGTCAGCACAGCTGATCGAGCGGCCCGCGAACCGGCTGCTCGTGGCCGGCTTTTCGCAAACGCAGGCCCCACTAGGATCCCTGCGCATAGGATTTCGAGATGGACGGAATGCGAGCTCCATTAAGTCTGCGTAACATTGCCCCCGCGGGTGTCGCGCATCTGCTCCGCCGTCTGGATGCGACCAGTCGAGTGGGGCGCATTTGCCCCTCGTTAACACCGGCCCTTTATCGTCCTTCCCGGCCATGGCGCGAGGGGCAGGAAGCGGCGTGCAATACGAGATGGACACTTTTACGCCCCCTACCACGCGTCTCGGGCGCTGGATCGTCGAGCCCGGCCGCCACGTGCCGGCCGACATCCGCCCCCTGCTGCTTGCGGGCCTGTTCGGCACGATCACCATCTTCCTCGGCGGGGTCTTCAACACCATCGCGGTGTCGCTCGTGTGCGCGATCCACCTGCGCAGCGCGGCCTTCATCTGCTGGGCGCTGTACGAGCTGATGCTGGGTGGTATCCGTCTCTTCGTGTTGATGCGCTGCCGACGAGAGGCGGCGCGCGAAGGGCGCACGCCAACCGATCTCTATCTGCTACTGGCGCTGCTATGGGCGGCGGGCGTCGGCTTCGGCGGCGTGATGGGGATGCTGAGCGGCGACTGGGCCATCGCCGCGCTCACCGGCATATCGTCGGCG
>FTCZ01001934.1_pt1 | contig 59086 bp, 67 predicted proteins | sample 1658871 | NCBI WGS metagenome assembly FTCZ01 (sample SAMEA3914864, study PRJEB12502) | metagenome | biome: forest; material: soil | place: USA | collected 2012-03-12 | depth 0.3 m | reverse complement strand
CTGCTTGCCGGCATTGATCAGGTCGGGATCGACCTCGTCGTCATAGGGGAAGGGGCCCATGCCCAGCATGCCGTTTTCCGACTGGAAGGTGACGGTCATCCCTTCGGGGATGTAGTTGGCGACCAGGGTCGGAATGCCGATGCCGAGATTGACGTAAAAGCCGTCCTTCAGCTCTTTCGAGGCGCGCTCGGCCAACTGTTCACGTGTCCAGGGCATCAGTTGGCTTCCTTCTGGCGGATGGTCCGTTGCTCGATGCGCTTTTCGAACGTGCCTTGCACGAGGCGGTCGACATAGATGCCTGGCGTGTGGATGTGATCCGGATCGAGGCTGCCGACCGGCACGATTTCCTCGACCTCGACAACCGTGACCTTGCCGGCCGTGGCCATCATCGGGTTGAAGTTGCGCGCTGTCTCACGGAAGATCAGATTGCCGCGAGCATCGCCCTTCCACGCCTTGACGATCGATAGATCGGCGACAAGACCGGTTTCCAGCACGTAGTCGCGATCGCCGAAGCGCTTGATTTCCTTGCCTTCGGCGACCAGCGTACCGACGCCGGTCGCGGTATAGAAACCCGGAATGCCGGCGCCGCCGGCGCGGATGCGCTCGGCGAGCGTCCCCTGCGGATTGAACTCCAGCTCCAGCTCGCCGGCCAGGAATTGACGCTCGAATTCCTTGTTCTCACCAACGTAAGAACTAATCATTTTGCGGATTTGCCGCGTTTCCAGCAGCTGGCCAAGGCCGAAACCGTCGACGCCGGCATTGTTGGAAATCACCGTGATGCCCTTGATGCCGCTGTCGCGTAGCGCGGCGATCAGGTTCTCCGGAATGCCGCAGAGGCCGAAGCCGCCGGACATGACCGTCATATTGTCGAAAACCAGCCCCTCCAGGGCCGTTTTGGCGTCGGGAAAAACCTTTGGATAGGCGGGTTTGGCGGAATCAGGCATGGCGCGGCTCCGGTCGCTTCTGACCTTTGATTAGTCGCTCGCGACACGAAAGTCATCCCGGAAAATATTGCGCCGCGATAACTTTGTTCGGCGGTTTCTAATAGCCGATAAGATGGGCCGCGACCGTCTTCCAGGCCGGCGACAGCAGCAGATAGACAGCCAGCAGTTGGACGGCGAAAATCCATGCAACGCCGGCGATATAGGCCGGGTGCAGGCGCTTGCGCGTGATCAGATCATAGGCGCCGACGCCAAGGATCAGCAAGTCGGGTGCGCCATAGAGTTCGACCAGAGTGGCGGGAAAACTCATACCCAACAGATGAGCCAGCGGCCCCGCCAGGAAGCGCGCGAAACCGGCATCGCTGATGTACAAGGTCGCCAGCAGCATCAGCCGCTTGTGCGCACTCGATGTGCCGCGCAGCAGGAAGCCTGCGACCACAAGGCTGCCGAAAGCCAGAATATCGGTGAATTGCACAGCCAGGAAGGAGGCGTCTCCGCCGCCCGGCTTGGTGAAGTCCTGACGTTCGACGATCCACGCGGTCGCCGGTCCGAGCACGATCATGACCCCGGCCAGGCAGATCAGCCCGATGCCAAGATTGCGGTGAACCTCGTGCTTGCGCGAGCGGATCAGCCAGATTTGCACCGTGAACAGGACCAGCCAACCGACAAATGCCAGGGCGTGGATATGTACGATAAGCGGATAGGGCGCGGCGTGCGATTTGATGTGGCCGAGGATATCGCTGCCAAAGCCGACGAGGATGCCGAGCCAGACAAGCCCGATCCAGATCAGGAAAAAATTGCGGTCCCAGCGATGGCTCGCCGCAAAGACCGGCTTCGATGCCGTCGCGTCCATGGTCGCCCCCGGATTGCCCGTCGACAGGGAGACCGCTGTTATTCCAATTTGTCAAGGGAACCTTTTTGGCGGTCCTACGCCGTCAAGAAAGGCTTCAGCGACGCATTGCCGTCGGCGACGACGGCTTCATCGAGCGCAACCCCTTTGGCAATCAGTTGCTTGGCGGCCATGAAATCCGCAGGCCGATTGGCGCTTTCGACGGCCCGCAGGCGATTTTGCCCGTCGAGATGGAAGATCGAGAACGCCCAGCTGGCCGGATCGCCGCGGACAACGGCGTGGGTATCGGGCTGCAGCAGGCCGGCGATCTGCAGCTTGAATTCGTATTGATCGGACCAGAACCAGGGCGCCTCGATGATCGGCGCGCGGTAGCCAGTGATTGCCGCCGCCGCCTGCTTGGCTTGTTCGAGCGCGTTGGGTACGCTTTCCAGCCGGAAACGGCCGTCATAGAAGGGTAGGGGCCGCGAAGTGACGTCGCCGATAGCGAAGACGTCGGAGGCACTGGTGCGGGCTTCGTTATCGACGATGATGCCGTTCACGCAGGCAATTCCCGCCTGTTGCGCCAGGTCATCAGCCGGCAAGGCGCCGATGCCAACCAGCAGGATATCGAAGTCGTGGACCTCGCCATTGCCAAGATGAACGCGCTTTTCGTCGCGCTCGCCCAGCGATAATTCAGTGATCATCGCCTGTGTCAGAATGCGCACACCGCGATCGCGATGGATCTGGGTGAAGAATTCGGACAGTTGCGCCGATGCCACACGCGACAGGATGCGGTCTTCGCGCTCGAACACCGTCACCTCGCAGCCGAGCTTGCGCGCCGAGGCGGCGACTTCGAGCCCGACATAGCCGGCGCCGATCAGACCGAGGCGATGACCAGGCACCAAAGCACCTTTGAGCGTTTCGGCGTCGTCGAGTGTGCGCAGAACATGGTGCGGCACGATATCGGCGCCTTTGACCATAAACGGCCGCGCTTTCGAACCGGTGGCTAGGATCAAATGGTCATAGGCTAGACTGCCACCTTCCATGGACACGGTCTTGGCGGCGGTGTCGATGGCGTAACAACGTGTGTTTAAACGCGTGACAACGGCTTGATCATCATAGAAATTTTCGCCACGCAGATAGAGATCATCAAGCCCGGCTTCGCCTTTCAACCACGCTTTCGACAGGGGCGGGCGCTGATAGGGTAGGTAAGGTTCGGCGCCGACCAGGGTGATGTCGCCGGTATAACCGTATTGCCGCAGGAAACCTGCCGCCGACCCGCCGGCGTGGCCAGCCCCAATGATGACGACACCTGCCATCACAGACCTTCCGGCACGGCAATGCCGTTCTGCAGGCAAAAGGCCTTCAACGTATTGCTGAGCAGGCAGGCAATGGTCATCGGCCCGACACCCTTGGGCACGGGAGTAATCGCCAGGGCGCGTTCCTTGGCCGCGTCGAATTCGACATCGCCATAGAGCTTCTGTTTGCCGTCGAGCATTTCGCGGTTCATGCCGACGTCGATGACGTAAGCGCCGTCGCGTACCCAATCGCCCTTGATGAACTGCTTGCGGCCGATGGCGGCGACCAGAATATCGGCGTTGAGGCACAGCTCTTTCAGATTACGCGTCTTGGAGTGAGCGATGGTCACGGTGCAGTCGACCGACAGCAGCAGTTGCGCCATCGGCTTGCCGACGATGTTGGAGCGGCCGATGATGACGGCGTTTTTGCCACTCAAACTATCGCCATAGGTCGCGGCGGCGTCTTTCAGCAGCATCAGGCATCCCAGCGGTGTACACGACACCAGGCCGGGCAGGCCGACGCTAAGGCGGCCGACGCTTTCGACGTGAAAGCCGTCGACATCCTTGTCCGGATTGATAGCGTCGATGACCTTGAGCGACGACATGTGCGAGGGTAGCGGCAATTGCACCAGTATGCCGTTGACCGTCGGATCGCGATTGAGCTCATCGACCAGAGCCAGCAGTTCCATCTCCGACGTCGTGTCGGGCAGGCGGATGGTCTTTGATTCCATGCCGATCGCCTGGGTCTGTTCGCCCTTCATGCGCACATAGACCTGGCTGGCGGGATCCTCGCCGACGATGACGACGGTCAGGCCGGGCGCCTTCCCCGTCTGAGCCTTGAGCTCGGTCACATAGCCCGCCAGGCGTTCGCGCAACCGCGCGGCATAGCCGGCGCCGTCGATAATATTGCCGCGGGAGGAAAGGGCGTCGGTCATGCGCAGGCCTCAGGTCAGGCGTCGGACGCCTGCAGTGCCGCCAGCAGGCGTTCGACCAGCGGCCGCAAGGCGCGGCTCAGAGGGGCGGCAATGGCGCCGTCATACAGGTGCGGCGCCTCCATGTTCAAGTAGGTGTCCTGAACAATTTCGATCTGCACCGCGTGAATGCCGTCATTCGGCTGCCCGTAGTGGCGGGTGGTGTAACCGCCCTTGAAGCGGCCATCGATGACGTGGCTATAGGCGGTTTGCGTCTCGGCCCAGGTTTGGATCGTCTCGGCGATGGCGGGCGTGCTCGATCGGCCGTCATTGAGGCCGAAATTGAGGTCGGGCAGGCGGCCGTCGAACAGGGACGGAATCGCCGGCCGGATCGAATGGGCGTCGATCAGCAGGGCAAAGCCGTGGCGGGCGCGGGCGGCGTCCAACGCCTGGCGCAACTGGTTGTGGTAGGGCTGCCAGTAGGCGGTGACGCGACGCGTGACTTCGGCATCGTCGGGGCCGTTACCGTCGTCGTAGAGCGGATTCAGGTCGAAATCGCTCACCGGGCAGATCGGCGTCTCGAAACGGCCGGGATAAAGCTTGCCGCCATCGGGGGCGCGATTAAGGTCGGCGACATAGCGTGAATGGGTCGCCCACAGGGTGGTCGCGCCAAGCTCCGCGGCAAAATCGAACAGGCGATGGACGTGGTAATCTGTTTCGCCGACGCTTTGCCCCAAGACGTTCATTCTGGTGGCAATATCGGCCGGCACATGCGTGCCGACATGGGGCGCGGCAACCACCAGCGGCCCCGGTCCCGGGCGATAGTCGAACAGCGGAATTTGTTCCGTAAGCTGACGATCCTGTTGCATCGCACAACTGTGTCGTATCCATCGGCCAAGTCAAGCGCTTAGCGCGATACGCATGCGCCTTCGCCGCCCGATTGACCCCGCATGACGCATCGACTAGGCTCGCCGTTCTACCAAGGGGAGGGGACAATGATCTTGAAAATGGCGGCGGCAGCCGCGTGCCTGTTGATGCTGGCCGGACCGGCGGCCGCGGGCGATTTCCACGTCGTGCCGCATGGCAGCTATCTGATCGATCTCGACACGCAGGACGGCAATTTCTCACAATGGGAAACGCATGATGTCGGCGACATCAATGCCTTGCGCGCCCACATGACTTTCGCCCGCAAGGGCAGCGGCCAATATGCGCCGGTGGTGACGGTGGCCGTCCTGTCGGGTGACAAAGAGGTCCGTGTTCAGTTCACGGCGTTTCCGAAAAGCGGACCTTTGATTGGCCTGGTTCACGGCACAAAGCCGGATAATGGCGATAAACCGGCCGGCATCGACGATCCCAATTTACAATTGGTCCTCATGCCGCCGGAGTTTTCGGAAGGCTTCGACCTGCACGTCTCGTGGACGCCGGACGGCAAGGTCAGTTTCGACGTCTATGACAAGGCCAACAAATCGGTCGGTCAGGGCTTCGAGCACCACGTCATGGCCCTCGACGGACCGGTCACCGGCATTCGCCTCAGCAATTCGACCGGCGAAGTCGAATTCAACAAGCTGGAACTTGGCACCGAAAACTAGGGCTTCTGATAGACCCGGACATAGTCGATCTCCATGCGCGCCGGCAGGGCAGCATCGTCAATGCCGTGCTGACCGCCCCAGGCGCCGCCGATGGCAATGTTGAGGATCAAGTATTCCGGGCCGTCGAATGGCCAGGTGTGGGCATTGGCGTCGGCCGGCCTGTCGACGTGATAATAAGCCTTGCCGTCGACCAGAAAGGTAATGCCGTCCGGGCGCCAGTCGGTTTCGTAGTCATGAAACGCCGTGCACAGGTCGGCGACCTCGGTCCCGCCACCTTCGTGGACGTGATCAGTCTCGGTCAGCAGCGAATGCAGCGTGCCATAGATGTGCGTCGGCTCGAAGCCGACCTCCTCCATGGTGTCGATCTCGCCGGTGTTCGGCCATTGCCCCGTACCCAACAGCCAGATCGCCGGCCATTGGCCGACCCCGCACGGCAGCTTGGCGCGGACGTCGAAAAAGCCATAGGTCCACTGGGCGTGATCGCGGGAGACGAGGCGGGCGGACGAGTATTTCTGGCCGCCGTAATCGGGCATGCCGGACACGTCGTCCTTGCGCGCCTCGATGATCAGGTGGCCGTTCTCGACGCGGCTGTTTTCCGGGCGGGCCTTGGAATAGTACTCAGCTTCGCTATTGAACCAGCCCTTCTTGTTCCAGGCTGTGTCATAGCTCCACTTGGCCGGATCGGGCATGGCGCCGCTGTTGAACTCGTCCGACCAGACGAGTTTGTAGCCGCCGGGGACGTCCTGCGCCGCCGCGGCGCCCGCGCACAGCAGACCCGCCAGCAAAATCGATGCGCCAAGCCTTGCCATTGCTGTCTCCCTCTCCGAAGCCTCATGCTCAAAAGTGGATTGCCACTTTTGGGATAAACATGAGGCGTCACATAAACTTAGATCGGAATGACGTTTCCGTTTCGTGTTATTCCGATCTAAGGTGACCGGATTCTAACCGCGCCGGGAATCGGGCGCAATGCCGGGTCACCGATGGACTTCCGACTTCTGCTCAATATTTTCGTGTTTCTGGTCGCCGGCTGCCTGGTGGTGCCGATCGCGCAGCGATTCCGCCTGGGCTCAGTGCTTGGCTATCTCATCGCCGGCATTGTGATCGGGCCGTTCGGCCTGTCGCTGATTGGTCAGGCCGACAAGGTGATGCAGGTGGCGCAGATCGGCGTCATCATGATGATGTTCCTCATCGGCATGGAACTGGAACCGGCCGTGCTGTGGCGGATGCGCCGGGCGATCGTCGGCCTCGGCAGCGCCCAGGTGACGGTGACGGCCCTGGCGTTTATGGTCACCGGCATGGTGCTGGGTCATACCTGGCAGGGCTCGCTGGCCGTCGGTATGGCGCTGGCCATGTCGTCGACGGCGCTGGTCATGCAGATGCTGAACGAACGCAACCTGACCCATTCGCTGGTCGGCGAAACCTCGTTTGCGGTGCTGTTGTTCCAGGATATTTCGGTCATCCCGATCCTGATCATCATCCCGATGCTGGGCATGGGCGCGGTCAGCGTCGACAATAGCCTGATCGCCAACTGGCCGGCGTGGTTGCGGCCGATCGTCGTCGTTGCCGTCATCGCCGCGGTGATCCTGGCCGGGCGTTACGCTTCGCGCTACGTGTTTCAGATCATTGCCCGTGCCAATCTGCGCGAGGTGTTCACGGCGACGTCCTTGGCCATCGTCATTGGTGTCACCGTGTTGATGGAATGCGTTGGCGTATCGCCGGCGCTTGGTGCCTTTATCGCCGGCGTCGTTCTGGCCAATTCCGAATACCGCCGCACCATCGAAACCGATATCGAGCCGTTCAAGGGGCTCCTGCTTGGTCTGTTCTTCATGTCGGTTGGCATGGCGATGGATTTCACCGTGCTGTGGCATCATCCGCTCGGCATGGTCGGCGGCGTTATCCTGGTCATGCTCGTCAAAGGGTTGATCCTGTTCGGTCTCGGCGACCGGTTCGGCGTCAAGGGCGTGCAGGGGCTTGGCCTGGCGATCGGCCTGGCGCAGGGCGGTGAGTTCGCCTTCGTCCTGCTGCAACTGATCGGCGGGTTGAAGCTGATCGATGCCGAGACGCAGAAGTTCCTCATCCTGCTGGTGGCGATCTCGATCGCCGCGACGCCGATCCTTGTCGTGCTCTATGGCCAGTACGCCCAGCGCCGCTTCATGAGCGTCCTGCCGCAGCGCGAGTTCGACACCATCGATGAGCACAACCCGGTGATCGTTGCCGGCTTTGGTCGTTTCGGTCAGATCGCCGGCCGCTTCATCATGGCTCAAGGCGTCAAGGTGACGGTTCTGGAAAAGAACCCGGATCAGGTCGAAGCGCTGCGCAAATTCGGCTTCAAGGCCTATTTCGGCGATGCCACGCGGGTCGATCTGCTGCGCTCGGCCGGTGCAGACGAGGCGCGGCTGCTGATCATCGCCATCGACGACGCTGACGCGGCAGTGGAGATCGTCAAGCTGGCCAAACTGCACTTTAAACGGCTGAAAATCATCGCCCGGGCGCGCAACCGCCGCCACGCCTACGATCTGTTCAAGGCCGGCGTCGATTCCTATCACCGTGAGATGCTCGATGCCTCACTGGCGGTCGGGCGCGAGGCGATGGAGATGTTGGGGCGTAACAAGAAGGACATGGCGCGCAAGGCTGAAACCTTCCTGGCGCACGACATTGTCACTCTGCGCAAATCGTTTGAATTCTTCGAAAACGAGCCGGAAATGGTCAATTTCACCAAGCTGCGGCGCGAGGAGCTGGAGGGCATCCTGCGTGGCGATACGGAAGACGCGCTGGCACCGGATCAGGCCAAAAATCGCGCCAACTGAAGTCCGTTCTGGATGGCGTGGGTGTCGTAGTCGTTGTTGAAATAGGCCCAGACGCGGCGGGCGCCGCCGTGGCGAATGCGCTCGGCCCAGACGCTGAGCTCGGCGTCGGAATAGTCGTAGCGATACCACTTTTCCGGGCCATGAAAGCGGACATAGATGTCATCGGCGGTCTTGATCAGGTCGTCGGGCAGACCGGGCGCCGAGCAGGCGCAGAAGATGATGCCGGCGTCGCGAAAGGCGGCATAGACCTCATCGTTCCACCACGAGACATGGCGAAACTCGACGACGTTGCGCCGGTTGGGTTCGAGTTGTGAGACAATATTGTCCAGCCGCTCGCGCGAATAGTCGTAATTGGGCGGAAATTGGAACAGCAGGCAGCCCATGTGTTCGCCCAGGATATCGGCGACATAGCCGAAGTCCTTGACGAGGTCGGCCGTGTCTTCGAAGCGCTTGATATGGGTGATCAGCTCCGAGGCCTTGACGGTGTAGATGAACGGCCGGTCGCCGATCTGTTTCAGCCAGGTTTTGACGTTGGCGGCGGTCGGCCAGGCGTAAAAAGGCGCGTTGAGCTCGACCGTATCGAAGGTGTCGGCATAGTGCGAAAACCATTGGCTGGTCGGCATTTGCTGCGGGTAGAACTTGCCCTTCCAGTCCCAGTAGAACCAGCCAGAACAACCGATATTCAAGTCGGGCACGGCATCGTTTCGCGGTAGAGGCGCGGTCTGGTCAGTCAAACGCGCAGTGTGCATTTTGGCGGCGCGCAGCGGATTGAGTTCGCGCTGCTTGGCGCGGCGCTCGGCTTTGCGGACGCGGGCGGCGGCTCGCCGATCCTTGACGGCTTCGGGGGTTGCGGAATCGAGCGGCACGATATCGCCTCCAATGGAGCCGAAGTGTCCGCTGTCGCACGTCAATTATCGATGGGGAGTGCCGCACCGGCGTCTCAACAAACGCTGTCAAGATTTGGGTCCAGGGTGCTTGCACCCTGGTGGACGTGACAGGGATTGAACCTGTGACCCTTCGCGTGTGAAGCGAATGCTCTCCCGCTGAGCTACACGTCCATGCCAGTGGTGCGGAGGGGGCCGCTATTAGCGTGCCGGACGACGGTGCGCAAGCGCATTCCGAAAAGTGTCCGCACTTTTCGGGCAAAAATGCGCGTCAAAAAATGTCCCTAAAGCGGCTGGCCGGTGATTTTACGCACCGCTTCGGGCAGGTAGCGGTAATGATCGATGAGGACGTCGGGGGAAAGCTCGGTGATCGGGCGTTCGCTGTAGCCGAAGCTGACCAGGATCGACGGCACCTTGGCATTGACCGCGGTCATGTAGTCGGTCTCGGAATCGCCGATCATGATGGTCTTTTGCATGTCGCCTCTCATGTCGTCGATGCAGGCGCGCAGATGACCGGCGTCGGGCTTCTTGGCGGGCACGGAATCGGCGCCGCGGATCGAGCCGAAACGGTCGAAAAGACCGAGCTTTTTCAACAGTTCGACCGACAGGTAGGTGTGCTTGTTGGTGCAGACGCAGAATTTGGCGCCGGCGGCTTCGAGCTCGTCGAGCGCGGCGATCATGCCGTCGAACGGCCGCGACAGATCGTCGATGTGGGCTTCGTAGATTTCGAGCAGGCGGTCGAGCAGGGGCTTTTCCTGTTCGGGCAATAGAGGATGACCGGCGAGCGTAAAGGCGCGGCGGACCAGCTCCATAGCGCCACGACCAATCAGCGGGCGGGCTTCGTCGAGGTGAAACGGGGTGACGCCTTGCTCGCGCAGAACGCCGTTCAACGCGCCGATGATGTCGGGAGCGGTGTCGACGAGGGTGCCGTCGAGGTCGAACGCCAGGGTATAGCCGGTCAAATCCATTGGAAACTCATTTTTTAGCTCAAACGCCGCATGGCTCCTCGCATTAAGCTCGGGCGTGCGGTCGCACTTGCCAGATTGCTGTGCAATCTGGATAGCATTGCCCTTCGCTTTGGGCTAAATCGCCCCAAATCGCAACTGCCCAATTCCTATCTGCACGAGTCGCCATATGAGCCAGAAACGCGCCGCCGTCATCCTTGCCGCCGGGCAAGGCACGCGGATGAAGTCGCCGCTGCCCAAGGTGTTGCATCCGGTCGGCGGGCGCTCGATGCTCGATCGCGCCATTGATGCCGCCGAAGGCGCTGGCTGCGATCGCGTCATCGTCGTTGTCGGCACCCACAGCCCTCAGGTCCGCGAAGCCGCCACCAAGCGCGTCGGCGAGAGCGCCATTGCCGTGCAGGATCCGCCGATGGGCACCGGCCACGCCGTCAATGCGGCGCGCGAGTTGCTCAAGGATTTCGACGGCACGGTGATCGTGTCCTATGCCGATACGCCGCTGGTCTCCGCCAAGGTGTTAAAACCCGTGTTCGAGTTGGCCGAACAAGCCGATCTGGCGGTGATGGGGTTCGAGGCCGCCGATCCCGGTGCCTATGGCCGGCTGGTGATGTCGGACGACAATCTTGACGCCATCGTCGAGGCGCGCGAAGCGACGCCCGCGCAATACGCCATTACCGCCTGCAATTCGGGCATCCTTGCCTGTTCGGCTGAACTGATGTTGTCGCTGCTGGCCGAGGTCAAGAACGAGAATTCCAAGGGCGAATATTATCTCACCGACATCGTCGGCCTGGCAAAGGCACGCGGCCTGCAGCCCAAGGTGACCATGGCCTCGGAAGACGACGTGCTGGGCGCCAATTCCCAGGCCGAACTGGCGGTCGCCGAGCGCGTCTGGCAGGACCAGGTGCGCAGGAGTTTCATGGATGCCGGCGTGCATATGCCGGCACCCGAGACGGTGTTCTTCAGCTACGACACCCAGGTCGCGGCCGGCGTGGTCATCGAGCCCAACGTCGTCTTCGCCAGCGGGGTCAGCGTTGAAACCGGCGCCGTCATCCGGGCGTTTTCACACCTTGAAGGTGCAAAAGTCGGCCAAGGCGCTCTGATCGGGCCCTATGCGCGGCTGCGGCCTGGTGCCGATATCGGCAAGGATGCGCATATCGGCAACTTCGTCGAGGTCAAGAACGTCACGATCGGCGAGGGCGCCAAGGCCAACCATCTCAGCTATCTCGGCGACGGTTCCGTAGGCCCGAAAACCAATATCGGCGCCGGAACCATCTTCTGTAACTATGACGGCTATTTCAAATACAAGACGGTGATCGGCGCCGGTGCCTTCATCGGCTCGAACTCGTCGCTGGTGGCACCGGTGACGATTGGTGACGGCGCCATGACGGCCTCGGGCTCGGTGATCACGCGCGACATCGCCGCCGACGCCATGGCCGTGGCGCGCGGCCAGCAGGCCGACAAGCCAGGCTGGGCCAAGGTCTTTCGCGACCAGAAGGCGGCCGAGAAAGCGGCAGCGAAAAAATGAGCGACGCACACAAGCAGGCGGCCGGCGAGGCTGCACTCGCCTATATCAAGCCCGGTATGAAGGTCGGTCTCGGCACCGGCTCGACGGCCGCGTGGTTCGTCAAGGCGCTGGGCGCGGCGAAGCTGCCGCTGACCCTCGTCTCGACCTCGGTGCAGACGACACAATTGGCGCAAAGCCTGGGCCTGGTCATCAAGGATATCAACGATGTCGGCATGCTCGACATCGTCGTCGATGGCGCCGACGAGGTCGGGCCTGGGCTGGCGCTGATCAAGGGCGGCGGCGGGGCGCTGTTGCGTGAAAAGCTGACCTGGGAGCAGGCCAAGACCTGCGTCGTCATCGCCGATGCCGCCAAAAACGTCGAAACGTTGGGCAAGTTCGCCCTGCCGATCGAGGTCGAGCCGTTCGCTTGGAAGGGCACAATTAACCGCATCACCGATGTGCTGGCCGAATTCGACATCACCAAGATGCCGGTTGGGCGCAAGCGCGACGGTCAGGCCTGGATCAGCGACGGCGGCAATCTTATCTTCGACGTGGCCTGCGGGCGGATCGACGATCCGGCGGGGCTGGCGGCGGCGTTGAAATCGGTCACCGGTGTGGTCGATCACGGGCTGTTCCTCGACCTGGCCGAGGTGGCGCTGATCGGCACCGACGCCGGGGTTCAAACGATTTATCCGTAAAGGGTGCGGGCTTATGGCTGAGTACGACTACGATCTGTTTGTTATCGGCGCTGGGTCGGGCGGGGTGCGCGCGGCGCGTTTGGCCGCCAATATGGGCCTGAAGGTCGGGGTCGCCGAAGAAGATCGTCCGGGCGGCACCTGCGTGCTGCGCGGCTGCGTGCCCAAGAAGTTCATGGTTTTCGCCTCCGAAGCGCCGGAACACGTCGAATACGCTCGCGGCTTCGGCTGGGATATCCAGTTGGGCGCCTTCGACTGGCATAAATTCAAGGAACACAATCAGGCGGAACTGACGCGATTGTCGGGCATCTACGGCTCGAACCTGGCGCGTGCCGGGGCCGAACTGATCAGCGCCCATGCTGCCTTTAAGGATGAGCACACGCTCATCCTGACCTCCGGCGAGACCAAACGTGAAGTGACGGCCAAGACGATCCTGATCGCTGTCGGCGGCTGGCCCTTCATGCCGCACCACTGCCCGGGCGTCACCGAATACGGCCTGACTTCGAACGAGATGTTCACCATGGAGACCCTGCCCAAGCGCATGGTGATCGTCGGCGGCGGCTACATCGCCGTCGAATTCGCCGGCATCATGCACGGCCTGGGCGTGGATGTGACCCTGATGTATCGCGGCGAAAAGATCCTGCGCGGCTTTGACGACGGCGTGCGCGATCATTTGACGGCCGAGATGAAGCTGCGCGGCATCAATATCATGACCCAGGTCGATCCGGTTAAGCTGCACAAGGAAGGCGATGAGACTGTCCTGACGCTGAACACCGGCGGCAGCTTCCGCACGGACCGTGTCCTCTATGCCTCGGGCCGCAAGCCGAAGACCGAGGGCCTCAATCTCGAGGCTGCCGGCCTGGCGGCTGAACCGATGCACGGCGCCATCCAGGTCGATACCTATTCGCGCACCAAGGTGCCGCACATCTATGCCATCGGCGACGTCACCAACCGGCTGCAACTGACGCCGGTGGCCATTCGCGAGGCGATCGCCTTCATTGAGACGGCGTTCAAGAGCAATCCGACCGCCTATGATTACGAGAACGTACCGACGGCAGTGTTCTCACAGCCGCAGATCGGCACGGTGGGCCTAAGTGAAGAACAGGCCAAGGAAAAGGGCATCGCCTTCGACGTCTATGAGACGCGCTTTCGCATGATGAAGACGTCTTTCATCGGCGGTGAGAGCCGGGTGCTGATGAAACTGATCGTCGATCAGCAAACCGATGTCGTGCTGGGTGTGCATTTGGTCGGCGGCGAGGCCGGCGAACTGATCCAGCTGGCCGGGGTTGCCGTCAAAGGCAAGCTCACCAAGGCGCAATGGGATGCGACCTGCGCCGTTCACCCGACGGCTGCCGAAGAACTGGTCACCTTGAAGGATAAGCGCCTATGACGGATGCGGGGGCGGTGGCGCAGGCCACGGTGTGGGACAAGATTCGGGCGAACTATACCCAATGGGTGCTGTTCATCGGTATCGGCGTCTTCCTGCCGTTTTCGTATTTCGTTGCCTCGGCGACAACGCCGCTGATCGTGTTGATCGGGGTTTTCCTGCTCGGCCACCTGAAATCGCTGAAGGTGTTCTGGCCCGTGGCGGCGCTGACGGCGATGATGCTGGTCCTGGGCTTCATCCGCTCGGATTTCGTCGATATGCTGGCGCATGGTGAAAGCCTGAAGCAGGCGTCGCACGACTCGAAAATGTATTTCCGCGCGCCCATGCTGATGTGGGCGGCGATCTGGGCCGTGGTTTGCGCGGGCTATAATCTCAGCGAAGCCCAATCAAGGCGCGTTTTCAAGTGGTTCGGCCTGGTCATGCTGGTCCTGACTGGCCTGCTGGCAGCGGAAGCGGCCAGCCATTTCGGCCTGCGCGACGCGATCAATCGCGCCTGGTTCAAGGGCGCACGGCCGGAAATGGTCGTGGTGCGTGTATCAGACAGCAATTTTGTGCTGTTGTTCCTGTTCTGGCCGCTCACCTTCTATTTCATGGCTCGCCGCTGGATTGCGGCGGTTGTCGCCATGGCTCTGGTGGTCTCCGTCCTGGCCGTTGTCGTTGATACCAACGCCCAACTCCTGGGGTTGATCTTGTCGGGTATCGTCTTCGCCATCGCCAAGTATTGGCCGCGCAATCTGTCGGGGCGCGGCGTGACACCCGAACGCGTTATGGCGGTCCTGGTCGGGATATTTATCCTGGCCTTTCCGTTTATCATGCTCTGGCTGGCGCGGTCCGGATTGGCCCTTAAGATCAAGCCGCATCTCGGGGCATCGTGGGCGGCGCGTATCGATATCTGGAGCTTCGCCGTCAACAAGGCTGCCGAAAAGCCTTGGTTCGGCTGGGGCTACGAGGCGTCACGCCTGTTCGTGCCCATCATCCCCAACCACCCCCATAGCCCCGCGCTTCAAGCGTGGCTGGAACTGGGCGTACCGGGGCTCGTAATTCTGGCCGCGCTTTGGTTCGCCATCTTCTGGTGCATGGCACCGAAAGGCGAGGTGGCGGCGCCCGAAACCGATACGCTTGCCGAACTGACGGCCATCGATACCGTGCGTGAAGTGGATGAAGGCTCCGTAGCGCAACAGGCGCGGCCTTATCTGCTGGCCTTGGCGGTGACCTATTTTTTCATCAACGCTATCAGTTTCGGCATCTGGCGTGACTGGCTCTATACGCTGGGCGCCTTCGCCGTAGCGATGAGCCTGATCTCCATCAAGGCCGTGAATGAAGGAAAGCGGTTTCAGTTTTAACTAACTGACGGATTTTTCTGCCTTTTTCTTGACAAAATGAAGCGCTCTTCCCAATTGGCGTTGAGTCCGCATCCGTAACCGCGTAAAATACAGCATGAACAAGACATGGTCCCCCAAGGCGTGGCGCGCTTTGCCCGCGCTGCACATCCCCACCGATTACCCTGACGCAGCCGCTTTGACGGCGGTCGAGGACGAACTGTCGCACCTGCCGCCGCTGGTCTTTGCCGGCGAAGCGCGTCGCCTGACGACCGCGCTCGGCAAGGTCGCCGCCGGCGAAGCCTTCCTGCTGCAAGGCGGTGACTGCGCGGAATCGTTCAAGGAATTTTCCGCCGACAATATCCGCGACACCTTCCGCCTGATCCTGCAGATGGCCGTCGTCCTGACCTTTGCCGGCGGCAAGCCGGTGGTCAAGGTCGGCCGCATCGCCGGTCAGTTCGGCAAGCCGCGCTCGTCGGGCACCGAGACTATCGACGATGTGACCCTGCCGTCCTATCGCGGCGACAATATCAACGGCATGGAATTCACGCCGGAAGCGCGTATTCCCGACCCGCAACGTCTGCTCAAGGCCTATCATCAGTCGTCGGCGACGCTGAATCTGTTGCGCGCCTTTGCCAACGGCGGTTATGCCGACCTTTACAACATTCACAAATGGACGCTCGGCTTCGTTTCGGGCTCGCCGCAGGGCGAGGCCTATCGCCACCTGGCCGACAAGATCTCCGAGACCTTGTCGTTCATGTCGGCGATCGGCGTGACGCCGGACAGCCATCCGCAGATCCGCCAGGTCGACTTCTTCACCTCGCACGAAGCCCTGCTGCTCAACTATGAGCAGGCGCTGACGCGTATCGATTCGACCTCGGGCGACTGGTACGACACCTCCGCGCACATGGTGTGGATCGGCGAGCGTACGCGTCAGCTCGACGGTGCCCACGTCAACTACGTGCAGGGCATCAAGAACCCGATCGGCGTCAAATGTGGCCCGACGCTCGAGCCCGACGACCTGTTGCGCTTGATCGATGCGCTCAACCCGGAAGCCATCCCTGGCAGACTGACCCTGATCGGCCGCTTCGGCTCGGAAAAGGTCAATGAGCGTCTGCCCAAGCTGATGGCGGCGACCAAGAAGCACGGCGTACCGGTGGTGTGGTCGATCGACCCGATGCACGGCAACGTCATCAAGGCCAATAACGGTTACAAGACGCGGCCATTCGACCGTATCCTGAGCGAAGTCCGCTCGTTCGTCGACATCGCCGGGGCCGAAGGCGTCCATCCGGGCGGCATGCACCTGGAAATGACCGGCCAGAACGTCACCGAATGCACCGGCGGCGCTTTTGCCCTGTCGGAAGACGAGCTCAGCCACCGCTATCACACCCACTGCGACCCGCGCCTCAATGCCGACCAGGCGCTGGAGCTGTCCTTCCTGGTCGCCGAACGTCTGCATGCCTTAAAGGACAAGGCGTCCAAGGCGGCGTAAGCGCTTCGGTGTATGTTTGATATCCGCCGGGCAGCTTCAGGGCTTGCCCGGCGGTTTTGCGTTTGGAACGTTGCATCGGATGACGGCGCCAGGAAATACGCCCAGCCCCAAGTCGACGCGCTCCATCGCTGAATCAAGGACACCTTGCCTAGGCTGCCGCCGTGGAGCTGCTAGAAATATTGGCAGATCACCAATCGATCGCATTAAGATGACCAGCAAGCCAATGGTGAGCCGAAAATGCCAGGTGCGGAGAGATGGTCGGCATCTGTTCCCCAAAAACATAGAAACCTGTCTGTTTCTGGCTGATAGACGAGCCAGTAACCGCTTCTATGAGCAACACATTCTCCAAAAATTGTTTCTCCTACCTTCACGTCTGCAAAGCCTGGCTCCTCGACTTTGGCTGTCACTGCGAAAGGCGGGCACATCGCTTCGCGCAAGCTGCTCACCAACCCCGCAATATAGCTTTCAGCGTCCCACCCAGAGCCTATGTAAACGTCGCGAACATCTTGCAACTGCGCTTCAAGTCGTTCTACCGCTGCAAAGGGCATGTCTTCCGCTCCTAGCTAACTGTGCAGTATCTACGGTAGCGCATTGCGCGGCAACGACATCTTTGGAGGCTTTGATTCAACATTTCCCGTTTCGGACGTCTTCAGTGCACGTCTGACAAACACGGGATGTTTATGCGTCAGACGACGACATTGACCCCGCCGCCGGCCTTGGCTGCCTTGGCTTCCATGTCCTGTTGCGCCTTTTGCCGGAGGTCGGCGGCCATCTGCTGACGGATGGCGTTGCGCTGGTCCGACGACATGCCGTTCAGGTCTTGTTGCGTGACGTGATGGCTGTTCAGCCACTCATATTGCATCTTCTGCGCCGGCGTCATCTTGAGGAAACGCATCAGATCGTCGGAGCTATCGCCGCTCGGCGCGACGGCCATCAGTGGATCGCTGTTGCTGCTGTTTGAGGTTGAGGCACCGAAAGACGTCGTTTGAGGCGCGGTGGTCGAGGCGACTTGCATGGGAGAGTCCGGGCAGAAAAAGCGGGGGTTCTTCTGAACCGGATGTCCGACCCCAAGAGTGCAATCGGCGTGCCAGCGAAAAGCCTTTTGTTTCAACGATGAAATCCGCCAGGCGGAGCAAATCGCCCGGTAATTTTTGCACGTGGCGGATCGATCTTGCCGGGCAGGGGACGGATGCGGGTGGTCTCCCTGCGCGAAACCGGCTATGGACGCCGCCATGAAACGGTGGCCGGATCTATCTCTGCATCCCGAGACGAGGGCGGCCTTTGCCGCCCTTTACCGTCTGACGTGGCCGGTCGTGCTGTCGCGCGTGGCGTCGCAACTGATGACCCTGCTCGACACCATGGTCGTCGGGCAATACGACTCGCGGCAACTGGCCTTCAGCTCACTGGGCATCGCCTTGTCGTGGATCCCGGCGGTCACCGGCATGGGCCTGTTGATGGGCGTGCAGATCAAGACGTCGCACTTTCTCGGCGCCGGCGACGATCACCGCATCGGTGCGGTGTTTCAGCGCGGCTTGCGTTACGCCCTGGTGATGGGGCTGGCGTTCTGGCTGGTCCTGTGGCTGGTCGGCACGCCGCTCTTGACCCTGATGGTCAAGCCCGACCTGGCGGCCGGGGCCGCTGTGCCGTTGCAACTGTTCGCCCTGTCGCTACCGGTGTGGCTGGTGACCACGGCTTGCACCTATTTCCTCGAAGCTTTGGGGCGGACGCGCGACGTGCTGATCGCCACCCTTTTGTCCAATGTGCTCAATGTGAGCCTGCTGCTGGTCTTCGTACCGGCGCACATCCACGTCTTCGGCCTGTTGATCAATGGCGCGACGGGCGCGGCCTCGGCGACCCTGATCGCGCGCATCGTGGTGTGTATCGGGCTTTTGGCCTACATTCTGATCTTGCCCAGCAACCGCCGTTTCGGCCTGCTGGCGCGTCAGCCCGATGATCCGGACGGAGCGCGCGAACAGCGCCACGTCGGTTTTGCCTCGGGCGCGTCCTTCTTCATCGAGGTTTCAGCCTTTACCGGCATGACGCTGTTCGCCGGCCATTCCGGTGACGTAGTCGTGGCCGCCTGGGCGATCGTGCTCAACTTCTCCAGCGTCGTCTTCATGGTGCCGCTGGGCGTGGCCACCGGCTGTTCCGTCCTGGTCGGGCGTGCCTACGGCGCCGGCGACCGGCAGGGCGTGGCGCGCACCGGCCGCGCCGGCTTCCTGGCCGCGGCCGGTTTCATGATCGGCGTGGTTGTCTGCGTACTGCTCGGCGCCGGCCTGATTGCGCGTCTCTATACCCACGATCCGGCGCTTATCCCGGTGGTGACGATGGGTTTGCTGATGGCCTGCGGCTTTTTCATTCCCGACGGGCTGCAGGTCGTGGCCGCTCAGGCTCTGCGCGCGCGGCATGATATCGTCGTGCCGACCGTCATCCACTATGTCAGTTATGGCGCCGTCATGCTGCCGCTCGGCTTCCTGTTCTGCGTCGTCATGGGGCAGGGTGTCGGCGGTCTGGTGGTGGCGGTGATCTGCGCCTCACTGCTCTCAGGAACCTTCCAGACCGGGCGTTTCCTGTGGCTTGACCGCACATCCGCCGGGTAACCGTTGTCAGGGCGGATCGGTGCTTGCCAAGCCCGGCAGACATGGCTTAAGCGTCTGCCATCATTAAAGAGGAGCGGCGTTATGCTTGGGGACCTGCAGGGCAAGGCGGTATTGATCACGGGCGCGTCGACCGGCATTGGTGCTGCCGCGGCCAAGGGCTTTGCCGACCTCGGCGCCAAGGTCGCCATCCACTATAACCGTAGCCGCGACGAGGCCCAGGCGGTCGCCGACGAGATCCGCGCCAGCGGCGGCGAAGCGCATATCTTTCAAGCCGAACTGACTGAGCATCCCGAAGCCATCAAGGCCGTGGTCGACGCCGCCGCCGACAAGCTGGGCGGGCTCGACATTCTGATCAACAATGCCGGCGCCCTGGTGTCGCGCGTCCTGTTCATGGACTGGGACGACGCCTTCTACGACAAGGTGATGAACCTCAATGTCCGCGCCGTTATCGATGCTACTCAGGCGGCGGTGCCGCACATGGAAAAGCGTGGCGGCGGGGCGGTGATCAATCTCGGCTCGATCGCCGGCAATAATGGCGGCGGGCTGGGCTCGGGCATGTATGCCGCGGCCAAGGCGGCGGTGCATAATCTGACGCGCCACATGGCGACCGACCTCGCAAAGAAGAACATCCGCGTCAACGCGATCGCGCCCGGCGTGGTCGATACGCCGTTCCACAGCCAGACGCCGCCGGAGCGCATGGAAGCCATGCTCAAGACTGTGCCGCTGGGCCGGTTGGGCGTGTCCGAAGACTGCGTCGGCTCGCTGCTGTTCTTCGCCTCGGCCTCAATGAGCGGCTACGTCACCGGCCAGGTGCTGCACGTCAATGGCGGCCAGTTGATGGTCGGCTAAGACCGATCAGACGCCTAAAATCCAGCCTTCTTCGGTGGCGGCGATCTCGGCCTGGGCCTCGCTCAGGCTCTTGGGCGCAGCGAAGAGGTTGCCGACCTCGCCCTTGTCGTCGAGCTCGGCCAGGGCCTCGGCGGCGAAGCGCACCTGGGCGGCGTCCTTGACCTCGCCCGTATGCGCCGTGCCGTCATACATCGCCGGCAGGACCTCGGCGGCAATCGTCGACACGCCTTGCAGAGTCTCAAGGTCGAGCGCCGCAAAGCCGGTCTGAAACGGCCAGGCCTTGACGTCATCGCCATTGACCAGAGCCTTCAGCGCGGTGATGCCGAGCATCGACTGGCCACCGACCACACCCGCGCCGTGCATCTGCCACAGGCTCTTGGCGTGGGCCGTCTTCTTCAGCTTTTTGGTGGCGTCCTCGGTCAGGCGGAATTCCGGGAAATCGCCGAAGCTGTCGGGCTTCAGCGTCGACAGCCACTTTTGCGCAGCGCTCTTCGGGCAGCCCCAGAACGGATAGGCTTCGTCGGTCATCAGCCGGTTCATCTTGGCGGCGACCTGGAAGCGGTTATTGGTATTATCCGGCTTATCGACGATATTCTTGCCGAGAAAATCCCACAAGGCTTCCCAGGGCGCGCCCTTCAGTTGCAGACGCTGGGCCGTGCCGCGCGGGAAGCCGAGCGCGAAATTGACACCCAGCAGGACGCGGTCGCCGCGCTTTTTCAGGTCGGCCAGCAGATTGCGCAGCAGGGCCAGGCCTTCGGCGCGGGTCGCCGGATTGTGGGCTTCGTAGGACAGGCGAAAGCGCACGTCGCGCTTCATGACGCCGATCCACATCGACGATTCACCGGTCTTCTTGCCTTCGGCCGCGGTGTAATCGACGATAACATAGGCCCCAAACAGACGCTGCACGGCGGCTTCTCCAACGGTTTTAGTTTTATGTTGATCCCGCCCGGGACGAAAATCGCAGGGCTTTTAACGCACTTGCAAAACACCACAAAGGGGTTTGTCGTCCGATCACTTAGCTTTGCACATATTATTGGTTGTTTTTCTGTTTTGCGGCCCGCCGAACATGGCTAAAAGGGCAAGGATTTTACCGTTTTGCGAGGCCGTTCTCATGCAAACCCTGAAAGCCGGCGTTGCCGGCGCCGGCGTGTTCGGCGGCTATCACGCCAATAAGTACAAGCAGGCGCCGAACGTCGATTTCATCGGCATCTACGACCTCGATGCCGACCGCGCCGAAGAGGCCGCGGCGAACTTTGGCGTGACGGCATTCAGCGGGGATGCCTTCGACGATTTCCTGTCGCAGATCCAGGTCCTGACGGTGGCGACGCCGGCTTTCGCGCACGCCGGTGTGGCGCTGAAGGCCCTGGCCGCCGGCGTGCACGTCTATAGCGAAAAGCCGATCGCCACCGATACCGCCGACGGCCAGGCCATGGTCGATCTGGCGGCCAAGAACGGACTGGTCCTGGCGGTGGGGCACCAGGAGCGCGCCGTGTTCGAGGCCATGGGGCTCTATGGCGTGCCGGAGCGGCCGCTGCGGCTGGAAGCCGTGCGTAACGGCACCGCATCGGTGCGCAATCTCGACGTCTCGGTGGTGCTCGATCTGATGATCCACGACCTTGATCTCGCCTTGACCCTGGCCGGCTGCGATCCGCTGGCGCTGGAAGCGACGGCGAGGCGACGTACCGACGAAGGCTATCGCGCCATCGGTGCCGACGAGGTCTCGGCCGAAGTCGATTTCGACCATGGCTTCAAGGCGATATTCAAGGCGTCCCGCATGGCCGAAGCGCGCGAGCGCACCATGCGGCTGGTCTATCCGTCGGGTGAGGTCAATATCGATCTGTTGAACCGCAAGTTCGAGAACACCACGCCGTTCAAGCTCGATGCCGGCTTTGCCGAAGCCGATATCGCCAAGGATCCGCTGGGGACCAGCGTCTTCCGCTTCCTCGATACGGTGCGCGGCGGCCGTGACAAACCGCTATGTTCGGGGGAAGAGGCGCTGAGTGCACTGCATCTGGCTCTGGCAATCGACGAAGCGGTCGAAGGGTAGCAGCGAATTTTTTTAGCCACGAAAAACACGAAAATCACGAACAAAGTTCAGGGAAGCCGGAGCACGTGAAGGCATTCCGCTTATCGGCCGTTCGTGCTTTTCGTGTTTTTCGTGGCTAAATTCAACATAGGCGGGACAAGTCCCGCTCAAGGCCATTTTCGGGCTTAGTGCCCCTTAAAAACGATGCCGAAGGTGACGACGCCAAAGGCGCCGGTCATCAGCCAGTACTGATACTCGCTCAAATAGGGAATACAACGGAAATGGCCGAGCAGGCTGGCGATGCACAGGGCCACCGACACGAAAAACAGCAATAGCGTTAAGGCCGACAGTTTCATGACCGGACGCGTACCCCACCCACCTGACTTTTTCAGGGTTATAAAGGCATTAATTCAAACTATTATCACAAGATCAACGAAAATATCGCCGCAATGCGGCATCTTTCGGCCGTAACGCAACCAGGGCTGCAAATTTACAGCACCCGCGTGTTGAAGAACAATTCGTGCAGCACGGCGAAGACCGAGAAGATCGACGCGGCCAGCAGCATTTTGGCGGCGCCCAGTTCCTCGGCGGCAAAGGCGGTGCGGCCTTCGATAATGGCGACGAAGGGGACGATCGAGGTGCGGCGCTTGACCGAGGCATAGGCGTCACCCATCACCGCCAGGCGCTTGCGGTCGATATTGTTGGCGCCCAGCGCGCACAGGCCGACGATCGAGCCGAAGAACACCCAGCTGGCCAGATTGCCGTTGCACAACAGATGCATCACCGCCCAGACGCCGATGCCGGCCAGGACCGGATGGCGCGAAATGCGGATGATGCCGTGGACCGGCTTTTCCGGCATGCGGTGCAGGGCCAGCAGATTGGTCGGCGACGGGCTCAACACGCCGACGACGATCAGCAGGATGGCGATGAAATTGCCGACCAGCGCGATAATCTTGAGGAACAGCGGCGCGTCCCACACCTGGGCATTCAGCGGATCATGCAGGGCGATGGCGTAGGCGGCGCACATCCAGATCAGGCCGGCGATCGAAAACAGCGAAAACAGCGCGTAATAGGCCATGGCGCCGATGCCGCTGATGATCTGCTCCTTGAGTACGGTGCCGCTGATCATCAGGTGGATGCACAGGAAAAAGGCGCATGACAGGGCGAGCGTCCACATAAGCGTCTTTGGTCCACCGTGTTTGCCGGGCCCGATTCGCCCGGCGGATTGCAACAATATTCGCCTGTAACACAGCCTGACAGACGGTGCACCCGCCCAATGCCGGGTTTATGGCAGGGCAGGTCAGATGTAGGGAATGAGTGGCGCGTTCAGCACATCGCCATCGGCCTTTGACGGCGCCGGCGGCAGAGCGATCGGGGCGGGCGTGCTTGCCACCTTGATCGGTTCGGGGGCCGGCGGCGGCGACGTCGGCACGGGCGGCGGTTCGGCGACGATCGAGGTCGGCACGGGCGCTGCGGCCGGCGGTGCGCCGGTGACGGGGCGTGGCGGGCGGATGGTGCTGCGCAGAATGGCTTCGACGTGATAGAACCACTTGCGCGCGGTCTCCATGGCGGCGCGCGGGCCTTCGGCGCGGGCTGTCAGGGCATCGTGCGGATCCCACAGCACCAGCTCGTAGTCAGGGTGCGAGGGGTCGTCGAAGATCATGCGGATGGCGACGCGGTGAACCACCGGGGCGATGTCGTCGAGCATCTTGTGCGGGCCGGCGCGCATGACGCGGGCGGCGACCTTGTCATCGACAAACACCTCGATGCCGACCAGCTTGTCGACGGTATAGATACGGGGCGGAATCTTGCCGAATTTGCGGATGATGACGATTCGATTGGCGGCGTAGGACACGGCCATGGCGGCTTGCCGCACCGGTTCAACCGACTCGACTTCGGGCTTGGCGCCGCCCAGCGCTTCCTTGAGCTCGTCCTCGAGCTTTTTCGGCTGCTCGACGCGCGTTTCATAGATCCTGTACAGGATCACCAGGATGGCGAACACTGCGGCACACAGGATGACAAGGGGCGCGAGGAACGTGGGCAAGACCACACCTTAAGGACGGTTATCGTACGCTAACGTACTATTAACCACGATTTTGCGCCAAGGTTAAGGGGCCGTGCAAGCTTTTACACCCGTCCGGCGCCTTATTGTCACATTTCCTCTGGATCGATCTCATCCTCGTCGTCTTCCCACGGCGGCCGGTCGGGCATGGCCGGGGGCGGAGGCGGCGCGCGGACGGCGACCTTGGCCGGTGCGGGGGCGGGGGCCGCTTCGGGTTCCGCCTTGGGATAGGCCGGTGTTTCGGTCTGCGAGGCCGGCATGCGCTTGATCACCGCGTCGACGTGCGACAGCCATTTGCGGCCGAGGCGGACGGCTTCGGCGGCGGTCTTGGGGTGGACGGGGTTGTGCGACACGTCGCCGAACAGCTGCAGCTCGAATTCCGGCGTTTCGACGTCCTCGAACATCAGCCGCAGGGTGACGTTGGAGGCCTGGGTATGGGTCTCGTTGAGTACGCGGCGGGCTTCGCCCTTTTGCGCCCGGGCGACGACACGCTCATCGACGATCAGTTCGGCGCCCTCGATCTCGTCGAAGGCGAAGACCAGGCCATGGCTGCCGGTATCCCACATAATGGCCAGGTCGCCGGCGGTGAAGTCGAGACCCGCCGCCTTCTTGCCACCGAGGTCATAGACGATGGCGTCGGGCGTCTTGCCGAGCGAGGAGGCCAGGGCGCGGTTCAACCGGCGGGTGGCTTCAAACCACCACATCAGGCCGGACGCGATCAGTGTCAGACCGATCCCGGCGAAGAAGAAATAGAGGAGGATGCGCGCGGCGTGAGCCATGGCGGTAAGGCGCTACACTGACAGGTATGGCTAAGAAAGCCTTAAATTGCCGCAAAGCGGTTAAGATACGGTTTGCAACTCGATCGCGACAGGCACGTGATCCGACGGCTTGGCCTCGTCGTGCGTGCGGCCCCGGGTGGCCTTGTGGATGACCATGCCGCGCAGGCGGTCGGCGGCCTGGGGCGACAGCAGGTGATGGTCGATGCGGATGCCTTCGTTCTTTTGCCAGGCACCAGCCTGGTAGTCCCAGAAGGTGTAGCGATTGCCTTCGGGGGGCAGGGCGTCGAAGGCGTCGGTATAGCCGAGGTTTTTCAGGCCCTGATAGGCGGCGCGCACGGCCGGCTGGTATAGCGCGTCGTCGAGCCAGGCGCTTTCCTTCCAGCAATCGTCCTTTGACGGGATGATGTTGAAATCGCCGGTGATGACGGTCATTTCCTCAAGCGCCAGAAGCTCGGCCGCCCGCGCCTGCAGGCGCTCCAGCCAGCGCAGCTTGTAGGCATATTTGTCGGTGCCGAGCGGGTTGCCGTTGGGCAGATAAATTCCGGCAACGCGCACCGGCTGCGGCGCTTCGACGATGGCTTCGATATAGCGCGAATGCTCGTCGGTCGGATCGAGGCCCAGTTTCTGGCTCGACAGGCCGCGGGTGACGTCGCTGAGCGGATATTTCGACACTAAAGCTACGCCATTCCACGTCTTCTGGCCATGGACGGCGCAATTATAGCCCAGCGATTCGAAGGCCTCGTAGGGGAACTTCTCATCGATGCACTTGATTTCCTGCAGGGCGCAGACATCGGGTTGAGCCTCGGCGAACCATTCCAGCACCAGAGGCAGGCGCGCATTGACCGAATTGACGTTCCAGGTGGCGATTTTCATGCCAACGGTTTAGGCCGCCGGCCGGATTCGAGCAAGGTTTTTAGAGCGAGAACGACACGCCGCAGCCGCACGACGACACGGCCAGCGGGTTGATGATCTTGAACTGCGAACCGACCAGTTCCTCGACATAGTCGATGATCGACCCGGCCATCAGCGGCGCCGACATGTCGTCGACCAGGGCGGTGGCGCCATCGAAGGTCACCGCGCTCATCTCGGGCGGCGCGTTGTCGACCAGGTCGAGCTTGTACTGAAAGCCGGAGCAGCCGCCGCCTTCAACGAGCACCTGAAGCATAACCGGATGCCCGGCGTCGTGACTCAGGCGGTTGATCTGCTTGGCCGCCGCAGCGGTGAGGGAGATATTGTGGCTCATATTCGATCAACTATCCGATTTAAGTCCAGATATGGCGTATTTTTCCGCGAAATCAGCCCCTTCGCGGAAATTTTAGGCGATTGTTGCGAAATAGAGTATAGGCCGAGGGCGATCGAGCGGAAAATACCTCATGACTCTTGCCTCCTATGCCTGCGACGTCACTCAATCCCAGGGGCGGCTGCACGCCGAACCGGACAGCCCGACACGGACTGCCTTTGCCCGGGACCGCGACCGCATCATCCACTCGACGGCCTTTCGTCGCCTCAAGGGCAAGACCCAGGTTTTCGTTGCCAATGAAGGCGACTATTTCCGCACTCGCCTGACTCACAGCCTGGAAGTGGCGCAGATCGCGCGCTCGCTGGCCCACTCGCTCAATCTCGACGTCGATCTCGCCGAAACCATCGCCCTGTCGCACGATCTCGGCCACCCGCCGTTCGGCCACGCCGGCGAGGACGAGTTGCACCGCTGCATGATGCCGTGGGGCGGGTTCGACCACAATGTCCAGACCTTCCGCGTCATCACCCGCCTCGAAATCCGTTACCCGGCATGGGACGGGCTCAACCTGACCTGGGAAACGCTCGAAGGCATCGTCAAGCACAATGGTCCCGTTATGCAGCACATGGCCGAGCCGTCGTGGAAGGCCATAGCCGACTTCAACGAGCAGTGGGATTTGCGTCCGGGCAGCTTTGCCTCGCTGGAAGCGCAGTGCGCCGCCATTGCCGACGACATCGCCTATAACAATCACGATGTCGACGACGGCCTGCGTGCCGGACTGTTCAGCATCGACGATCTGCTCGAAATTCCCATGATCGGGCCGGCGCTGAAGTCGGTTCGGGTCGACTGGCCGAATATCGACGACCGCTTGCTGCGCCTGGAAGGCGTGCGGCGGATGATCGGCACCATGATCACCGACGTCCTGGCCGAAACGCAAAAGCGCCTGGCCGAGGACAGGATCGAAACCGCCGAGGACGTGCGTGTCGCCCGGCGCCAGATGGTGCAGTTTTCGCGCGGCGTCAATGACGACCTGTCGCGCCTGCGCGGCTTCCTGTTCCAGCGCATGTACAAGCACTATAAGCTCAACCGCACGCGGTCGTATGCCAAACGCACGCTGAACGAGATGTTCCATCTGTTCATGACCGAGCCCGACGTGCTGCCCACCGACTGGTTCGAACGCGTCGTCGCCAAGGACAGCGAAACGGCGCGCGCCCGCGTCATCTGCGACTATATCGCCGGCATGACCGACAGCTTCGCCATCGACGAGCACAAGAAGCTGTTCAGTTTCGGCGGTTGATTCCTACCGGCTTTTTATCCGCAAAAGCCGAAAAGGCAGGCGCTTACTTACCGCACAGACCGCATGATGCACCCGCTTGTGGGCGCTTTCGAAGGATTTCGATCATGCGTAAAAGTGTCTTGAAAATCGTTCCCGTCGCCGCCATCGCCGCCGCGGCCGTATCTCTGGCTGCCTGTTCCGACATGGGCTGGGGCGGGTCGACGCAGACCACGACCACTCAAAAGGACAATGACGGCAACGTCATCTCGAAAAGCACGGTATCGGCCAGCAGTTCGGTCGCGCCGGATGGATCATCGGCGACCACGACCGTCACGTCGTCTTCGTCATCGATGTAAGGTACCAGGGGACGTTGCGGCGTCCCCTTCTTATTTCGGCTGGATCAGATCCCACAGATTGCCGAAGGCGTCGCGGAAGACGGCGACCTTGCCATAGGGCTCGTCGCGCGGCGTTTCCATGAAGGTGACGCCAGCATCAGAAAAGCGCGCATGGTCGCGGTCGAAATCGTCGCTGTGCAGGATGAGAAAGACGCGGCCGCCGGCCTGATGGCCGATTTGCGCCACCTGTTCGGGCGCGGTCGCCCGCGCCAGCAGCAGACGCGTTTCCTTCGAGCCCGGCGGTGCCACCAGCACCCAGCGCTTGCCGCCGCAGAGATCGCTATCCTCGATCAGCGCAAAGCCCAGCCCGCCGCAATAGTGGGCAATGGCGGTGTCGTAGTCGGGAACGAGCAGGCTGACTGCCGCTAGGTGCGACCCCATCAGCGCGTGGCCTTTTTGACGAGGAACATGGCGGCATCGACCTCGGACAGCCAAGCCTCGGCGGTGGCTTGCCCGGTATAGGCGCGCACGCCGAACGAGCCGCCGACCTTGAGATAGAGGCCGTTATATTCAAACGTGCCGAGCGCCAGTTCGGCTTCGAGCTTCATCGCCTTGATGCGTGACGATTTCAGGTCGGCGCGGCGCAGCAGGACACAGAACTCGTCGCCGCCCATGCGGCCGACGGCGTCGCCCTGACGCACGCTGGCATTCAGCATTTCGGCGACGTGGGTGAGGGCGGCATCGCCGGCGCCGTGACCATAGGTGTCGTTGATCGACTTGAAACCATCCATGTCGAGATAGATCAGGCAGGCTTCCTCGCCATAGCGGCGGCAATCGGCGATGGCGCGGCGCACTTCGCGCAGGAAGGCGCGGCGGTTCAGGGTCGGCGTCAAAACGTCGGCATCGGCCGTGTCCTGGGCTTCGCGCAGATCGAGCGCCAGCGCGTGAATTTGTTCGCGCAGCTTTTCGTTCTCGATCATCAGCGTGTCGATCAAGTCGCGCGCCGAAGACGGCCAGTCTTGAGAGGCAGGCGCCACCGGGAGCGTGACTGGTGCCGCGGAGATAACCGGATCGACCACGGGCATGGGCACGAAGGCGGCGGCGGGGGCGGACGGGACCGTGGGCGCGGAGCCCGGACGGGTCTCGGCCTGCGGCGCACTCAGCGCATGCAGGCGCGTGGCGTCGAAATGGCCGGGCTCCAGCGATGCGTCGGCGCGGCTGGCGTCAGCAAAATGCTTGGTTTCGAAATATTGCGCCAGCAGGCTTTGCATCGACGCCGTCGTCGCCGGACGTGGCTCGGCGGACGGCACGGCATCGGCGCGCGGCGAATACAACGGGTCAGGGCCCAAAGCTTGGGGGGAGTCCGGCATGCTACCTTTTGGAGTGTCTGGAAACGTCGGGCGCGGCCTTCGGGCCGTCGCGATATTGCCAGGATCAAAGCATAGGCCGCGCGCTTTCGCAACGCGTTCACGCGCCTTTTACCACCGGTTTTTGCAACGGTTTGGTTAATCGAAAGGCTTTTCAGCGGGCTTGCAGTGGGGGGGCTTTTGCTTTATCGCGCGCCCATACAAAAGCTGCGGGAAAACCATGACGGACCAAGCCAAAGTCGCCATCATCATGGGGTCGCGTTCCGACTGGAACGTGATGAAGGCCGCCGCCACAGCGCTCGACCAACTGGGCGTGGTCTATGAGGCCAAGGTGGTTTCGGCGCACCGCACGCCGCAGCGCATGGTCGAATTCGCCACCAACGCCAAGGCCAAGGGCTTTCAGGTGATCATCGCCGGCGCCGGTGGCGCGGCGCATCTGCCGGGCATGACGGCGTCGATGACGACCCTGCCGGTGCTGGGCGTGCCGGTGCCGGTCAAGGATGGCCTGAAGGGTATCGATTCGCTGCTGTCGATCGTGCAGATGCCGGGCGGGATTCCGGTCGGCACGCTGGCGGTCGGTGAGGCGGGCGCGAAGAATGCCGGCCTCTTGGCAGCGCAGATTCTGGCTTTGAATGATCCGGCTCTGGCCGCGCGCGTCGAGACTTACCGCCAGACGCAGACCGAATCGGTGCCGGACACGGTCGAAGACTGATGCAGCCTCTCAAACTTGGCTCGACCATCGGTATTCTGGGCGACGGCCAACTCGGCCGCATGCTGTCGCAGGCGGCGTCACGCCTCGGCTTCAAGGTGATGAGCTTCGGCCCCGACCGGCAATCACCCGCCGCCCAGGTGTCGATGGCGTCGAAGATCGCCGCCTATTCGGACGAGGCGGCGCTCGCCAAGTTCGCCGAGGGCTGCGACGTCATCACCTTCGAATTCGAGAACGTACCGGCGCCCAGCCTCGACTTTCTGGTGGCCAAGGGCGCGGTGGTGGCGCCGTCGTCCAAGGCGCTGCGCATCACCCAGGACCGGGTGCTGGAAAAGAGCTTTGCCCGCGAGGCCGGGGTGCCGACAGTCGATTTCTTCCCGATCGACAGCCTGGACAGTTTGCGCGACGCCTATGCCCGCTCGCCGACGCCTCAGGCCGTGCTGAAGACGCGCCGCGAAGGCTATGACGGCAAGGGCCAGGTGTGGATCAAGAGCGCCGACGAAGTTGCCGCCGCTTATGAGCAACTGGGCGGCAAGCCGGCGATCCTTGAGGCCCGTGCCGACTTCCTCAAGGAAATCTCGGTGGTGGCGGCGCGCGGCTGGGATGGCGCCATCAAGACCTTTCCGATCGGCGAAAATCACCACGTCCACGGTATCCTGTCGACCACCCTGGCGCCGGCAGCAGTGGCGGCCGAGCTGCAGGCGCGGGCACACGATATCGCCCGCCGCGTGCTCGAAGGGCTCGACTATGTCGGCGTGCTGGCGGTTGAACTGTTCGTGCTGCCGAATGACGCGCTTCTGCTCAACGAGATCGCGCCGCGGGTGCACAATTCCGGCCACTGGACCCAGGACGGCTGCCTGTGCGACCAGTTCGAGCAGCATATCCGCGCCGTCGCCGGCTGGCCGCTCGGCGATACCGATGCCCTGCGTACGGTGGAAATGACCAATCTGCTTGGGCCCGACATTCTCGAATGGCCAAGCCTGGCGGCTGAACCCAAGGCCCGGCTCTACGTCTACGGCAAGGAAGAGCCGCGGCCCGGCCGCAAGATGGGTCATATAAACCGCATCCGCGACTAATTTGAGAGATGAAATACGTTTCGCAATTGCGAAATGGCGGCACACGCCCTAGATGAGGTCTATATTCTCATCGGAAAGTGCCCCATGTTTTTGCTGTCTCTGACCTATAAGGTCCCCAATGATGAAGTCGACCGTCACCTCGACGCCCATAAGGCGTGGCTGAAGGAAGGTTATGATGCCGGCATCTTCCTGGCTTCGGGCCGCAAGGTGCCGCGTACCGGCGGCATGATCTTCGCCCGCGGCAGCCATGCCGAGATCGACGCCATGGCGCGCCGCGATCCGTTCTACGTCAACGGCGTGGCCGATTTCGTGCTCAACGAGATCAATATCAATATGGCGGCTGACGAGCTTCAGGGCTTGCTCGCGGCCTAATTCGCTTCCCGGCGGATGCGCGCGGCGATGACCGTCCCATAGACGGCCGCCAGCGCGCACATCTCCGCCACCCAATCCCAGAAATCGCAGTCGCGGTGCTCGAACGGCAGCGCCTGGATGAATTCGATCAGCGCGCCCAGGATCGCCAGGGCGACGCCGATGCGCCACAGCGGCTGCTTCGGGAAGGCCGCCATCGCCAAGACGGCCAGGGTGAAAAAGGCGCTGAAATGATCGGCCTTGTCCCACGGGAACAGGCCGCCCACGCTGTGCGGCCCGCCCGGATGCAGGCCGAAGAACAGAGTAAGGGCGAGGGCGGCGACGAGCCCCAGGCGCGACAGATTGACCAGAGACATCACGAGGCGGCGGTATCCTCAGCGCGGCCGAAGCGCCATTGACCCAGGCGCTCGACGATCCCGAGTACGGCCTTGTCCGGCGTCGTCGGCAGATTGGCCTTCCACTTCTCGAACGCCATGACGCCGTCGATATTGCGCTTGATCTGTTCCAGTTGTGCCTCGCGGCCACGCGCCAGGCGTGACACCAGCGCCGTCGACAGGATGCCGAAGACGATGGCGCGCTTGGAATAGTGATTTTCGTCCAGCGCCTTGTCACCGGCCAGGATCCACACCCGGTCGGCCGTCGCCCACATCAGGCGGCGATGCAGGCCCAGATGGGACGGCAGCATCAGAAAACCGGTGAGGCGATGTGCCAGCCGCTCGTTGGCAACTGCTTCATCGAGCCAACCATTGAGCAACAGGCTGATTTTTTCGCGAATCTTTAGCCCGCCGAGTGCGGCTTGGGTTGCGTCTCCGAAAGCGGCCTCATCGAAACCGCGCCACAGGATGGCGGCGATGTCGGCGGCGCCATTGGGGGCGATCAGGTCGACTTCGGCATCAGTATAGCCGGCCGATCGCGCACCGGCAGCCAGACTCTGGCGGTTGAGGCCGAGGTCCGGAATGAACGGCACCGTGGCTTCGGCCAGTTGTTTTTCGGCGGCCTTGAGGCGGGGCAGGGGCAGGGTCGTGGACATGACAGCAAATTAGGCGCAATCGGCAGCGGCGCCAAGAGGCCGTAAGGTGCTGAGGGTAAAATGCCGCAAACCCCAATAAAATTCTGGCAAATTTCCCTTTTTGGGGATTGGCTGGCTTGCCATGGCGGTCGCGCTGATGTAAACGCCCTGTCGATCTCCCGTCGGCCCGCAAGGCTGGCGGGACTTATATTTTTCACCAAGGCTTACGAGACCCGCGCGGACGCGGGCCTTGACCGGGCCTTAAACCCGAAATGGAGAGAGTCCTCTGGTACAGATTTTTGTTCGCGATAACAACGTCGACCAGGCGCTGAAGGCGCTGAAGAAGAAGATGCAACGCGAAGGCAGCTTCCGGGAAATGAAGCGCCACGTGCACTACGAGAAGCCCTCGGAAAAGCGCGCCCGCCAACAGGCTGAAGCCGTTCGTCGCGCCCGCAAGCTGGCTCGCAAGCGCATTCAGCGCGAAGGCGGCATCACGGCTCGCCCATCTAAAGCCTAAGATTGGCCAAGGCTTAATTCGGTCTTCGCGTAAAAACGCGAGCGAAATCCGGTAAAAGCGCTTGCCGCTCTTGCCTACAAAGCTCTAGAAGAGCCGCAAGCCCACGGGGTTTGCGGCTTTTTCAGTTCGGGGCATATGCACATGGTGCGGAGTAAATTCGACAGCGAAGGTCGGGCCATGCCCGACGACGACGACCTGGCCATCCTGACGACAGCCATGCCGGCCGATACCAATCCCGCCGGCGATATCTTCGGCGGCTGGCTGATGTCGATGATGGACTTGGCGGCAGGTAATATCGCCGCCCGCATATCCCGGGGCCGGGTGGCGACGATCGCCGTCGATGGTATGGCCTTCCTGACACCGGTGCACGTCGGCGATGAGGTCAGCGTCTATGCCCGCATCATTACCGTCGGGCGCACCTCGATGAAGATGAAAGTCGATGCCTATCGCCGCCCGCGCGAAGGCGAGGTCAAGACCCGCGTGACGGAAGGTATTTTCACCTTCGTGGCCATCGATGACAATGGCCGTCCGCGTCCGGTCCATGCCACCGCGGTTCCGGAAACCTGAGCCCCATAAGGCGCGGCGAGACATATCCACAGCTCGAATCAAGCCTTTGCCAAATATGGTTAAATTATGGTAAGTATTTTCATTGACCGGAGCGTTTCGGCGCGCCATCAATGCGGATATATCAGGCCGAAACGGCCGGGGGACAGGGTTTGATCCATGGTGAAGTCGTCGTTTACCAGCCGCTTTCAGGACTGGCTGAGCGAGTGGGATGAGACCAAGACGCGTCAGGTGCTGATCGTCGTCCTGGCCACGCTTCTCGGCCTGCTGCTCGGCATGATCGTTTATTCGATTTCGAAATATCTGCTGGGCCAGATGTTCCCGTTCCCGCCGGGCCTCTATTTCGACGAGGCCGATGAAAAGCGCGAACTGATGAAGACGGTGGCGGCGCAGGTCTTCATCCTGATCCCGACCATGTGGGGCATCGGCACGCTGATAGGCACCTATTGTGCCGCGCGCGTCGCCAAGCTGGGCCAGTTCCCGGCCTGGATTGCCGGCATCATGCTGACCGCCTATTTCTGGATCGACCTGGCGTCGCTGCCCAATACGCTGACGCTGTACATCCTGTGCCCGATCATCGTCGGCCTGTGCGCCTATGCCGGCGGCTGGCTTGGCATGTACATCACGGTGCGCAAGGAAATCAAAGCCCAAGCTTGATAAGGCTTGAGAAGCTTAAGACTGAGGCCGTCTGGCGATCGGCATCAGCGAGGGGACGTGCGCTAGCACGACCTGACGCGCCGTGGGCATGTCGGCCGGGGTAAAGCACGGATTGGGATGCTGCGGATTGTTCGGCGCCGCGCTGACTTTAAGTGGCACCGTCTTGCCATCGGCCAAAATCACATTGCCCGAGCCCGCGCCGACAAAACACACAGATTCATAGTCCGGCACCATGGCGCCGAGCAGGCCGGCGGCTTTTCGGGCGCCGTTGCGCGCCTGATCGATGCCCTTTTTCAAAGTTGTCGCGTCCAGGGTTTGCGCCGGCGCCATGGCCTCCACCAGCTCGATCATGGCGTTCAGCTTGACGCCGTCATGTGCCGTCAACTCGACCTGTGCGGTCTTCAGGTCCGCCAGGGTCGGCAGCGGCGAGATTTCACCGCGGGCGCCAAGCGTGAGCGGCACGTCGCCACCCGGCCGCTTCAGTGTCGCGGTCAAAGGCCCTTCAGCCGCGGTCAGGAAAAACGCCATGCGAAACTGATCGCGCTCGGCGGCCGGCAATTCGAGATAGTTTTGGTAGTAGGGAAAAAGCTTGGCCGCCGGAAACGCCTTGGTCTTCAGCGCCGGGTCGGCCATGGCGGTGCTCGCGCTGAACGCCGCCATGGCCAGGATGATCGATACCCCCCGCATACGGCTTATTTCGGCGGATTGGCGAACAGGGCGAGCGACGGCGTGCCGCTCAGGTGGATCTTGGTGGCATTGGGGCTTTGCGACGGCACGAAATAGGGCGTACCGGCGGGGACCTCGTTGTCACCCTGGAATTTGGGCAGCGGCTGGGACTGGCCGCCGGCGTCGACCGTGCCGGAGCCCGCGCCGATGAAATAGACGCGGTCGAGGCGCGGCAGGGCCATCACCAGGATGCCGCCGATCTTGCCCATGGCCGAATTGGCCTGGCGGATACCGAGGCCCAGGCCCTGAGCGTCGTAGTCGTGGCCAGCAGGCTGGGTCGAGAACACCCGCAGCTTCAGCGCCTTGCTGGCGGCGGCCGGATAGACGACGGTGATGGTGGCGCCGTTTTCGACCTGCTCGCGCGTCGGCGTCGGCTCGATGCGGCCGTCGGCGCCCAGATGCACCGGCACCTGGTGGCTGCCGTCATTGATGACGGCGCTGCTGCCGGCCATCGAGGCGTGCTTGATCTTGACGGCGTAATAGACACCAAACTGGCTGTGTTCGGATGGCGCCAGCTTGTAGAAGCCGACGAGGCCCGGCAGGTCGGAGACCTTTTGCGTGTCGGTGGTCATGCCCGGTGGCAGATCGCCTTGAGCGAGGGCCGGCACGGCACCCATCAGGGCCGAGGCGGCGGCGAAGGCGGCGAGCGTTTTCAAAGCGAACATGATTTCAAATCCCCATGCGGCAAGGCGTCAATCTATGCCGGCCATTGTGCCAAATTAAGGCTGAACCGCGTGTGAATAAAGGCCTTATCACCGCTTTATCCCCGGGGAACGATAAGCCACCACCTCTTTGCGACAAGCCGGTTACATTGGCCCCCATATCCATCCGGGAGATACAGACATGGCCACGATCAGCCAAGGCAATAGCGGCGGCAATACCGCCGTCATCATTCTCAGCATCATCATCATCGCCATCGTCGCGGTCGCGGCGGTCTATCTGATGCAGGATCACCGTTCGGCGTCGCAGCGCGTCGGCGACGCGGTGACGGCGATCCCGCAAGGGCCGACCAAGGCGATCAACAAGCTGGGTGACCAGCCGCCGGCGGTTAACCTGAAGGACAACGTCAAGGACGCGGCGAAGAAGGCCAACTGATGGTCAGTTCAGCGTCCACTTATACATGAACACCTTGTAGTCACCGGCCTTTATGCCGCCGTCGACGGTCTTGGGATCGACGTGGGTGTATTTTACAAACTGTGTCGCCGTGGCCAAGCCGAACTCGTAACCCTTCGGCGCTTCGTCCAGAACGGCGCATTTTTCGAGATACCCGTCTGCGTCGACGGCGCAAACGATCTTGGCTTGCCCTGAGACGTGTTCGTCCTGCGCCTTGCCGGGATAGCTGTTGCTCATCTGGTCGGCGTTGGGATACGTCCATTTGGCATGGACATATCGTTGGGTCATGTCTGACTGGATAGAGGCGGCTGGAGATTCCGCCGAACTTGTCGAAGGCGGCGACTGTGCAGGGGCAACGAGCGGGGCTGCGGCCGCTGTTAAGGCAAGCCACGTCACATACAGCATCTTTTTCATGGTATGCCCCTGCAAATGAAAGAGCCGGCGGGATCCCGCCGGCTCTCACACTATAGCCCCTTGACGATACCTTCGACCATCTTCTTGGCGTCGGCAAACAGCATCATCGTATTGTCCTTGAAGAACAGCTCGTTCTCGACGCCGGCGTAACCGGCCGCCATGCCGCGCTTGACGAACAAGACGGTGCGCGCCTTTTCGACATCGAGGATCGGCATGCCGAAGATCGGCGATTGCGGATCGGTCTTGGCCGCCGGGTTGGTGACGTCATTGGCGCCGATGACGAAGGCGACGTCGGCGGTGGCGAACTCCGAATTGATGTCCTCGAGCTCGAAGACCTCATCGTAGGGCACATTGGCTTCGGCCAGCAGCACGTTCATGTGGCCGGGCATGCGACCGGCGACCGGGTGGATGGCGTATTTGACCTCGACGCCTTCTTCCTTGAGCTTGTCGGCCATTTCGCGCAGGGCATGCTGGGCCTGGGCGACGGCCATGCCGTAGCCCGGGACAATGATGACCTTCGAGGCGTTCTTCATGATGAAGGCGGCGTCGTCCGCCGAGCCTTGCTTGACCGGACGGGTTTCGACCTTGCCGCCACCAGCAGCGCCTGCCGTGTCGCCGCCGAAGCCGCCGAGAATAACGCTGATGAAGGAGCGGTTCATCCCCTTGCACATGATGTAGCTGAGGATGGCGCCCGACGAGCCGACCAGCGCCCCGGTGATGATCAGGGCGATGTTTTCGAGCGTGAAGCCCAGAGCCGCCGCCGCCCAGCCCGAATAGGAGTTGAGCATCGACACCACGACCGGCATGTCGGCGCCACCGATCGGGATGATCAGGGTGATGCCGAGCACCAGGGCAATGGCGAAGATCAGCCAGAAGGCCCAACGCGCCGGCCCTTCCGGGTTATTGTTGGTGGCGATCATCAACCCGATCAGGACGACGATGGAGACACCCAGCACGATGTTTAGCAGATGCCGACCCGGCAGGATGATCGGCGCCCCCGACATATTCCCGTTCAGCTTGGCAAAGGCGATGACCGAGCCGGTAAAGGTGATGGCCCCGATGGCGCAACCGAGCGACAGTTCGATCAGCGACTCGATCTTGAAGCCGCCGGCGCCGTTGTCGATGCCAAACGCGGTCGGTGAATAGAGCGCACCCAACGCCACCATGCAGGCGGCCATGCCGACCAGGCTGTGGAAGGCGGCGACCAACTGCGGCATCTGGGTCATGGCGACCTTTTGCGCGATCAGCGTACCGATAATACCGCCGACCGCGACGCCGCACAGGATGAGCACGATGGTCGTGGCATCCAACGCGCCGTGGTTGGCGATGTTGAGCACGGTCACGCCGACGGCGATGGCCATGCCGATCATGCCGTAGAGATTGCCCTTGCGCGAGGTTTCGGGGCTGGAGAGGCCGCGCAGGGCCAGAATGAACAGGACGCCCGAGACGAGGTAGGCGAGGGCCGAGAGGTTCGTGATATCCATTACTTTGCGCCCCCTTCGGCCTTAGCCGCGGCGGGCTTTTCTTTCTTCCGGTACATGGCGAGCATGCGGCGCGTGACCATGAAGCCGCCGAAGATGTTGACGGCGGCGAGCGCCGAGGCGATGCCGCCGGCGCCCTTGGAAATCCAGGCATTCAACCCGGCGCCTTCGGCTTGCGCCGCAGCGGCGGCCAGGGCGCCGACGATGATCACCGACGAAATGGCGTTGGTCACGGCCATCAGCGGCGTGTGCAGGGCGGGGGTCACGCTCCACACGACGTAGTAACCGACGAAGATGGCCAGCACGAAGATGGCGAGGCGGAAGATGGTGGGATCAACGGCTTCCATAGTTTTTCCTCTTGATCGGCGCCATAGAATAGGCGGCGTTGGCCAGGCGGATCAGGCCCTGGTCATCATATTCGAAAGTCTCGGCGACGATGTGGCTCGACTGATTGCGATAGACCAGGGTGTGACCTTGGGCACCGACACAGTTAGCGACGGGTTCGAACTTGAGATTGGGAACACGCGGCAGCGTATTCGACACGTATTCGAAGAAGGCCTGGATATCTGTAAGGACGCCGCGATCGGACATCCCGGTCCTGGTGACAAACGGCGAGATGAAGACCAGATTGTCGGCGTACAGGTTGCAGATGGCGTTCGCGTCACGGGCGTTCCAGGCGGCATACCATTCGGTTGCTTTTTGTTCGTAATCGATAGCGGCCATACTCAACTGTCTTTCAGGGCGGGGTGCACGATGGCTCCGCCGGAGGTGACGAGCGCGGCCTTGAGAATCTCATCCTCGGCATCGGGGGCCAACGCGCCCTCCTTGTTGATCAGCAGGCCGACAAAGGCGGCCAGGTTTTTGGCGTAGAGCGCGGACGCATCGATGGCGATTGCCGCGGTGATGTTGCCGAAGCCGATGATGCGGACTCCGTTGACGTCGACGATTTGATCGGCGACGCAGCCCTCGACATTGCCGCCTTGCGGGGCCGCGAGGTCGATCAGCACGGAGCCCGGCTTCATCGACGCGACTTGGTCTTTGGTGACCAGGATCGGCGCTGCCCGGCCCGGGATCAGGGCCGTGGTGATGACGATGTCCTGCTTGGCGATATGCGAGGTGATCAGCGCCGCCTGCTTAGCCTTGTATTCAGCCGACATTTCCTTGGCGTAGCCGCCGGAGGTTTCGGCCGACTTGAATTCCTCGTCCTCCACGGCGATGAACTTGGCGCCCAGGCTTTCGACCTGTTCCTTGGTTGCCGGGCGGACGTCGGTGGCCGAGACCACGGCGCCGAGACGGCGGGCCGTGGCGATGGCCTGCAGGCCGGCGACGCCGACCCCCATGATGAAGGCCTTGGCCGGCGCCACGGTGCCGGCGGCGGTCATCATCATCGGAAAGGCCTTGCCATAGGCGCTGGCCGCTTCGATGACGGCTCGGTAGCCGGCGAGGTTGGCCTGGGACGACAGGGCGTCCATGACCTGGGCACGGGTGATGCGCGGGACGAATTCCATGGCGTAGGCGGTGGCGCTCTTGGCGGCCAGGGCCTTCAGCGCGTCTTTTTCGCGGTGGGCGTCGAGCAGGGCGACGACGGTGGCGCCAGCTTTCAGCGCGTTGATCTCGGCGGCCTCAGGGGCGCGCACCTTAAGCAGAATGTCGGCCGATTTCAGCGCCTCGGTCGCCGATTTGGCGAGGGTTGCGCCGGCTGTGGTGAAGGCATCGTCGGTGATCGAGGCGCCAAGACCGGCGCCCGACTCGACGGTGACCGCGACACCGGCCGCGGTCCACTTCTTGACGGTCTCGGGAGTCGCGGCGACGCGGGTCTCACCGGCGCGCGTTTCCTTGAGGATAGCTATGGTGACAGCCAAGTTTATATCCCTTTCACATGGCATTTAGCGGGGCATTCGGCGGGCAATTAATTGCACCCGCAACGACTCTAAAACGTCGTTTTATTATATGGCGGTGTTATTGGGAAAAGATCGCCAAGTAAAGGCCATAATCGTCCGGCGTCGCACAAAATGCCACCGGTGTCATTTGTGCGATTGCTCAGGCTCCGGCCGCGGCCTGTTGCAGCAAACGTGTAATTTCAGGTGTAACGTCTTTCGCCGTTGCGAGCACAACTTTGCTTTTCAGCCGCTCCGACCAGCTTTCCTTGCCGGCAGCGGTGAGCAACGGCGAGGCATCGGGTGTGACGGCGAGGCCGAGAACCGCGCCACCGCCCTTGACGGGCTTGATGGCGGCAAACTGAACCGCCTTCGACCAGGCGGTGAAAGCCTTGCGTTGGGTGCGCAGCGATTCGGGGAGGGTGACGGCAATTTCGGCCTCGACGGCATCGAGTACGGCGCGCGAGGCGGGATCGGCCCACAGGGTTTCGCGCTGAACCTCTTCCTCGTCGACGCCATCGTCTTCGCCGGGGAAAGCCGCGTGCAACACCTGCATGGCGCGGTTTTGGCCAAGGCCATAATGGGTCTTAAGCCATGCCTGTTGGGCGCGTTGTTTGGTCTCAGGGCAGGTTTTGGCAATCGCGACCCATTCGTCCAGCGTCTTGCCGGTGTCGCGTTCCAGACCGGCCTTCACCGAGGCGAACCATTTCTGTTGCCGTTCGGTGAGGGTGCGCATCTGAATCTAGCTTAGTGCGAGGCGTCGGGCTTCTTCTTGAGAAGAGCCCACCCGAGGACGGCGAGGACGATGGCGCTGATCGCCGCCGTCATGAAGCCCATCTGGGTGCAGGTCAGGATCACCAGGAAGACCAGCAGCACCGCCAGGATCAGCGAGCCCCACTTGGTCATATTGCCGAACAGGGCATAGGTCGATTGATGCTGATGGATCTCCATCTCGCCATGCACATAGTCGGAATGATCGTGGTGGTGGTCAGCCATGGCGGGAATCCCTGTCTTATTTATAAAATCTCTTACAAAAGGACAGGGATTGGGTCAACGCGTTTTGCACCGCGGCATATGCGCGCAGGTGCTGATCGTCAGACCAGCGCCTCGAATGCAACGACCCTTTCCGGACGTCGACGTAGCGCAAATCCTATCTGGTTTCCAAGGATAACCCTTTGCGAAGTGCCCAGTTTTGAATTGCCTCGTTGACGGCGCGGGGGGCATCCTGCTGAACCCAGTGGGACGCGCCAACCAGCCGGACGAGGCTAAAATCGCTCACGAACGACTCGTTGCCATCCATTAGCGCCGGGCTGAGTGCAACATCGCCATCGCCCCAGATCATCAGCGTCGGCACCTTAATTGGGGTGTCGCCATCCTTTGGGGCCGGCAATCCGACGGCGTTTTCGCGATAATAATTCAGCATGGCCGTGGCTGCGCCAGGCCGCAATATGTTGCGACGATAGGTCTCCAACAATTCCGGCTCGAAATTCGCACTCTGCCGGCATAGCGCCGCGATGAGTCCGCGGCCCTTATTCCATGTCAGTTGAAGTTCCGGCAGCAGCGGCAACAGAAAGAACAGAACGTACCAGGATCGGCGGCGTTGGTCCCAGGTCTGTATCGCTTGATTGAAAATCGTGGGATGCGGCGCGTTCATAACCACAAGGCCATCGAGCGGGACGCCTTTCAGCGCCGTAAACCAAGCGATCATTCCGCCCCAATCGTGGCCGATCAGAATCTTTCGTTTCGCGCCCGCGGCCTCGAACAAGCCTGTAACATCGTCGATGAGGCAGTCGATGCGATAGGCCCGGCGACCTCGCGGGCGGTCCGACTCGCCGTAACCGCGCAGGTCCGGGGCGACAACCTTCCAGCCTAAAGCCGCCAACGACTCAAACTGACGGTGCCAGGTTTGGCGGCACTCTGGAAAGCCGTGTAGGAGCAAGGCGACCGTATCGCCATCACCGCAAATGTCCGCGGCAAAGGTCAACCCGTTTGCCTTTAGTTTTTCCACGACATCCTCCCCCCAGTTTGACCTGCGATACACCTGCAAACACCCCAGCTGATCGCAAACTCCGCTGCCGGGCAGGCAGGCACAGAAAATCGAAAGTAGAACGGCCGGTCTCCCAGATCAACCGAGCGTAGGCCTTGGCTAGTCTCCGCGGACTGCGGCGCCGATGATTGGAGCGGTTAAGGACCGATTTGGGCGCGAGGGAGACGTCGTTTCCAGTACCTGCGCCGGTACGGCGCAGCGCAACTGCCAGTTTGGCAAGAAGATTGTCGAATAGCCGGCTCTCACACGCGGCTTCTATCAAACCAACGCTTCAAACGCATCGATCAGGCCTTCCAGACATGTTTTGTTTTGTCTGGAAGGCGCGGCTTCTATCAGACTAATGCCTCGAACGCATCGATCAGGCCTTCCAGACGGGCACAGCCCATTTTCCAGAACGCCTTGTCGCGCGGATTCATGCCGAACGGTGCCAGGGCCTCGACATAGGTCTTGGTGCCACCGGCGCCGAGCAAAGCCTCATAGACCGGCGTGAAGGCCGCCGGATCCTCGCGGCGCTTTTCCGACAGGGCGCTGACCAGCAGGTCGCCGAACGCGTAGGCGTAGACATAGAAGGGCGCGTGGACGAAGTGGCTGACATAGGCCCACCACACTTCGTAGCCGTCATTGAGCTTGATCGCCGGTCCCAGGCTTTCGCCCATGACGTCGAGCCAGATGGCGTTGATGTCGTCGACGCTAACCTCGCCATTGGCGCGGGCGGCGTGGAATTTTTCCTCGAAACGATGGAAGGCGATCTGGCGGATGACGCTGTTGAGGCCATCCTCGATCTTGCCAGCCAGCAGGGCTTTCTTCTCCTCGATCGAAGCCTGGGCGACGAGGTGCTCGAAGACAAGGCCTTCTGCGAAGATCGACGCGGTTTCGGCGAGCGTCAGCGGGGTGTCGGCCAACAGCGAGCCCAGCGGTGCGGCCAGGGTCTGGTGCACGGCGTGACCGAGCTCGTGGGCCAGCGTCAGCACTTCGCGGCGATCGCCAGTGAAGTTGAGCATGACATAGGGATGGCGATTGGCGGTCACCGGGTGAGCATAGGCGCCCGACGACTTGCCGGCGCGCGGCTGGGCGTCGATCCACGGATTGTCGAAGAAGGTGCGGGCGCGGGTGGCGAAATCGCCGCCCATCTGGCCGAACGACTTGAGTACAATGGCCTTGGCCTCGTCCCACGAATAGAGCTTTTGTACGTCTTCGGTCAGGGGGGCGTTGCGGTCCCAGAAGTCGAGCTGCTTCTTGCCGAGGATCTTCGCCTTCAAGGTATAGTAGCGGTGCGACAGGGTGCCGTAGGATTCGGCGACCGCGTCGGCCATGGCGTCGACGGCGTCCTTGTCGACCTCGTTGGCGAGGTGGCGCGAGGCGGCCGGGTCTTCGTATTTGCGCCAGCGGTCCTCGACCTGCTTCTCGAACGCCAGGGTATTGAGCGCCAGGGCCAGCACCGGGGCGTTTTCCTTGAGCGCGGCGCTCAGACCGGCGGCGGCGGCCTTGCGCACGGCGGTCTGCGGTGCCGACAGGCGCGACAGGGCGTCGTTCAGCGTCAGGCTGTCTTTTCCGACCTTGGCGCGCAGCCGCGTCAAGGTCTCGTCGAATAGGCGCGTCCATTGCGACACGGCCGGCATGCGCTCCAGCATCAGCCGTTCGAGATCAGCAGTCAGTTCGTGGGGGCGTGAAGCGCGGATGCGGCGCAGCCACGGCCGCCAGCGCGTCGCCTTGGGCTGAAGCTTCAGCGCCTGTTCGATTTCCCAGTCGTCGAGCTTGTTCAGTTCCAGGCTGAGGAACAGGCTGTCGGCTGACAGCATCGCCGCCTGGGTCTGCAGATCGGCCGCCAGCTTGGCGATGCGCGGGTCTTCGCGCGCGATCGTGCTGGACAGTGTGGCATAGGCCAGCGCCCCGCCCATATCGTCGGCGGCCTTTTCATAGAGCGACGCCGCCTGGTCGATCAGCAGGCCCAGCCGCTCGGCATTGCTGCGCGCGGCGATGAATTGGCCCTGAAGCTTGGCCAGTTCCTTCAGATAGCCGGCCGCTTGGGCGAAATCCTGCTCGATTTTGGGATCATCCGGCCCGGAATAGAGATCGGACAGGTCCCAAATGGGCAAGCTGGTGGCGGCGGTATCGGGCATGGGTGTCGTATCTTGGAGCATTGTGGGGATGACAAAGACCCGACATAGGCGCAGTCGCGGCAAAAATCGAGACAAAACGCCGTCTGTAAACGGGATTTTCACCCCACTCGCTTAGGGTCTGTTTCAAAATAAGCCGTCCAAAAATGGATGGCGGTTGTCAAAACGACACGATGATGGGTGTAAAAAATGGCCAAAACGATCCTGATCTGCGACGATGATCCGACTCAGCGCCGCCTCATCCAGGCTGTGCTCGAGCGCGAAGGTTTCGCCGTTCTGCACGCGGAAAACGGCGCTCAGGCGATCGACCGCTTGTCGACCACGACGGGCATTGACGCCGTCATCCTCGACCTCGTCATGCCGGGTCAATCGGGCATGGATACGCTCAAGGAGCTGCGTGCCTCCGGCATCCGCGTTCCGGTCGTCGTGCTGACGGCTTCCGGCGGCATCGATACCGTCGTCAAGGCGATGCAGGCCGGGGCGCAAGACTTCTTCATCAAGCCAGCATCGCCGGAGCGCATCCTGGTTTCGGTGCGTAACGCCCTGCAGATGGGCGATCTCAGTGCCGAAGTGGCGCGCCTGAAAAAGCACAGCGCCAACCGCACCTCGTTCGACGACCTGATTGGCACCTCGGGCGCCATGCAGATGGTCCGCCGCCTCGGCGAACGCGCCGCCAAGTCGTCGATCCCCGTGCTGATCCTCGGTGAGAGCGGCGTCGGCAAGGAACTCATCGCTCGCGCCATTCAGGGCTCGTCCGAACGCGCCGGCAAGCCGTTCGTCGCCGTCAACTGCGGTGCCCTGCCGGAAAATCTGGTCGAATCCATCCTCTTCGGTCACGAAAAGGGCTCGTTCACCGGCGCCTCGGACAAGCATCTGGGCAAGTTCCAGGAAGCCAATGGCGGCACGCTGTTCCTCGATGAGGTCGGCGAACTGCCACTCGACATGCAGGTCAAGTTGCTGCGCGCGCTTCAGGAAGGTGAAATCGACCCGGTCGGCTCCAAGCGCCCGGTCAAGGTCGATGTCCGCATCATTTCGGCGACCAACCGCAACCTGGCCGACCAGGTCAAGGTCGGCGCTTTCCGCGAAGACCTGTTCTATCGCCTCAACGTCTTCCCCGTCGAAGCGCCGTCCCTGCGCGAACGCCGCGAGGATATTCCGGCCTTGGTCGAACACTTCATCCGCCGCTTCAATGTCGAAGAAGGCAAGCGCGTTACCGGCGTCTCGGCCGAGGCGATGCAGATGCTGAGCGGCTACGACTGGCCGGGCAATGTCCGTCAGCTCGAAAACACCGTCTATCGCGCCATCGTTCTGGCCGATACGCCGCACCTGCAGCCGTTCGACTTCCCGGCGGTCAGCGGTGTTGCCGCGCCCATGCCGGCGGTTATGCCGACGGCGGCGCACGTCGTTGAGGAACACCACGACGCCATGGCCGCCCTGCATGGCGATAGCCCGGTGCGCATCCTCGATGAGGCCGGCCACCTGCGCAAGCTCGAAGACATCGAACGCGACCTGATCGAACACGCCATCGGCGTCTATGCCGGCCATATGTCGGAAGTGGCGCGCCGTCTCGGCATCGGGCGTTCGACGCTTTATCGCAAGGTCCGCGACTGCGGCCTTGAAGGCCTGGTCAAGGAAGCGGGCTAAGCCTTAATTGTCAAAAAACGCATATGAAAAAGGCCTTGGATATCTCATCCAAGGCCTTTTTTGTGCGGCTTCGACCTAGGCCTGGTGCGCGGCATTGGCCGCGGCGACGCGGTCCGGGTGGTGACGCGTAATGCGTGCTACGTTAAGGTCATAGAAGGCCGTGGCGATGGCGCCGGCCCCGAACAGGGCGGCCGGCACGACGCCGATCAGCAGCCGGATCATCGACAACTCGGCGGTTGAGGCCGCGGCATTGGCGGTATAGCCGTGGAACACCATGCCGGCGCCGATCAGGGCGGCGGCCGCGGCCCCGCCGATCTTCTTCGAGAACATGATACCGGAATAGGTCATGGCCGTGGCGCGATGGCCGGTGCGCACGGCGTTGTAATCGGCGGTGTCGCCATACATGGCGACCGTCAAGGTCGAGACTGTGCCGCAGGCTATGCCGCTCAGCGCCTGCAGGGCGAAGATGGGGCCGATCTGGCCGGCCGGCACGATGTAGAAGCCGAGGCTGAACAGGCCTGCGAGAATGAGCATGCCGGCGACCAGGGTGCGCGGGCTGATCCACTGGATCAGCACCAGGCATAGGCCCGACCCGGCCGCCAGGCCGAAGGTGAAGATCATGGTGAAGGCCGGCACCAGATCCGGCCGGCCGAGCAGGTATTTGGCGTAGTAGGGCGTGACGCCGCTGTGCAGCATTGAGGCGATGGTGATGATGAAGGCCTGAACGAACAGCACCAGCCACGGCCGGCAGGTGAACAGGTCGCGGATATCCTTGAGCGGATTGGAATTGGGCTCAGTGGCGAAGGCGAAACGTTCGCGCGTATGCAGGAACAGATTGCCGAAGATCAGCGCCGCGGCGACACCGTAAACCGTCATGGCGAACTGCCAGCCCAACGCCTCCTGGTGGGCGCCGGCAAACGCCACCAGCTTGGGCGTCACCCAGGTGATGACCGCAGCCGTGAGAAAGGCGCCGCAATAGCGGATCGACAGCACGGCCTCGCGCTGTTTGGGATCTGAGGTAATGACACCGGACAGCGCGTTATAGGCGACGTTGCCCGCAGTATAGATCAGGTTCATCAGGATGACGCTGATGAAGATGGCCGGGACGCGCGTGCCCGCCGGCAAGCCGGAGGTTGAAAAGGCCAAAACGCCAGACGCCGCCATCGGCAGGGCCAGCCACAAGAACCAGGGGCGATAGCGACCGTAATGGGTCTTGGTGCGGTCGACAACCGCGGCGAGCAGGGGGTCGGCGATGGCGCTGACGAAGCGCATGGTGGCCAGAAGAAGGGCAACCGTCGCCATGCTGAGGCCGGCAATGTCGGTCAGGTAGATCATCAGAAAGGCGGATAATGGCGCCCAATAGAGATTGAAGCCAATGTCGCCGGTGGCGTAGCTGAAGATCTCAACCGCCTTGAGGCGTTCGAATGCCTGAAGCGGACCTGTACTCGACTTCATAACCTGAACTCCTGGCCGGAACGATACACGTCGCCCGCAGACCTGCACTTTTCGCTTTCAAGGATTAACGAAACGAAAAGGCCGTTACGTTCGTCACTTTTTTGCCGGCCGTGCCTGCCGATCACGCGATGCGGCGGTACCTTTTTACGATTTTCGGGAAAGCCGACAAAAAGACTGGCACCTTGCTGCCGCGCCGTTTAGCTTGCGCCGAAATTCAGGGGAGGCCGCCATGACCCGTTCAACCGATCGCCGCACTTTCATCGCCGCGAGTGCCGCCTTGGCGGTCTTGCCGGCCGTCGCCCGCGCCGCGCCGGAGACGATTAAAATGTTCGTCGGAACCTATAATGACAAGACGCACAAGGGCCTCTATCCGCTGACCTATGATGCGGCCAGGGATGCCTGGGCGTTGGGCGACGTCGTGCCGCAGGCGGAAAATGTGTCGTTTGGCGCTTATAGCCCGAAGCACAGGCTGCACTATCTGCTGAACGAGCAGGACGACGGCAAGGTCGCGGCCTTCAGCGCTAAGGGCTGGACATCGCATGGCGATCTGTCGACCCATGGCGCGTCGCCGGCCTATATCAGCCTGAACGCCGAACAATCGATGATTGCCATGGCCAATTACAGCACCGGCGACGTCGTCTTCTATGCCCTCGACGCCAAGGGTTTGCCGCACGAGCCGGCGATCATCCGTCAGAACAGCGGCAAGGGGCCGAACACCGATCGCCAGCAAGGACCGCACGCCCACTGGGTGCAGTTCGCAAGCGATCATATCTACAGCGTCGATCTCGGCACCGACCAAGTGCTGAAATACAGCTACGACGCCAAGACCCAGGCGGTCGGCGAGCACGAGGTGGCGTTTCAGGCGCCGCCGGGCATCGGGCCGCGTCACCTGGCCTTTCATCCCAATGGCCGTAACGCCTATCTGGTGACCGAACTCGGCAATACGGTCATCGCCTTGCGCCGCGAGGGCGGCGATCTGAAAGAAATCCAGACGCTGTCGACCTTGCCGGCCGATTTCACGGCCCACAGCCAGGCGGCGCATCTGGTGCTCAACAAGGCCGGCACGCGGCTCTATGCCTCGAACCGCGGCCACAACAGCATCGCCGTTTTCGCCATCAATGACGACGGCACGCTGAAATTGTTGCAGATCCAGCCGACGCTCGGTGACTGGCCGCGCTTCTTCCTGTTGATGGAGGCGCAAAAGCGGCTGGTCGTGGCGCATCAGAATGGTGGCACGCTGGTGGTGTTCAAGGTCGCTGAGGACGGCACGCTGGCGCCGGCGGGGCAGTCGCTGACCGTGCCGAGCCCGGTCTATATCGGCAACGTCTGATCAGCTTGCGCGAAAACGGGCGGCCATGGTCTTGACGGTCGCCAACTCGCGATCGTTGAATTGAACCGAGGGTTCGATCTGACTGGTCTCGTGCCATTCGTTGAACGAGACGATCAGCACCCAGTCCGGCTTGGCGCCTATGGCGGCCCGCCACAGTTTTTTGAACAGATGGCCGTTGTCGCGATCGACGACGGGTCGCTTACCCGTGCGGCCGGGCAATAAATGGTCGTCGAACCCGGGCATTACCGTCGCCGTGGTGACCTTGAGACCTTTTTGGGCAGTGATCCAGGCGTGATAGAAGGCGGCGCGCCAGAATGCCTCAATAGTGTGCGACTCGATGAGAGGAAATTGCATCGAATAGATGTGAAGTGCATCGAATGCGCCGCGGCGCTCGCTGATTTCAACGACATTGTTGGCCGGGCCAACGAAGACGGCATTCCCCTTGATCTGGGCGCGAGCCGCTTTCCAGCCGTCAAGGCCGATCGTCTGCACGACACGGTCGAAGACAAAGATCACCGGTTTGCCGTCAAGCCGTAGCCAGGCGTCGTGCTTACCATAGGTTTGCAGCAGATAGTCGATGTCCGCCGCCAGAGCTTCCGGCGTCGCGGCGTTTTCGAGGTAAGGCGCCAGTTTCAGGCCGCCGGCGGCAGCCAGCAGCAGGGGAAATTGCTGATCGGTCCGATCCTTCTGGCCCCACCACGAAGCGATGAAGCCGGTAATGCCGGCGTCCCGCGCCTGCTGGACGTGGCGCTTGATGACCAGGGGATCAAGGCTGTCGTACGGGCCGTCTTGCGGATAGTCGAGGCTGTTGGCGATGGTCTCGTGCGCCGCATCGATGCTCTGCCAGTGAATGTCCTGGCCGGACCGTTGAGCGGTGCCATACCAACCGTAATAAAAAGCCAGGACTTCCTTGCGTGACGCGCGTGCCCAGGCGTGTAAAGGCCACGACAGGGCGGTGAGAGCACCTACGAAGGTACGGCGGTCGATGCGGATCATGCCACTAATCTAGGCTGAGGCCGATAAGCGCACGATGATGATCGCGGGGGGCTTCGCTGAAAAGCGCTAAGGCTCCGGCTTGGCGGTCGCTGTCTTCTTGCGGATTTCTTTCAGCTTCACGCCCTGGCGCAGGCTGAGCGTCCCGCCTGACGCGCCCTTGTCGGGATCGGCAAAGGCGCGGCCATAGGTTTTGACGCGGCCGGCGACGGACTCGAGAAACTCCGCCTCCCATTCCGACAGGTCGACGCCGCGTTCGGCCGCTTCCTGCCGGGCTTTTTCAAGCACGCGCAAGGTCGAGGCCTGCAACTTCTTTTGTTGCGCCTTGCGCTGTTCGGCCGGGGAGGGCGGTGCGACGGCAAAGCCCTTGCCGGGCTTCATCGCGGCGCGCGATTGCAGCGGCTTGGAGCGCACGAGGCCCTTAGCCGATGTCTTGGCCTTAAACGCCATGTCCGTCACACGTCAAAACGCTCCGCATGAGGTCATCATGCGGAGCGCAATCACGACGGTCAATAGGTAGGTCTTAGCCTTCAATCGCCGACAGATAGAGGTCGATCAGCGCTTCTTCTTCCGAGCGCTTGACCTTGTCCTGCTTGCGCAGACGCACGACCTTGCGCAGAATCTTGACGTCGAAGCCTTCGCCCTTGGCTTCGGCATAGACTTCCTTGAGGTCGGCCGAAATCACGGCCTTGTCTTCTTCCAGGCGCTCGATGCGCTCGATGATCGTGCGCAGGCGGCCCTGGGCTGCGCCGGTGATGACGTCGTCGGAAGAGAAGGAGGGAGCATCATCAGCCATGGGAACAATCCTGGTACGAGAAAAAGTCGCTTGAAAAAGGTGGCCTTGACCATAGACGAGCGATTCGGTGGTCTCAATCGCCAAGACGTGGATAAGTGCCGCGCGCCTGTGGATTATAGTTAAAGGACGCCGGCAGCGACCAGCGCCGGGCGCAAGGTGTCCGGCCGATCGAACAGATGCGCGGTCATGCCGGCGGCGCGTGCGGCGGCAATATTGTCGGCATTGTCGTCGGTGAAGAAGACCTCGGGCCCGGTAAGCCCCATGCGCTTCAGGGCCAGGGCATAGATCGCCGGGTCAGGCTTCATGATCTTCTCGTCGCCGGAAATCACCACGTCGCGGATGTATTTCCACGTCGGGATATGATCGAAGACCATTTGCGCCTTTTCCTGGGGCATATTGGTCAGGGCGTAGAGCGGCACACCTTTTTGGTGCAGCTCTTCCATGACCGCCAGGCTTTCCGCGATCGGCTCGCCCAGCATCTCGTCGAAGCGCATATCGAAGGCGTGGATCTCGTCGGCAAAGTCGGGGTGGCGTTCAAGCGGTCCCTTGCGGTTCTCGGCGAAGGTGACGCCAGCGTCGTGATTGACGTGCCAACTCATCGGCACGACGGTATCGAGGAAAAAAGCGCGACGGGCCTCGTCAGGGATGACCTTGCGGAACAGGTTTTCCGGATGCCAAGTAATCAGCACATTACCGACATCGAATAGGACGGCTTTGATCTTGGTCATGGTCATTCGCCCCATTTTTCCAGGTAGACCTGACACGCGTTTTTCCATGACGCCGAGGTAAAATTGCCGGGGCTTTCATGGATGAGCGATAGAGGAATAGTTCCCATGTCGAGGCCATGGGCTTCGAACTGGCGGCATATGTCCATGTCATAGAAATGGAACAGGAAGCGCTCATCAAAGCGGATGCCGTGGTCGGTAAAGGTCTTTTTGCGCGCGGCGAGGGACAGGCCATCCAGCAATTTGCAGGCTTGTAGCGTGGGGCCGAAATAGGAGACCGTGCAAGGCACGCCCCAACCATGCCCGACGGTACCGCTCAGATATTGAGGCTCTTCACGCGTCAGGCGATCGTCGAGAAATCCCCAGGACGGTTGCCGGGGTTGACGCCTGACTGTACCGGCAACCCCCACCATGGCAAAGCGCGCCAGCCCTTCGTGGAGACGGTAGATCCAGAAAAAGTCGGCAATCAGCACGTCGTCATGGATAAACAAAAGGATGTCGTCTTCATCCCGGGTACTATCGAGAGCGTGATTATAGCATTCGCTGAGGCCGCGCGTATTTTGCTGAAACAGGTTCAGTTTGATCGGATAGCCGCGATACGCCGCCAGGGAGCGGCCAAGCGCGCTGCGTTCGAAGAATTCCTTGTCGGAGAGGCGCGTGGCGCAGGCGATAGTGATGCCGCTCATTGAGATTCCCCCAAAAGATTTCCACCAGACGCCGCGCACGAAAAAACGCTTAAAGCCAAAAGCTCTAAGCGTTCGTTCGAACGGGTAGCCGAAAGACGGCCGAAAACCGAAGGCTTAGCCTTGCTTGGCCTTGAAGCGCGGGTCGGTCTTGTTGATCACATAGACGATGCCCTTGCGGCGCACGATCTTGCAATCGCGGTGGCGAGTCTTGAGCGACTTGAGCGAGCTACGGACTTTCATGGTTTTCACCTGACTTTGCGAATGACGTTTCGCCGCAGGACCAGCGTTGACAACGCGCCCGCAGCACAAGAGCGGCGGTTACTATGGGAGGCGCGGGAAAATGTCAACGCACGGGTGACGGAAAAACGCGCTTTTTGCCCCGAAAACGCCTTGCTATCGCAAAGAGCCGTAAAAATCACACATGCGTCACAGCGAAAGGGTAAACGGTTTATAAACTTGGAATGGATAGGGCAATCAGGTTAAATGATGCAAGGGTCCAAACGCCGTGAGGGTTTGGGCGTGACGCCGGAGAGACCATGCGCCTACGTTACCTCAGCCTGTTCGTTCTGTTGAGCGCCTGCGCCTCGACCGGGACCCGCGATCTGACCGTGGTGACGCCGGCGTCGACCCCGGCTGCGCCGCCGCCCGTTGCCGCGGCCCCGGTTCAAGCGCAAGCCTCGGCGTCCGACTCGGCCTCGGCTGCGGCAGCCTCAGCCGCGCCGGCTGTATCCGCGGCGCCCGATGCCGGTGTCCAGCCTGTCACCTATGCCAGCTTCGATCAATGGGAAGCCAATTTTCGCCTCAAGGCCAAGGCCCACGGTTTCAGCGACGATCTGATCGATCACGCCCTGGCGGGCGCGCAACCCCTGGCCAGCGTCACCGCTTCCGATTCGCAGCAGCCTGAATTTTCCAAGCCGCTCAGCTCCTATATCCGCACCGCCGTGACCCAGGCGCGTATCGACGCGACGCGAACCCGGCTCGATGCCAATCTCAATGCGCGCGAGATCGAGCAGACCTATGGCGTGCCCGCCTGCGTGCTGGGCGGCATCTGGGAGATGGAAAGCGATCTTGGCCGCGTTCAGGGCAATATCGACGTCGTCTCGGCTCTGGCGACGCTGGCCTATAATGGCCGCCGCCGGGTTTGGGCCGAGGACGAGCTGCTGGCCGTACTGACCATTCTGCAGCAGGGCAAGATCGACCGCGCCACCCTGAAAGGCTCGTGGGCCGGGGCGATGGGCCAGACCCAGTTCGAACCCGACAGCTATCTGACGCTTGGCGCCGATGGCGACCACGATGGCAAGGTCGATATCTGGAACTCCGATTCCGACGCCCTGGCGTCGACCGCCAATCTGCTGGCCAAGGCTGGCTGGAAGCCGGGGGAGGCGTGGGCGGTCGAGGTTATCCTGCCGCCGGGCTTTGACTATTATCAGGCCGAGACCGCCAAGCTGAAGCCCGACGCCTGGCTGGCCCAGGGTGTGCGCCGCGCCGATGGCGGTGCCTTCACCCCGGCCGAAATGACCGAGGACGCGACGCTGTTGCTGCCGTCGGGCGTCAATGGCCCGGCCTTTCTGGCACTGCCCAACCACTACGTCATTCGTAAGTACAATAACTCGACCGCTTACGCGATCGGCGTCGGCTTGATCGCCGATGGCGTCTGCGGCAAGGGAGCGCTGCATACGGCCTGGCCGGTCGAGCCGCCGCTTAGCCTCAATCAGCGCGTCAAAACGCAGCAGGCGCTGAAAGCCGCGGGCTTTGATCCGGGCGCCCAGGATGGCGTCATCGGCATCAATACGCGCCAATCGATTCGCGACTGGCAACGCGCCAATCATCGTCCGGCCGATGGCTATCTGAGCTTTGCGCTGGCCAACGAGTTCGTCACGATGATGGGCGGCGCTACGCCACCTGCGGCAACGACCCCGGATGGCCTGCCGACAGCGCCGATTCCTTATAAGCCCGGAACCTAAAAGGCCGGTATTTACCGCGTCTTAGGGATAAATACGGCAGCGGGAAACCGCGTCTTAATCATTAACGGCCATACTTCGCCTCAACAATGAGTCGCGGGTGTTGGCCTAAATGTTTCAGATAATCGGTATCGTCGTCCTGTTTGCCATGGTGTTCGGCAGCTATTTGATCTCGGGCGGTAACTTCGCCCCGATCATCGAAGCGGCGCCGCACGAACTGATGGCCATCGGCGGCGCGGCCGTGGCTTCCGCCCTGATTTCCAACAGCCTGGGCACCCTCAAGGCGATGGGGGGCGGCATGGGCAAGGTGTTCAGCGGCCCGAAGTGGAAGGCGTCCGACTACAAGGACCTTCTGTCGCTGCTGTTCCTGCTGACCAAGACGATGAAGTCCAAGGGCGTCATCGCGCTCGAAAGCCATATCGAAAAGCCGCACGATTCCTCCATCTTCAACCGCTTCCCGAAGATCATGAAGGACCACTTCGCCATCGATTTCATCTGTGACACACTGCGCATGATGACCATGAACCTCGAAGACCCGCACCAGGTCGAGGACGCCATGGAAAAGCAGCTTGAAAAGCACCACCACGAAGCCCACGCCCCGGCGCACGCCATGCAAAGCATGGCCGACGCCCTGCCGGCCCTGGGCATCGTCGCCGCTGTTCTCGGCGTTATCAAGACCATGGGCTCGATCACCCAGCCGCCGGAAATCCTCGGCGCCATGATCGGCGGCGCGCTTGTCGGGACCTTCATGGGCGTGCTTTTGGCCTATGGCCTGGTCGGGCCGTTCGCCACCCGCATGGGCGGGGTGATCGAGGAAGAAGGCTCGTTTTACAAAATTATCCAGGCCGTCCTGGTCGCCCACCTGCACGGCAACGCGGCGCAGATTTCCGTCGAAATCGGCCGCGGCAATGTGCCGTCCGAATCACAACCGTCCTTCCTGCAAATGGAAGAGGCGCTCAACAATATCCCGAACGAAGCGTAAGCTGCGCACCGGTGATTCCCCCCATATGGCGGGGGCGGGCGGCCAAAAGGCCGCCAAATTCCCCTTATGTGATGAAAAAGTTGGTCATCCTCACAGAAGCGATCACAGCTTCGTGAAATACCCTCTTGCGAGACTCGCCCAAAATTGCTAGGAAGCGCTATGGGCGTGGGAAGGGATTCTCTCCAGCGCTCTAACGTTAGACATAAGGATCTGGATCCATGACCTCCAACATCGTCCGCACGGCGCTTATCGCCGCCGCTGCCGCCGCGGCCCTCTCGGTCGCCGCTTGCCAACCTAAGGCTGCGACGGAAGAAACCGCCGCTTCGGAAGCCGCTCCGGCTGACGCTTCGGGCGCTGCCATGATGGATTCGGCCGCTGCTACCGACGCTGCCGCTTCGGCTTCGCCGGCTGCGGCTACGGCTCCCGCTACGGGCGCTGCTGCCAGCTAATTTGTCGCCACGGGCTTGACGGGGCTAAAAGGCTCTGGCTGGCCAAAAAACCAACCCACGCATGACTCAAAACATGCAAGCTAACGTTTAGAAAAGGATCTGGACTCATGACCACGCAATTCATCCGCACCGCTCTCATCGTCGCCGCTGCCGCCGCCGCTCTGTCGGTCGCCGCTTGCTCGAAGCCGGCTTCGACCGATTCGTCGGCCTCGGCCGCTGACTCGGCTGCTGCCATGGACTCGACCGCTGCTTCGGACTCGGCTTCGAGCTGATTTCGTCGCCTTTACAGGCGAAAGCGAATATGGAAAGGGCTGCCATCCGGCAGCCCTTTCTTTTTGCGTGATGCGTGCCCAATAACGACTCTGCCCCGAACGATCCCGAGCTTTACTTCGCCGAAGATGGCGCGCCGCGATCGGCGCGGTTCGGCGACATCTATTATTCGCTCCAGGATGGCTTAAGCGAAGCGCGCGCGGTGTTCCTGAGCGGCTGCCATTTGCCGCAAGCCTGGCAGGATCGCGACGATTTCACCGTGCTCGAACTCGGTTTCGGCACGGGCCTCAACATCATTGCCCTGATGCAGATGTGGGCGGATCATCGACAGGCTGCCGGACATTTGCACGTGTTCAGCGTCGAGGGCTTCCTGATGCCGCGAGAAGATGCGGCGCGAGCGCTTGCGGCCTGGCCGGAGCTTGAGTTGTTCGCTTCGGCCGTGCTGGCGCAATGGCCCAAGGCGCGAAGAGGCTTCCACCATATGGATTTCCCGCAGTGGGGTGTCACCGTGACGCTGGCCCTGATGGAGGTCGAAGTGGCGCTCGATGCCTGGGACGGTCAGGCGGACGCGGTTTTTCTCGACGGTTTTTCGCCAGCCCTGAACCCCGGCATGTGGTCGGAAGCGGTCTTTAATCGAGTCGCGGCCCATTGTGCCGAGGGGGCTCGCCTGGCGACCTTCACAGTGGCGGGATTTGTTCGGCGTGGCCTGAGCGATGCCGGATTCGCGGTAAGCAAGTGCCCGGGCTTTGGCCGCAAGCGTGAGCGATTGGAGGCTGTGTTCACGGCCGGTCACGCCCGATCACGGCGCAGGCCTCGTCGCATTGCCGTCATCGGCGCCGGCATTGCCGGTTGCGCCCTGGCTCATCAGGCGCGGCTATTCGGCCTGTCCGTCGACCTGTTCGACATGCAGGGTGTCGGAGCAGGGGCATCGGGGAACCTAGCGGCTCTGGTAACGCCGCGATTGGACGCCGGCGACAACGCCATTTCGGCTCTGTTCGCCGACGCCTATGCCTATGCCGGCGCGCTCTATCGCCACCTGTGTCCGGGCGCGATCATCGGGGAGGGGCTCGATCAGTACGCCAACGGGCCGCGCGATGTGTCGCGTTTTGCCCGCATCAGCCGCCAAGCCGGATTTCCGGCGGGGGAACTGACGGTATTCGGCGACGCCGGCGCCGATCTTTCCGATCAGGGCGGCATTCGCCTGCACAGCGCCCTTTGGCTGCGACCGAAAGACGCGCTGGAAGCCCTGCGTAACGGACTATCGCCCGCCATTGCCGGGTGGCCGGACGCGCGCTTCGATGCCTACGACGTGGTGATCCTGGCGTGCGGCGAGGGCATTTTCGATATTCTGACGCATCACGCGCTGCAGCCGGTGCGCGGGCAGGTCGAATTTGCCGCCGGAATCGAAGCCCCTGAACGGGCCCTGAGTTGGGGCGGCTATGCCGTTCCGCTCAATGATGGCCTGGTTTTTGGCGCGACTCACGACCGTGACGATCGCGGCCGCGAGGTACGCGCGGTCGATCAGACGCGCAATATCGACAATCTGGCGCGTGTCATGCCAGCCTGCGCCGAGGCCATCGATCCGGCAGCGCTGAAGTCGCGCGCCAGCATCCGCGTGATGACGCGCGATTATCTACCGGCCATGGGAGAGGTGGCGCCCGGTCTCTATGCTCTGACCGGGCTTGGCGCCCGCGGCTTTTGCCTGGCGCCTTTGTTAGCTAGGGCCTTGCTGGCCGACATCTGTGGCTGGCCGTCCCCCTTGCCGGTCGCGGCCAAAAAAATATTGAACATTACGCGTCTGATTGCGGATCAACCGGCGTAGAAACAGCAAAGGCCGCCACGTTTCAGGCCTTTCTTGATCAGGCCATTTTGCCGCCCGATTCCGAGCGTCAACTTGTCTGCTGACATTGTTGAGCGGCGCCGTGGCGCCAGGAGGAGAGTCCCATGAAGCGTAAGGGTATTCTTGCCGTCGCCACCATCACCGCCGCTTCTGTCGTTCTGGTCGCCGGCGCTGCCTGGGCGATGGCCGGCCGGCCGAGTGGCGATGTCAAGCCACAGGCGTTGCGCGATCGCTGTTTCAACCCGACCTTTTTGCGCGGTTACCAAACGCCCACCGATGGCAAATTGATCATCGAAACCGATGACAATCAGGCGTTCGAACTGACCATGGCCGGTCCGTGCTTCGACCTGGATACAACCTTTGCCATCGGCATCCGCTCGCGCAGCGGTATGAACGAGGTCTGCGATCCGTTCGACGCCGATATCGTCTTCCGTGGCGACGGTATCGATCCCCATCGCGTCTGCCATGTCGCTTCGATACGCCACCTGCAGGGGGATGAGGCCGCGAAATATATCGACCTGCCGCATCACGATGCAGGCGCACATCCGGCGGCCAGCCACAGCAACTAAATATAATAAAAACAAGGAGGTTCCCATGAAGCGGATTTTAATTCTTTCGGCGGCGGCCACTGTGATTGTCGCCGGCGCGGGCATTGCCGGTGTCGCCTTGTCACCCCACGCCCAAGCGGCGCCGGGATACAGCCAATGCATCGATGCCTCGTCGCTCGACACCAAGATGATCGTCAGCAGCAACCAGATCGTTCTTCAGGACATGCAGGGCCATGGCGGTCTGCTGACGCTTGGGCCGCCGTGCACCCAGATGGACGATCTCGACCATGTCGGGTTTGAATTCGACGGCGACTCGCGGATTTGCGGCAAGCATGACGTCAAGATCCTCTATTCGCATGGTATGGAAGATCACGAACAGCCCTTGCGTTGCATCATCACCAATATCAAGCCCTTGACCCGCGACGAGGTCAAAGCCTACAGCTCTTCGGGGCACTAAAGCGGAACGCCTCATGTCCATCCCAAAAATGGCAATCCATCGCTCAGGTGGACCCGTTTTGGGCGCGAGGCTTGAGTGAGTGGGGTATCGATTTTTGGCATTTCAGGAGTGCGCCATGAGGCCATTACGACAACTTGTAACCGCTGGTGCCGCTATTGCGGCGGTGGCCACCCTGGCCGGCTGTGCGGACAAGGACCCGTCATCGCCCCTGCGCAGCATGGCCACGGGTAAGCCGCGGATGTGCTATTCGGCGCCGCTTGAGACGACCAAGGTCATCGATGAGAGCACACTGTTGATGATCGACTCCCGCGGCAACGGCGCCCTGGTGAAGATGTCGAGCACCTGCCTGATCGATTCGACGGCGCCGGTAATTATGAAATATCACGGCACGACCGATATCTGCGGACCTCTGGACGTCGACATTTCGGGCAGTGTGACCGGCGGCATTCCGACGCCGTGCATCATCTCGACGATTTCGCCGCTCAGCAAAGAGCAGACGAAGGCCTATCAGGCGAAATAGGTTTAGGCGGTCAAAAGGGGGATCGGCTGTGCTTTCCCGTATTTTCACCGGCGCATTGTCGCTGTTGCTGTTGAGTTCTGCGGTGGCCGTTTCCCCGGCCGCCGCCGACTATCCACATGGTCATGCCAAGGGATGCCTGGCGTTACCGCTGCGGGGCGTGCAGATTCTCAGCAAACGATCGATGGCTATAATTTCCCAGGATGGCGATGTCGCCATCATTCGGTTGAGCTGGGAATGCCTGGACACGCGGGCGCCGCAACTGGCGATCGAGCCGTCGACGGCTTCGAATTACATCTGCAAGAAGCACGATATCGACGACGTCGTGAACGGCGCGCTGAATACCTTGTACAAGGACTGCGTGGTGACGGGCTACATGTATGCCGGCCGCCTCGATGCCGACGGCATGCTGCGCGACGAAAATGGCAACCTGGTCAAAGCGCCCGCGCCCAGCCAAGGTCAAACCCAGCCGCTGCCGGAACGCTGATCCGGATCAGTCATTGTCCATCTTGAGGGCGGCGATGAAGGCTTCCTGCGGGATTTCGACCTTGCCGAACTGCCGCATCTTCTTCTTGCCTTCCTTCTGCTTTTCCAGAAGCTTCTTCTTG